>Ga0335394_10000208_pt1 | contig 59984 bp, 42 predicted proteins | sample MAT03_FD_205741 | JGI IMG/M metagenome (GOLD analysis project Ga0335394, IMG submission 205741) | Freshwater microbial communities from Lake Fryxell liftoff mats and glacier meltwater in Antarctica - MAT-03 (spades assembly) (version 2) ... | reverse complement strand
TGTTCTTGCACGATCTGGCCGATTTTTCGTTCGAGATCCCGGGGGTGATGCTTCCGGCGCTTGCGCTCGCGGGTGTACTTTTCGCCGCCACCCGCGAAGGAGGAACCAGCCGATTTTCTGTTTCACCCCGGCGTATTCAATGGCTGTGGCCCGCGGCCCTCGTCCCGCTGGCGCTCATCGTCCCAAACTTACGACGACAGAATGTCGACGACGAACTCAAGGCGTTGGTGGAAAGCCACAGTCCACCCGCGCAGATAGAGCAGCGCACGCGCGCGTTGCTTGCCCTTCATCCCGCGGACTATGCGATCCCGCTCACCGCAGGAGAGATTCTCGGTTCGAGCCTCCACCAAAACACGCTTGGTTGGATCAACCATGCGATGTACCTGAGCCCAAACCATTCACGGCCCCATCTTTTGGTGGGAGTCTATCTCGCCCGCATCAATCGCAAACGACAGGCGCTGCTTGAATTTCGCTTCGCAGCAGCCAACAACGCAACACCGCATCTTCAAATTTGGCCGCTCTCGCTAGAACTTTTTCCGAACCTCGATGACCTGCAGTACATCGTTGGCGACGATGCCGCGCTCGCCAACAGCCTGTCCAAGTTCCTCGGGAATCACAACCAGCGATCGCTGGCCAAGGGGATAACGCAACACGCGCTTCGGAGCGATGCCAACAATATTCGGGCCATGCAGGATTATTTGTACTACGAACTCGGAGCGACACCTTACCCGGGGGCCATGCAATTCTTGACGAAACTGTTGGCCCTTGACCAGACAGACAAGACCCTCGAACTTGCCGCGCGGACACAACTCGCCAACAGCGCACCAACCGAGGCGGCTTCCCTGCTGGAGCGCGTGGGTGCCCGCAACGAGGATCTGCTTTCTCTTCGTTGCAAAACCGCAATCGCCCTCGCCCGCGCCGGCAACGCGGGGCGCGCGCGTCGATTGATGGCGTCGACCCAAACCTGGGTTCTTTCGCCCGAACTTCTCGCGCAAACCCACGATGCGCTTTCACAGATTGAGACGGTTGAAGGCAACACGCATCGGGCCGCCTGGGAAACCGGCCGTCGCGATCAGTTGAGGGGGAAGCGACCGTGAAACGCGCGATGTTCTTTGTCGAGGTTCCCCACCGCGTGGGGGGGGCGCAGCGCAGCTTGCTAGCGGCGATCCAGGAGCTGCCAACCCGGGATTGGCATCCGATGGCAGTCTTCCCGGGCGAAGGCGAATGTGTTCGCATGTTCCGTGAGGCGGGAATCGAAACCCACGTCGAGCCGGCGCCGGAACGCGCGATGATCTTCAATAAGGGGATGCTCAAGATCTCGACCCGCGAAAAAGTGGAGACCTTGCTGAGCGATCTCGTGCCCTACTGCCGAACGATGGCGCAAAAGATCGAACAACTCGATGTCGACGTTGTCCATTTCAATACGATACGCGGCATCCTGGTGGCCGGGCTTGCCGCCCGAATGGCGGCGCGACCAACCGTATTGCATTTTCGTGGATTCATCCCCTTTCGGGGTGCTTTCTGGTGGTCATCGCTCGCCATGGCGGATCGCATCGTCCTTGTCTCAAATGCGATGCGTGAATTTTTCCCGTCGGTGGTGTCTCCAAAAATTCGGGTTGTCTATAACGGCGTCAAAGTTGGCAAAACCCTGGAACGAATCGTCGCACGCGCGCACCTCGCACAGCGCATCGGCGTCGAGCCCGATCTTCTGAACCGCGTTCCTGTATTTCTATCGCTGTCGTCACCGGTCCCGTTGAAGGGACTTCACCACCTTCTGGCTGCCGTGAACATCGCCCGAAGCCAGGGCCTGAAGGCCCACTTTGTGCTTGCCGGAGCACCCGAGGAGGCGGAGTACTACGCTTGGCTCTTGCGCCGTCGAGACGAACTTGGACTCACCGATTGTGTCCATTTTATTGGCCACGTATCCCAGCCTCTCGATCTGTTGGTGGCGAGCGATTGCCTGGTGTTTCCGTCCGTCGCACGAGAATCCGTAAACACCGAAACCAGGATTTTTGAGGTGGATGGCGTGGAGGGATTCCCGCGCAGTATCATAGAGGCCATGGCCATCGGCATCCCGTGTATCGCGTCTCAGGTCGGTGGTGTCCGCGAGCAATTGCAACACGGCGTCACTGGATTGATTGTTGAGCCGGGGGATGTTGACGCACTCGCAGCAGCGATTGTCAGGGCAGCCGGCGATCCTGCGTGGCGAGCCGCAGCGGGTCAGCGGGCCAGTGTGGTAGCCGGGATACAGTTTTCACTTGATGCTGCCGTGACGGGGCTTGCCCGTACGCTAAACGAAGTCGCCATGAATCGGGGACCGCACCAATGAACGCAGCACCAATCCCGGCGGCGCCGCGTGCACCCTCGTCTGCGCTGTCCGTCGGCGGTTTCGCGACCCATATGGAGGTCACGATACGGCGTTTGCTGTGGCTTGCGCTTTTGGTCGGCGGACCGCTGCTTGCGCCACTTGTCAACGATCCGCAGGTCGGTCAAACAGTACCACTGCTAACGACGCTGCTCTGCATAGAGTTGTTTCCCGTGCTTTGGCCCCGCTGGGTGGACATCGCCGCACCAACGGTCGCAACCAGCGACGTGGGCATCGTGGCCGCGTTCTCCACGGCCGGTATCCTTTCAAACGCAATTACGACGGGCACGTTCAATGCGACCTTTTTGGGAGGATTCGATCATGACCAGATTGCTGCTGTCGTACGAACGGTGATCTGGGCAAAAATGCTGGGTTCGGTTTCCTACCTGATTGGATTTCATAACCAACGGCTGACGGAACGCGTATCCCGATGGTTCCCCGACGTCGCCGATCGACCGTGGAACCATGCGCGCCTACGGGTTGCAAACCTTATTTTTTTGGCGCTGTTCCTCATTACCTACGTGATCTTTCAGATTCGTCTCGGCGTGCCGTTGTGGGATCCAACGCACCTCAAAGAAGCCAAAGCTGTTTGGCGTCACGATGTGACCATGAGCTGGATGATGCGCGGCGTGCAGCTCGTTTTCGTACCGGTGTTCTTCGCGGTTGTCGACGCTCTCGCCTCACGAAAAACGGGGCGTATCCTGTTTTTCTGCTTCATCTTTGTGGTGTCGGCGTATTTGAATTTTCGGCTCGGGCAACGGGGCGTTCCCATCAGAGCGCTCTTCGGCCTGATGCTGCTATTTCATCTGCTCTACCGTCGGATACCGATCGCCCTATTGGCTATTGCGATATTGATTTCAATCGAGTTGATGAACTACACGATCGCATGGCGCGTGGACGAACCCACGACGACAGCGCGACTGGCAGCCGACGAAGAGTCAAGCGCTACGGGCCGCGTCACGGGCACACTGTCGGATTACGAAACCGATCGCAATCGACTGGCGGCTCTGACACTGGTCTTCGCAGAATTTCCAGCTAACCGCGATTTTGTGCTGGGACAAACATGGATGACGTTGCCCCTTGCCATTGTTCCGCGCTGGATCTGGCCGGAAAAGACTCAGTACTACAAATGGGGTGACAGCACCACGATGGGCACCCTTGCTGAAGCTCCGATCCCCACGCCGCTGGTCGCCCTATTTTACCTTAACTTCTCCTGGTTCGGCATCGGCATCGGCATGTTCCTCTGGGGAGCCTTCCACGGCGGCGCCTACAAATGGCTCAACCGCTCACGCCGAGATGTAAACGTCGCCCTGCTTTACATGACCATAATTCTGTATTTCCTGCCGACAGATATGGGTATCAGCGCCTTCCTCCAGTACGTGGTTCCGCTCTGGGTCGTCATACGATTTATCACCAACAAACGACTCCCATTGCGCCAAGAGTAACTATCTTTTTGATCCCGGGCAGCGATCAGCTCGCTTGGGCGTCGGCCGCGAGCAACTCCGACAAATGCTTCAGTGACGAAGTGCCAACGATCAGGGCGCTGATTGCCGGATGTGAGGAGGCGTAGCGGATAAGCGTTTCTGGCGTCGCGTCGCCCGTAGCGAGCGCTTTTCCGGCAGCGAGGGGGCGGATGGCCAATGCCGTTTTTCCTCTCAGTTCGCAGTCGTCCAATGCGTCGTCGTATTCGGTTTCCAACACATTCCGGTAAACCACCAAGCCACGAATAGAAGATAACGTCAGCGCCGCATGGGCGAATGCGGGTGTATAGGGAAAGCACAGGACTTCGCCGACTAAGCCTCGCGCAATGAATGTGTTGAAGGCTTGGTCCAGGCGTGCGGATTCCGCAAGGAACCGCGTGATCCGATGCGCGTCATCCTCACCTTTGGTCCGCCACATCCATTGCACCCGATCAATACGCTTCGTGCCGAGACGTTCGGAATAGTCCGACAAACGGCCAACGAATCGCGACTCGTCGAATTGGGAATCATCAAATCCGGGATTGGCGAGTTTGACCACAAAGCGAAAGGTGACGTCCGGCCTTGTGGTTCGCAGTTCAGCGAGACACTGGCAAAGGAGGGGATAGCTTTCGTATTCATCGGAGCAATGCAACCAGCGCACTCCTCGGTCATGGACGGCACCGAAGAATCTTACCCACTCATCGGTTGAGCGTTGGCGCTCAAGCATACGCATGGTGCCCAATACCAACCGACCAGAACGATCACCCACGGAAGTTGCCCACATCGACCGCGCACTTCCACAGGAAGCGGTCTGATTCACGGGTTGGAACAAACGCGTTACGCCCGTGGAGAACCTCTGCATCCTTCCACAGCAAAGCATCACCCGGCCACAGTTTTACCGTTTGAGTTCCGGCTTTGACGCCAGGAGAATCCAGGAGAAATTGGTGGAAGGTTTCTGCGAGATCACGTGCAGTAGAGGTCGCGTCCGCTGCGACGCAGTAGTAGTTCCAGTTAACCCGGGTGCGATCCCCTACTTGGCGGATAATCGGCTCATCGCGGCGATCGCCGGAACGCGCATGCGGGACGGGGGTGGACAACAATTCATCGAGCAGTTCTGGCGCTTCTCGGCGCAAAACCTGAATCAGGACCGGTGAGTCGATGAAGGTCGTTTCTCCGCCTTCTGCCGTGTTGGCGATACAGGTCATGAGGGAAGCGTTGGGAAACGTTGGAATGTACGATCCATCGGTATGCAGCGGTTGCGCCCTGGCAGAGTGTCGATAAGCGTCAGGGAAACGGGAGTCGTAACGGACCTCCATCCAGATGCCGCCTGTGCGCTGATGCTCACGATCACCGGATCGAACGTCCTCGGCGAGGTGTGCCGGTGTTCCGATGAAAGGAAAAAGACCTTCGTACCACTCTCGCGCCCCGGTTTGTTGTGATTGTGATTCACCGCGCAAAACGAATACCTTGAGATCGTCGTGCCTCCATTGCTCGCACAGCAGAGTGCAGATTTTCTGGGCGTTGTCGCCTCGAATGGCGCGCTCACTAATCATGTTACTCATCGCTCTTTTTCCATGCCCAGCCGGAAGGGCGTCCGAGTCAACCGCCGCATCCCAATCACCCGAATCCGCATCATAGCGGACGCCGCGCTGCAACCAACAAACTTCCATCCCCTGCCCAACGTTGCAGACCATTCCGCACGCCTCTAGCCAGCTGTTTCTTGAGGCCTCCAGACTGGATGCCCCCCCTCAATGACTCATTCGGTAACCAAACCAGCGAAGTGAAGCCTGCGCGCTCCAGTAGACGTGCCAGGGTCGCTTTCCGAAAATAGTGAATGTGCGACGGCGAACTCAAGAGTGCGCCGGCAAGGCGAGGAAGACGGCTTGCGATGTCGACCGTTCGGGCAGTAACGAGCGGAACCTTTACCACAACATATCCACCAGGTTTGACCAGCGAAAGGGCCCTCACCAGAAAATCAACCGGGGTCGGCAGATGTTCGCAGACATCCCAAAATGTGACGAGATCGAATGGGGCACGATCCGTGAACTTGAAGGACAGAAAATCGCCGGAGTCGGCCTCAAGCCCGCGGCCACGGCACAGCTCGGCAGCCGCCTTGGAAAAGTCGAGACCGAATGCCTTGAATCCCTCTTCCTTCGCCGCCGCCAGAAACTCACCATTGCCACAGCCAACATCAAGCACGTTCCCCGCCGAAGGGATGAGCGGGGCGAGATGAGACGCCAGCATGGACCTCACCTTGCGAGAGAATACGGTGTCCTCGCGAAAACCGGAATAGTGTTCACCATAGTGGTTCTCAAGGTCCACCGAACCCTCGAACATCAACGCAAAATCATGACCGCATGAACGGCAGCGCATAAGGGGCAAACCTGTTGCCGACCCAATGCAGGTCGGCGAGACCGCACCACATGCCGGGCACCGAAGCACTTCGGTGGCGCACTTTGGCGGCAGTGTATCGTTGTTCATGGAGGGACCCTAGTCAGTTAGCCCCGCAACCAAACCCTCGAAATGAGGGTGTCTGCGGCGTGATGCTCGAACCTAGTCTACATTGATGCATATCGGAAGTGCCTCTTGAGTTTCAGAATGGGACCTTCGAGCAAAGCCCACGATAGCATCGCAATAAGCAGCGTGATGGTCCCCGCGAGGAGGTGAAACAGCAATTGACCAAAAAGTACATGACCACCCACGCGTGGCCATGTGTCGGGACGAAACAGATGGTCTCGAGTGATGTATGCCACCGGCATGTGGTACAGATAGAGTCCGTAACTGTATTTTCCAAAAAGCATCATAGGCCGCGTGGAAAAGACAGCTGCCACCTTCTCCGTCGTGAGCGCTAGCCAGACGAGAGACGCCCACATCACCGCCAGCGCGGCATACCCCACGGCCGGCCCGATTCGCCCAGCCATGTGGGTTGACTGCGTGATCATAACCGTACCACCTGCCACTACGGCCGCCGCGAGACCAACCTTGACCACTTGTCCCGCGGGAATTTTTCCAGGTCCAAAGACGCCGGTTGCGAGGAGTGCTCCGAGAGCCAGACCGTCCAGACGTGTGAGCGTGAACGTGTAGGACATACCCCACGGCGCACCCCAAAGACCCATCACTAAACGAAGCACAACCGTCCCGATAAATACTCCGATACAGACGCGAATCAGTTGTTTGCGCGAAACCGTATAAACGACGAGCGGCCAAAACAAATAGAACTGTTCTTCTATTGCCAACGACCACGTGATGTTGATGCTCTTGTGTGCAAATTCGTTGAACGCAATGTATAGGTTCGACAGATGCAGCCAGAACCACGGTTCGGCGCCACCCATGGATCCAAGATCGAAAAAGTGCGGCAGGACGAACAACGTAACAGCCAGAACGAAATAGTAGAGCGGCAAGATACGCAACACACGTCGCCAGTAGAACGTGCGGAAGTAATGCGGATCTGTGCGACGCTGCACCAGAATGCTGGTGATGAGATAGCCCGACAATACGAAGAAGAGATCCACACCCGACCAGCCCAGCTTGCTAACGTAATAAACAGCTGTGTCGATTACCCCCGCCTTTGGCAAAAACGTGAAATGGTGGATCATCACCATCAGGATGGCCAGCCCACGTATTCCATCCAAGCTGCGTACGCGCGGCAGGGCATCCTCGGTGTTGCTCAACATCGCGCCGGACGCTTGAGAGACAGAATCAAGCATCGCGCTTGAGCAGGTTGGGCAGACTCGCGGCCAGACCGAAGAGAAGCCAATTGTGTCGGGCCTCCTCGATGGCCGCGAACACGCCGTGATACGCCACGGCACCGAGAACGCCGGCGACGACGGCGATGGCAACGCTTCCCACCACCGGATCCGTATGACGGATCAGAGGGAACACAGGGCGTAATAGCACAATCAGCAGAACCACAAACGCCCCAAGGCCCAGCACGCCTGCCTGACCTGCAACGTTAAGCCAAACATTGTGCGCTTCCATCGCAGATCGCAATGGAGTATGTTGCGCACTGCCTCGCCCCGGGCCGATTTGGACTTTGGGATCGTAGGTGACGGCCACGTACTCGGCATAGCCAACCCCGGCAATCGGATTCTCGGCAAAGGTCCGAGCCGCAGCCGACCAGATCGCTGGGCGCGTTCCATCCCAGAATTTGAGATCGCCTTTCTGCCCGAGCGACACGTGACCCTGACCCGGTGGCGTTATCCAAACCACGGCTGCGCCCGTCCAGGCCAGCATCAAACCCGCCGCGCCAAGCGGTAGTAGAAAATCCAGTTTGCGCCGCTTGCCCAGGCGTGCGCTGGTCCATCGGTAAGCAAGCGCAGCCGCCAATAGTCCGCCTGCCATAGCGACCGAAAGCGTAAAAAACAGAGTGAAGCCCACCGCAAGCGATAACCAGAGGACGCGATTGCGCGAAATCACCAGACCGCCACTCGCAACCACCACCGCAAGACCCACCGCCAAATAGTTGGCCATTAAATTCGGCATCAGAAATGGTGAACAAAGCCGCGGGTAGGGACCCACGGGTACACCATGGTATCCGCACATCATGGCCTTGCCGACCGGCGGATAAAAATAGAACGCCAGGAAGCCGAACACACCAACTGCTGCTGTGATGGCCAGCGAAAGAACCCAGGCTCGGATCACCCAGCGAATTCTTTCGGCATCGGTGACGAGGTGTTGCACGAGCACAGGCAGGAACACGAGGGCCATCATGGCGACGACTTTCTTTGCGCCGGAACCACCAAGTTTGTCGTTGGCTACAAGCGACACGACCAGCGTCGCCCAAAAAATTACGGAGACGACGAGCAGTCGCGACGGACGAAAACGGACCCGTCCGGAAACAACTTGAAAACCGAAGAAGAGGTAAGCAAGGCCGAGGAAGATGTCAGCCGCTTGCAGGAGCAGACTGCCGCTCCGAATCCCCAGACGAGACAGGGGTAACGTCACGATGAATAACAACAGCGAAAGAAACGCAAGGCCGAGTTGAGTGATGCGAATCGTTTGATTTGTGGCTTCCGGCAAGACATTGCCGTCCTGTACATCGTCCATCACGGTTTGAACTCCCTCATGACGAGCCCATGATCAAACTTGTCATAGGCCCGCCCGCACGCGCAGACAAGGTTTGCGGGCAACTTTTCGCCGCATGCGCACATCCAGCCCACTTGCCGCGCTGGATTACCGACCACGAGGGCATGATCGGGTACGTCATCGATGACCACCGCACCCGCGCCAACGAAGGCGTACGTTCCAATGAAATTGCCACAAACGATCGTCGCGTTCGCACCAATCGTCGCACCCTGTTTTACCCGCGTCGGCAGGAACGCTGAAGAATCCTTCTTGAACGCAGCACGCGGGTTCATGTCGTTGGTGAAAACCATGTTCGGTCCCAGAAACACGTCGTCCTCGACGATGACCCTGTCCCAGATCAAAACGGCATTTTTGATAGTGACGCGATTGCCAACGATCGCGCCACTCTCGATGAACACGTGATCACAAATGTTGCATCCGGCTCCGACCTGGGCAGCTTTCATGACGTGAGCGAATGCCCAGATGCGCGTCCCCGCTCCCACGGAGGCGGACTCACAAAGCGCGCGCTCGTGGACAAAGACCCCCGAGGTTGTCATCCGACAAGGGCGCCCTTGAGCGCCTCGACGACGGCGTTCTGCTGCTCGGGTGTGATTTCAGCGAACATAGGCAACGAAAGAATTTCAGTAGCCGCTTTCTCAGCCACGGGAAAATCACCAGCTTGATATCCCAGATTGGCGAGAGCGCCCTGCAAATGCAACGGAATGGGATAATGTATTCCCGCACCGATTCCAGCGGCATTGAGCTTGGCCAACACCTTGTCCCGATTTGGCACACGTATCACATAGAGGTGCCATACATGTTCGTTGCCCGCCAAGGTTTTTGGCCGCTGCAGCTCCGGAACATCCGCCAGCAACGCATCGTAGCGCTTCGCGGCCTGCCGACGCGCTTCGTTCCACTCGGCCAAACGTTTTAACTTGGCTGACAAAACCACCGCCTGAAGGGTGTCGAGTCGCGAATTGAAACCCAGTTCCGGGTGGTGGTACTTCACCGCACTACCATAGTTGCGCAGCGCTACGATCTTCTCGGCCACCGCATCATGCTCCGTCACCACGGCGCCACCATCACCGTAAGCCCCCAGGTTTTTCCCGGGGTAGAAACTGAACGCCGCCGCATACCCGCGCTTGCCCACGGGAACGCCTTGTTGTGTAGCACCGTGTGCCTGCGCGGCATCCTCGAACAGGAAGACGTTCTTGCCTGCGATGCGATCGAGAATCGCATCAAGAGGCGCCGCCTGGCCGTACAGGTGCACAGCGAACACCGCCCTGGTTCGCGGGGTCAGTTTGCGGGAGAGATCTTCTGGATCGAGCAGGTGATATTCCGGATCGCTATCCACCAAGACCGGCCGGGCCCCGGCGCGCGCCACGCCGAGCGCGGTCGCGATGAAGGTGTTGGCCGGTACGATGATCTCGTCCTGTGGCCCCAAGCCCGCCGCACGCACCACCATTTCGATGGCGTCGGTTCCGTTGGCAACGCCGACGCACCGCTTGACGCCGGAAAACCTAGCAAATGCCTGCTCGAATTCGGCGACGTCTTTACCCAGAACGAACGATGTATTCTCTAGAACCCTCGACCAACCGGCCGAAACCTCGTCGGCAACCTGTAGGTGTTGCGCTTTGAGATCAACCAATGGAATGCTCACGCGTCCACGTTTTCTTCGCGTCCAAAATTCGCCATCGATCGATCCATTGCTTCGAGGACCCGAACCACTGCCAAACCGTCATGACCGTCGCTGGCCGGATTATTACCCTTGGTTACACAATCGATAAAATGTTCGCATTCATTGCGCAGTGGCTCACCGGAAAAGACTTTGGGAATCACCACGTCGCCTTCGCGGATACTCGCTCGGAAGGAGGCAAAATTGTCGATAAATGCCGGAGACACCCGTTCATCCGTAACACCCTTGTCGTAAATACGAATGGGCTCGAGCATATTCATGTCATCAAAGGTGAGCATGCGTTTTTCGCCCACCACGGTGATCTGGCGTGTCTTGCTGGGATTGAGCCAAGAGGTACGCAAGTTCACGATAACGTTGCCGGGGTAGCGCAAGGTCGCGAACACCGCATCTTGGATCCCCTGGTTTATCCAGGAACCGCCAATTGCGGAAACAGACAGCGCGTTACAACCGAGCCAGAAATTAACGATTGAAATATCGTGTGAGGCCAAATCCCACGCAGCGTTTACGTCCATGCGAATAGGACCCAGATTGGTGCGATCCATCGCGATGTAGTGGATGCCACCTACGTCGCCGTTCTTGATGTACTGGCCGACACGCTGAATGCCCAGGTTGTACACGAACACGTGACCCACCATCAGGATCTTCCCTCGCTTTTTTGCGAGCTCACACAATGCCAAGCTGTGTACGGAAGTGCTGGCAATCGGCTTTTCAACCAACACATGTTTATCAGCCTGCAACGCGGCGTCCGCAACCGTGTGATGGGTGGTCGTCGGAGTCGCGATGACGACCGCGTCCACCGTCGAATCCGCGAAGGCTTCGTCGTAACTTTCGCTCACCTTGATGTCGCGGAAACGCTTGCGTATCTGGTCCAATCGGCTAGCGCTGCGATCAACAACCCACCGAACGACACTCGTATCGTGGTTGTGAAAGTTACGGATGAGGTTAGGACCCCAATATCCGGCGCCAACGACCGCCACGCCAATCGGATTGTTTGCCATATTCGTTTCTACTTTCTTGATGTCCACAGTCATATGCCGCCGCCGAATCCTGTCACCGACAACGTCACGCAGAGTATCCCTTGCGATTCTGCGATTCAGGATGCCGATCGAGAAATCTCATACCATTTCAGTGTTGCACCGTTGCGAATTCGTGTAAATCGCATGACGGTTCCAGAGAGTGCGGTATAGGCTGTTCCGCTCGCTAAAGAAATATTGCCTGACTCTACGAGACTAGCCCCGACTTCGAAAAGGACAGTGAGTACCTGGTTATCGTATCCGTTGGATATAAGGCTGATCGGTTGATTAGGGGCTATTCCGTTGTATTTGCTGATGACGACATCCGACGGATTCGCGTCGATCACGTTTGTTGTCGCATTCGGAATCACTGCACTAACCTTCCGTTGCCGCGAACCGTCATATGTTCGACCTTCGAAAAATGCGTCAACATTACTGCCAAAGAAAACGTCGCTTTCTACCGGGAAATTGATCGAAGATGAAGTTAGGTTACCTAGCTTCATGTTTGAGAAAGAGATATTCTTCGCACCATCTTCCACGTACACCGAATGAGACAAGGTAGGGTGCATTTGCGTGTATGCATTACCGATCCGCGTGCCATCGACGTGAATCTCAGAGCAACCGCTTGCTACCCAGAACCCTCGTTTGGGAAACGTCAGCGTTTCCAAGGTTGTGTTCGGCGAACCAAGAGACCCCCCTAGAACTTGTACGCCTCGTACATTCTTAAAATACAAGTACGATTTGCCGTTGTCTCCGCCTTCGAACGATGGATTGATAATGGTGATGTTCAAGATCGGCTCCAACCCGTCGCTGCCGATTGCTGAGAATGCAATACTTGAAGCAGCCATTTTGGAAAACCATGGGGAAATAAAAACGATATCTCCCGAGCCTCCTCCTGATACACCATTCTCCAAGACAACCCCTCTCCCCGACCTCCGGTCATTGAAGGGAAAGGCAGCACGTTCTACAACGCATCTGGAAAACCCGTTCAAATATAATCCTGTCAGATTTCCCTCCACTTTGACGTTCTCCATTATCATCTCGAATACATTACTGAGCGACAAAGTCGATGCTTGTTCCATCGAACCTGGCACCCATTGTCTCCCCGCTATGTTAGCGTTTCGAAACACTATCCCTCTCAGCCGGTCGAATTGTCCGGAACCAGCAAAGTGAAAAACTGGTCCGAATTCAGTTCGTACCAGCGACAGGTCCTGAAACGAATAGTCAATGGCAACCTCTGTGCCTGGTGCGAAACGTACAAGGGCATCATTTCCGGTTGCCCCTGCCCATACGCCATAGATTCTCGTATTGTCCGCGCCTTCCCCTTTGAAATGGAGGCCACCGCCGTAATAGTTTAGACGAGGGAGAATCATCGCGTTGGAACTCGACTCGATTCGATAGTCGCCGCGAGGAAAAAATATTGTTCTACCGCGGTTAGTAGTCCCTTCCGACGTAGTAATAGTAACCAAGTCAATCGCCCTTCGAATTGCGATTCCATCGTCATTGGCCGAACCATAGGCATTGGTTCCTCTCGCTCCAAACCATTTCACATTGATCACCCCGTCGTAAATTCGCCGCCATCGACCCGTGGTGACGTTGGTCGGTTTCACGATTGTTCCGTGGTTGTCGGCTTCGACCGACACGGAATCCCAATGAAAAACTCCGCCTCCTCCGTCGCCAACTGACCAATAGCCACCCATAATTACGGAATGTATTGTCGAACTGCCGCCGTAGGAACGTAGATCAGCGATGGTGTCTACCCACCTAAATGCCGTATTCGAAAGACCTTGAATCGTCTGGTCAACCTCGTTCTCGATGGGGGCGGCTTGTCTATCCCCAGGAGGATCGCATGCTGTCGCAAGCAATCCGAATCCAAAGGCGCCACCGATCAGCTTCGCGACGACTTCCCGCCGGGAATCCACTTGGTCAGCAACAGATACATCATCGTTAACTCGAATTTCCGTCGCTGAAGGTTCCTGTGTTTGGTCAACGGGATCGCGGACGGAAACTATCGTGTTACTTTTTATCATTTTCGGTCTCTCTAGACTGACGGACTCGGCTCGACACCGTACTAATTCTAGTTAGCAGCGCTGGATTTTACTCATAACTGATACCGGGTCAACTCGTTTTTACTTTCTGATACCCAAACCCACGTAGACAACAGGTCGGAGCATCGCCCACCACCCCGTGATCGGCGGAATTTTGGTCTGACCGAGATGTTTGGGCGGATACACTTTGCTGACAGGGACTTCTGCCGTCGGATAGCCGAGTCGAAGGACTCTCAGGTAAAGGTAGGGCTCAAGGTCATAGGCATTCAGCCAGGGTTGATTGAGATCGATGTTCGGATCCACAAGCACCTTTTTCGTGATTGCTCGAAATCCATTCGTAGATTCACTGACTCGCTTGCGAGCCACGAGCGAAAACAGCAAGGGATGGACCCGTGTGGCGACGCGTCGATAGAGCGGCATTTCTCCAAAGTCCGCATTGCGTTTCAGGAAGCGTGACCCCTGGACGAATTCGGCGCGTCCATCCGCGATCGGATCGAGCAACATCGGAATTTCTTCGGGCGAATCCTTGTTGTTCCCCGCCATGACAACGGCCACGTCGTAATTCTTTTCCACGGCGTACTGGTAACCCCGTCGAATGGCGGCGCCGACTCCCTCTATCTTGCCCAAGGAAATGACTGTGGCTCCTCGATCACGGGCGACCTGGGCCGACCGATCTGTGGACCCATCGTCCACCACCAGCATTTCATCGACCACGTCGCGCGGAATGCGTTCGACGACCTTGCCGATTTTGACCTCTTCATCGAGACAGGGGGCGATGCCAAGAACTTTTAGACCGCGATACATAAAAGTGCCGGTAGCTTACACCCAAATGCCGCCGGCGGAAACCCCGGACGTACGGCGACTCGCGATACGCAACACAGGGTTATCCCACTGTTCAAGACGATTGATTCACGTCGCGTTGCATCCAGAGTTCCAGCATCAACATCGCCCACAGGGGCTTCGTGAATGCATTGTCTCCGGACGCGTGTCGCGCCAACATCTCCTGCACGGCTGCCGGCTTGAAAAACCCCCGCTTACGGACGGTGGATTCTGATAGCGAATCCGAGAGGATCTCTTTCCATTCGTTTCTGAACCAATCGCGCAATGGCGGCGTAAAACCCTGTTTGCGCCGCGCAAACATGCTATCAGGCAAATACCCTGCAAGCACCTTTTTCAACAGTACTTTCTTGTTGAGTCCCAACCTGCCGAAGCGCAATCGGTTGGGCAGACTTGCTGCAAACTCTGAAAGCGCCTTGTCCAAAAACGGACTGCGCGCCTCGAGAGCATAGGCCATCGTTCCGCGATCGACCTTCACCAGAATGCCGTCGACCATTGTATGGGTCGCCTCAAACAGCGACGCCGCCGACACGGGATCCACACCGTTCAGTCCGCGTGAAAACGCTTCGATTCGCTCACCGGGCGTCTGTCCAACCAAACCGTCTCTCAGCAAGCGGTTCGCACCGAATCGACGAGAAAGATCGAGGAACTCGCCGAAAAACGCTGCGACACTCGACGCCTGCGATTTTCGTGCGAACTCGGAGACCCACTTCGACGGAACCCCCGTTCCCCACTTTGAAATCGTACCACGAAACGAAGACGGAACAATCTGCGAATACCTCGCAAACCAGTGAGCTGCCCACAGGCGCTCATAACCGCCAAACATTTCGTCCGCACCGTCACCTGTCAGCACCACTGATACTTCCGAACGCGCGAGTTTAGAAACAGCAAGCACCGGAAACAGCGAGAAGTCCGCCATGGGCTCGTCGTAGTAGTCGACCACGGATGGCAAATAGGAAAGCAGATCGGAAGAATCCAATCGCAACACGCGGTTCTCAACACCCAAATATCGGGCAACCTCCTCGGCGTGCCGGCTTTCGTCGAAGTCTTTGGAATCGAAGCCTATCGTGAAAGTTTTGACATGTCCTGCGCCGAGGCGCTTGCACATCGCAACCACCAAACTGGAATCAACACCGCCCGATAAGAAAGCCCCCACCGGGACATCAGCGACGAGGCGCTTGCGTACCGCCTCTAGCAACAACGAATTGGTTTTTGCCACGGCTTCGCCCTCGGACAGCGTCGTCTGCTGTTCACCGAAATGGCTCAACGACCAGTAGATCCCCTCCGAGGCGCGACCCGCGTCGTCATACACAACAAAGGAACCGGGTCGGATCTTCTTCGTGTTGGCGAAAATACTCGCCGGCGCATGGATGTATCCGAAATTGATGTACTCCGCGATCGAATTCTCGTCGATGCGCCGATCAAATGAAGACCAGCCGCGAAGGGAAGCCAGCGTCGAGCCAAACAAGATTGTGTTGCCGCTTCGTGCGACAAAGAGCGGCTTCTTGCCGTGGGGATCCCGCGCCAAAACCATCTGACGGTGCCGTCCGTCCCAGATGGCAATCGCAAACATCCCGTCGAATCTATTGAAGCAGTCCGTCCCCCACTGTTCATAAGCATGAACGATGACCTCGCTGTCCGTTCGGCTTACGAATCGGTGTCCGAAAGACTCGAGTTCGTTCCGTAGATCTTGGAAATTGTAGATTTCGCCGTTGAAAACCGCCCATACCGACCTGTCTTCGTTCGCCATCGGCATCCGGCCGAGCGGACTCAAGTCGATGATGGAGAGTCGACGGTGGGCGAGGCCCACATTGCCCAAGATTTCCTCGCCCGCGTCATCCGGTCCCCGTCGGACAAGCATGTCCCGGCAACGAACAAGCGCTTGCTTGTCTATTGGCGATCCATCTAGGTTCCAGGCTCCGAATATTCCGCACACGTGATCCGGTGAATTCTAGGGGCATCCGGAGTTGTGTCAATCGGCTGCCCAACCAGACAGCCGTGCAATCCCGCAATGCGTTTCAGTTCGACCTGCAGGGGTGCCTGTGATACATCCGTGAGGTCCCCATGAAAATGAATGTTCTGGTCGTGGCGACCCAGATTCCGAGAATGGTTAACGGAGGCATTGAAAGCCTCACGAACATGCTCGAAAAAATGGAGGGTGTGAGCCTTACGTTTGCAACGCAACTTGAGAATCACTTCACCTGTCGCTGGCGGGACGCGGGATTTTCCGTCACGCTCATTCCGGAAATTGGCGAAATCCTGCAACGCCGCGGCCTTGACCGACTCGCAACGATTGCCCGTTGCAACCGCGCGATCGCCGATCGGATCGAATCAACGGGAGCACAGCTTGTTCATTGCAACGATCTGATAGGACTTTGGAGCGCCAGCCTTGGCGCGCACGCCAGGGGAATTCCGGTCCTGTTCAGCATTCGTGACACAGGCGGTGTCAAGGGCACAAAATGGAGATTGGCGGCTCGCCTCTCTGACCGAATTGCCGTCAATTCCAAAGACATGAAAACCGTGGTCGAATCCAACCTCGGACGAGACTTCGCTCTGCCGCCGATCGATTTCGTGTACAGCCCCGTGGATGTGTCTCAATTCGGTCTGGTCGACAAGGACCAGCGGTTGAATCTGAGAAAGTCAAAGGGTATTGCGGATGGAGAAATCGCAATTGGCCTGGTCGGTGCCTTGATCCCACGGAAACAACAACTGGAACTCCTCGTCGCACTTCGTGCGAACCCTGCACTACTTGAGAAGTCCAGGATTTTTCTCGTAGGAGACAGCGATGGTGGCAACGATTCCTACAAGAACGCTCTGAGAGACGCAGCCAACGCGCCGGAGATTCGTGGGCGTGTCTGTTTTGCCGGTTTCACAATGGATGTGCGATCTTGGTATCAGGCGCTCGACCTGGTCCTGGTTACAAGCCGTAGCGAAGGTATGGCTCGATGTATGATCGAATCGATTGCCTGTGGAACGCCGGTTGTTAGTTTCGCCGTCACCTCTGCCCGCGAGATCCTGGAACAGGGCCCCTGTGGCTTGGTGGTTGATCAAGGCGACTTCCCGGCACTGTTTTCCGCGGTGGAACGGATCCTTCGGGATTCGGCTCTGATGGAACGGCTTCGAGCCCAAAGTCCTGAAGTGGCCTATAAACTTTTCAATCCAACCAACGCAGCGATCGGATATCGGCGCATATACAGAACGCTTCTCGAAATGGATCGGTCATGATCCAGTCCGAAGACCGAGCAACGCAATCCCATCGCAATAAAGAGCCATATGATCGGCTTGCGCGCTGGATGTCGGCAGGTCTTTCGCTGGTTGGCGGCACAGCACTGGCGCCCTTGCTTGCGACAACCGCGGTGTTGGTTCGCTTCAAAATCGGAAGCCCCGTGTTGTTTCGACAGCAAAGGGTTGGACTTCACGGTAAGCTGTTCGAGATCGTTAAGTTCAGGACGATGAATATTGCCGTCGACGCCGACGGAAACACTCTCCCTGACAGTGAACGGCTGACAAAGTTTGGCGCTTTCCTTCGCAGCACCAGCATTGACGAGCTTCCCGAGTTGTGGAACGTCTTGAAAGGCGACATGAACCTCGTCGGGCCCCGCCCGCTCCTCGTTGAGTACTTGCGATTGTATGACGCGTTCCAGATCCGACGGCACGAAGTTAGGCCGGGCATCACGGGGTGGGCGGCAATCAAGGGGAGAAACCACAACACATGGGACGCTCAGTTTGAAATGGACGTGTGGTACGTTGACAACCGCAGCGTGGTTGTTGATCTGAAGATTCTCGCTTTGACTGTTCTCAAGGTACTGCGGCGCGAAGACATCGCTCAAGAGGGGCAAGCGACAAGAGAGCGGTTTACGGGCAATGCGAATAAACCGTAAGGTCAGAACTTGAGTCCAAAGCTCGTTTATATCGTCACCGCGCCGATTACAGCCCGGGCGCTTTTGCGCGGGCAATTGCGATACATGCGTGAGAACGGCTTCGACGTGACGCTCGTATGTGGCGCCGACGCGAGCCTTGCGGATGTCGGCAAGAGAGAGGGCGTACGCACGATCGGTATCGATATCCACCGATCCATACGGCCCACCCAAGACATCCAGACACTTGCAAAACTTGTTCAGATCTTGCGCGAGTGCAAACCTGACATCGTCAACGCAAGTACGCCAAAAGCAGGCCTGCTCGGAATGTTGGCGGCCAGGTCGCTAGGCGTTCGGCATCGCATCTACGTCCTGCGCGGCCTTCGGCTGGAAGGAACCACAGGAAAACTGCGCGCCGCACTCTACGCCTCGGAGTGGCTCACAGCCCTCTGCTCTCATGAAATCATCTCAGTTGGTGAAAGCCTGCGGAAGCAGTACATCGCCCTCGGCCTCGCAAAACCATCGAAAATTTGCATCCTCGGCGAAGGCTCATCCAACGGCGTCGACGTGACACGATTCGAACGCACGTCGGAGCGGCAGTCGGTGTCGAGTCGCTTGCGAGCTGAACTTGGTCTCGCGGCCGAAGACGTGGTTTTCGGATTTGTCGGAAGATTCACGCGCGACAAAGGCATTGCGGACCTGGTGGCCGCCTTTGAAAAGGTTCACGCGACCAACCGCAATGCGCGGTTGCTTTTGATAGGGGATTTCGACGATACCGATCCCGTAGAAGAAGACGTTAAGCGCAAGATTGGCAACGCACCTGGCATTGTTCGAACTGGAGCAGTTTCCGACCCCGCGCCGTACTACGGCGTGATGAATGTGCTCGTATTACCGTCGTACCGCGAAGGGTTTCCAAACGTTCCACTTGAAGCCGCTGCCGCCCGGATACCGACTGTGACCTACGACAGCACCGGCTGCGTCGACGCGGTGCTCGATGGTGTGACGGGAACCGTTGTACCCAAAGGTGATGCGTCCGCATTGGCGGATGCACTGAACTGCTATTGCGACGATGCTAACTTGCTTGAGAAACACGCCGTCGCTGCCGAAGCACGGGTTAGGCACCATTTCAGAAACGAAGATCTTTGGAAGTGCCTCGCCGACAAATATCGAGAGATATTGACCCGGGCGTAGGCCACGCCTGACGTTTTAGAAGACTCGCTCTTCAACCACCAGGACATCGCCGGGAACGAGCGAAACGTTGGCACGCTTGCCCTCGCTGATGTCGGCCACGGGGTAGACGGTGCTGTTCACCTTGCCCCCGACTTCACGCCTGAGGGTGACCTTGTTTGGCGCAGCAATGCCCGTAAAACCGCCGGCCGACGCAATTGCATCAACGATCGTCATGGTTGGAAAGTAGATAACGGCGCCTGGTTTCTGCACCTGGCCAAGCACGGAGACCTTGCGGCTATTCCATTCTTTGACCATGACGGAGACTTGCGGATTCTTGAGGTATCCGTCCGACAAACGCTCGGTGATGAGCCGCTGCACCTCACCAGAGCTTTTGCCAACGACGCTCAACCGTCCAGCGAACGGATAATCAACGGTGCCATCGTCTGAAACACGATAAGAGCCCGACAACGACTCCTCTCCAAAGACTCGAACGTCGAAGACATCATCCACGCCAAGGCTTTCCTCGGGCGGAACGACCGCATCGGCGACCACCGTCACGTTGCGTTCGGACTGTCCAGAACGACACGCAGTACCCGCGAAGAAGTAGATCCCCAATATCGCAGTCAACAGCCCGCGTATCACGGATGGCCTCCTTAGTAGGTCAATCCCAGACGGAATAGAATCAGATGCTTCACGTAGTCGAAGCCAGGCGCATTGGGATTGCTAAGAAGCCCAGAGTCGCTTTGGTTGATCGTATTCGTATAGTTAGCGCCAGTGTACAACCACTTTGTGATGAAGAGGTCGAGGGTAACGCCGGACTGAACAAAGTTATCGTTACGGACGAGAGCCGGTCCTTTGAAAGTACGCGCTTCATAACGAGCAAAGCCCGTGATGTTTAGCCGCTGGCCGACCATCCAGCGAACGTTGAGGTATGGAGAATCGACCGTGTAGAAGTCGCCGATAACAGGTGAATTCCTGATCTCGTGGCGATAGCCAAGGATCGTCTCACCGAATTCGCTCGGCGCATAACTGAATTCGACCGCCATCGCGACGTTATCGAAACCAGTCGATTGAGCGGCGGCGCCCTGATAGAACGCATTTGCGTAACCAACACCGATATTCATGGCCAGCTTGTCGGTCAACAAGCCGCGCAAGCCAGCGAGGGTTCGCAACGGGAACGAGTCCTCTCGTGGCGCACCCGTGTTCACCTGGTCGCGCGAGTATCCTACGAAGCCCTGTGAGACCTGGGCAAATACAGAGGTCTTGGGAAACCACTTCCACGACACGTCCAAGGTTACGTCGTGCGCCATATTGTTGGCGAACTTGAGTTGGTCGTTCAGGAATCGATTGATGAGGTTCGTGTATCCCAGTTTGAACTCAAAGCGGCCGCCACCAGGCACCAAAGACAATCGAATGCCCGCCAAATTCTCGATGCGGTCGATGTTTCCGGAAGAAGGACCGTATGGAGCTTCCAGATAGCGTCCGAATCGTTCAGTTATCTCAACATTGCTTCGCTGGCTCGACCCAAATCGAAGCATGCCGTCGATCGTTGGATTGAACGCGTTTTGCTTTTTGACGAACTCGTTGTCCGAGATGTACTGCCTGTAGAGCAACTCCGCTCCCAAGCGGTAGTACGTCTGGGGATTGGTTCCATTATCCCAATCGTGCCCATTGGTCAGCTTGAAAGCTGGAACCACGCGGACGATCGGCGAGGCGACTGGATTCACCTTGTCGAAAAATACGTTGGTGTCATAGCCCGTTTCTGTTCCGAGACCCAGGTGCAGGACGGCAGATTCGGAAAGCCGAACTCCGCCGTGATCGGCATCTGCATCAGAGCGAACGCCCTGCACCTGCCCCTGGCCCGTGGACGCAGTAGCACCAATGCTTTGGGTTCCCTGCTGGGATGCCGTTTGCGCCGACGCCGCCGCCCCCATTAGTAAATGGAAGAGTGACGCCAAAGCGAGTTTATTGCGGACCGAAGTCATGTTGAGGCGAAGGCTTTAGGATGCTGGATTTCGTGGAATTAAGATCGCCTCGTTACAAGTACGGGCTCGGAATCGGAGGACGAGGGGTCGTGTCGGGATTTACAGGCTGTCCGGGCTTCACGTTCCCCACCAAAATCGGAGGCGTTGGATTGGTCACCTGATCGGTACGAACCGTGTTGGCAACCAGGGTGCTGTTCGTTTGGTTACCGACATGTCCAAGCTCTTCGCCGACGCACTCATTCGATTCGGCCAAGAGAACCTGCATCTTTTGGTTCACGATGGTGATGCTGGTGTACTTGTGCATCGCTGCACCCGAGTCGTTCTGTGTCACTGCCTGTTCGAGTTCAACGGAGGCTTTATCCACCAAGTTTTGATTGGCGTTTGCTTGTACAAGCTTGTCGTTCAGGCAGTTGAGCTTGATGACATCCCGATCATCTTTGGCGCGGGTGACCATCTGATCAATCTGTGTCACGCCGCTCGCGATCTCGCCCTTGTACTGCTCGGCCTGGCTCTGCATTTCGCGGGGAGACAGTGTGACGGTTTGTTCCGTCTTCACGTTGACTTCGGTCTTCTTGTCCGTGTCCTGTGCCACTGCAACCTGTGCGAACAAGGTCGTAGCTAGGAGCGTCTTTAGGAATCTCGACATCGTCTCACCTCGAAGGAATGGCCCGCAAAGTACCCACCAAAGCAGTCCCGATCAAATTGACCGGATCCGCAAAAACCGAACGGAACGGCAAACAATATAAGCGGTAAGTAGGCACTGTGTCAACTTGCCACGGGGGGGGGCTGTTTGATGGATACGCCTGCAGAACAAAAGGGAAAAATCGAATTTCTACACAGGATTACAACGCAGTGCTCTGGTCCGTATTGACGGCGCCATCGCGAATTCCTACGAGGAGGCCTGGAAGAGGAAGGGGAAGGAAACGTCCACCGAACCACCTGCGGGGCGCGGGAATCGCCAACCCTTGACCAGAGATTTGATGCAGTTGGTCACCTCTGAGTCGTTCAACGTGTCCTGTTCGATATCGACGGATGCGACCGTTCCAGCCTCGGTAATCGTCCAGTAGAGAACGACCTTGCCAGAAAGTGTCGGGTTTCTCTTGAGGGCACGCTCGTAACAGGCCTTGATGGCGCCGATACGGCGTTTTACCTCTTTGGAAACCACGCTCGGGTCGAGCTCACCGTCGACCGACGGGGGCTGGTCTTTCACCACCGCGTTGATCTTCTTTTCGCCACCGACCGAGCCCGTGGACGCTCCGCCGATGTCGCCACCGCCGCGGAGACCGCCGATGCTGGCGACCTTACCCGAGCCGCCGGCTGCTCCCTTGACGCCGCGAAGATCACCGTTCCCCGAGGCAACGGTCAAACCGCCGACCCCTTCGAAGGCTTTTTCCTGATCGCGGTCAACGTCGCCCTTACCGAGCACGTCAGCGATTGCGCCGCCGCCACCCTTGGCACCCAGCAACTTGAGAATGCCGGTGTTCTGAACCTTGTTCATGATCTCCGCGCGGCGCTCGTCGTCGCGACGTGCTCTTTCCTCGGCGGCGGCTTTCTTTTCCGCTTCGGTCGGCTCTTTCTTGGGGGCCGCATCTTCGGTTTTCTTGACGATCTTCGCAGCCTCGGGCTTTTTTTCGTCCGGCTTCGTCTCGCCGATCTTTTCGACCGGCTTTTCTTCCTTCGGTGGCTCGACCTTCCTCATCATGGCCACGAAGCGATCCGGGATCTCTTCGATATCCGGCTTGCGCGGCCAGTCAACGCTGCGCAGGTAAATGACCATCGAGAAGTGCACGATGAACGACGCGGCAGCGATGGTCGTAAAAAACCAATCGAGATTTCCAACAACGGAGCCGCGAACAGACGCCGGCAACTGAGGTTTCGGCTGCGGTGGTGGTGGCGTGACGAACTGGAAGAGAACCGTCATCTCGCCGATCGTGATCTTGCCGCGCGATCGCTCGTCAAGGGGCAAGAGGTAAGCGTTGCCGGTCTTTTTGACCTTGCCGGTTTGCTTCAGCTGCGAAAAGGAAATGATCTCCTGGCCCACGGCAATGCGTGCATCCATGCCCTCGGCAAAGTGTGCTACGTATCCCGTTGGGGTGACCTCGAAAAGCATCCACGTGCGCGGGAGTGCGTCCGATGGCACGACGAACATATTCTTCGCCGACTGGCCAACGGTGATGTTCTCGCGCGTTCGGACCAGTTTCTCTTCGACGATGCGGCCGCCCTGGATGACGCCGATGCGCATGATGCGAAGTTTCGCACCCTGAGACGGGGTTGATCCTGTCGATTTATTGGGTTCCGCTTTGGCCATGTTGTTTCCTCTAATCCCTGAATCAATCTCAGAATGGACCGCGCTTGACGCTCTCGACGATCTTCGGCAAGAAGTCTTGCTTTAACTCTTGCCAGTCGTAGTTGATCCCAGACTTCTGAAGGACGTAAAAAGCCTCGGGCTTTTGAATCTTGCCCTCGATGCGGATCTCCGCTTCGATTCGGTAAACCTTTTTGCCACCGGCGCCCCGTTCAATCCGCACCTTGGGGGGCTCGCCACCCTCTTTGGCCTCGGCAGGCTCCGCAGCCTTTTTTTGAGCCAACACTGGCGTCGGGGCAAGAACCCCAAACAACATCAGAGCGGTCAGCAGTATTTTCATTTGGTAGCTCCTTCAGCCGGTTTCGCAGCGCCTTCAGCCGGTTTCGCAGCGCCTTCAGCCGGTTTCGCAGCGCCACGCTTGGCTTCACGCTCAAGCCGCTTCTGCTCACGTTCAATGCGCTTCTGCTCCTTGTCTATCTTGTCGGTCGCCTCGGCGACGTAGGTGTCGGCGAGATCGTCCTTGGCGATTCGGGTAGCCATCATTTGCTTGTAACGCTGCAAAAACGAAATCGCTTTATTCTGCTGGGCGATCAAATCCAGATTCTCGATCTTGTCCGCGTCGAGGTACAAGATGCCGAGATTAAACACCGCGTCAGCGTAGTTGGGAAAAAGCTGCAGTGCGCGATTGTAGGCCGTTTCAGCCCGCGCATATTCCTTCACACCGCGGTAGGCCGACCCCAGGTTCAAAAACGCCTTGGCAAAGGACGGTTGTAGCTGGCTCGCCTTTTCAAGTGCGGGTACCGCTTCGCGGAAATTCTTCGCCGTCAGGAACATCGCCCCGAGGTTGTTCCAAACGGCAGCATTGTCACCGCGGGCGGCCGCACTCTTGCGCAAGAACTCAATTGCAGCGGAAAAATTCTCTTTCTCGATTTCCATGAAGGCGAGCAGTTGATAGACCTCAGCCTCTTCGTTTGCCGAGGCCTTATTCTTTTGCATCGTCTCGAAGATCGTACGAACCCACTCGTACTTCTTGAGTTTGAAGAACGACTTGGCCATGACCAGCATGGCCGGGGTGTAGCGTTCGTTCTTATTCAGGGCGGCCTTCGCGGCCACGATGGACTCGGCGAACCGACCAGCCTGAAACTCTTTTTCAGCCTGTCCGAGCTCTGCGGTAGGGATCACCGCAGGCGGTGGTTCACGGCGCTTTCGAGGAGCGGCCGGCTGGGCTTCCGCGGGCCTGACGGCGAGGATCACCTGGCCGAGGCCGAGCGCGAGTGCAAACCAGCGTGCACCAAGAAACGAAGCGCGGGAAAATGGCCTGGCATTTTTCATTACGGCAACTCCAATCCGATGCGCTCGTCTTTGACGAATGGGAATTCTGCGGGAAGGTACTTCGACAGATTTTCACGCGCCTTCTTGACGTAGTTATTCGTCACACCCAACTGCGCCGCGCGATCGAGCGTGCTCTTCCACTGATCTTTGGCTTCGTTTTCGATCGGCGTGATGTACTCGAAAATCCCGTCTTTGTACTGGCCTTCAACCATGCCGCAGTCATCCGGGTTGGCCCGACAAACCTGCTTCTCAAGCTTCTTGATTTCGTCAGGCGGATTCTCGGCGTTGTACGTGAGCTTCAGCGCGAACTCGTAGAAAATATCACCCCGGCGAAGGAACGAAGCCAGTGTGTAGTTGGCGTCCTTGTACTCCCAGATCTTCGCGTATTCGTCGCGCAAGGTCTTGGCCTCTGTGGTCATTGCCTCGAAAACCGCCTGGATCTTCTTCGGATTCGAGAAGGAAAGCTTCTTGCGCTTGAAGGCCTGGAACTTATCCTCAAGCATCAGGTACTCGGCCTTTGCAGCGGCTGCAGCGGCTGGCGTGGCGGCCTTCAGTTTTCGAGTTACGAATTCGTCGCGAACTTTTTTGTAGGCGTTCAGGGTTGCATTGGCATCGCCGCTCTTTTCGGCGATGGCAGCGAGCTGCAAGTAACCTTCAACCACGAACTCCGCAGCGGCGGGAGCGGTGTCGTACTGTTTGATAAAGCCACGCAAACAACGGGTTTGTCCGGCCACGTCGCCGGATTTTCCGAGGGCGCGACAGGAGAAGGAATAGGACTGGGCCGCGTCTTCGGGCTTGTCCGCCGCCTGCGAGAAACGCAGGTACATGTCCGCTGCGCGCTTGTACTGCTGATCGTTGTCGAGCAACTGCGCGGCAATACCGAGAGCGTCCTTGCGGTGCTCGAAATCGGCAAACTTCTGATCCTGGGCGACCTGCGTGTACAGCTTGACCGCTTCCTCAAACGAGAAGAATCGGTGGTGGTTGCGAGCCGCATTCCAAACGGCATCGCGCGCGAGCGGATCGTTCGGATAATTTTTGAAGAGACGCTCGTAGCAACGGGTCGCCTCGCCGAACTGATACAGGCGCTCGTAGATGACGCAGGCGTTGTTGAGGTTGGTGCCAGCGTCTTCGTCCTTGGGGTTCTGATCGACTAGGTCGATCAGATCAAGCGCGAGTCCCACGTCGATTTCGGCCGGGCCTGCGCCCGCAACGGCGGTGGATTTGGTCTTGGCGCCAGCCGTGACCATCTCGATGCCGCCGCCTTCGGAACACTTGGCCAGCGACTTGTCGGTGCCCTTGTCTTCGTTTTCGATGGCGAGCTTGACGGTGTCGGTAATGACCCGAGACTTGACCGAGTTGCGGATCTGACGAATGCGCGCGAGGTACGTGTCGGCCCCCTGCGCCTTGCCGCAGGCCGAGTCCTCGAACTCCTCCGAAATCTTCAGCAAGCGACCGAGCGCGCAGTCTTTTTCTTTCAGGTCGTCGACGCCGTAGTCGATGAAATAGGTCTTCAGAATGGCGTCGTACGCTTTGAATCCAAGCTCGCTCTTGCCGCAGAACAACTTGGTGATTTCGCCGAGACGGCCACGGGCCTCTGGCCAGTTGCGATAGCGCAAGTACGCGACGGCCGTCGCGTAGCGCAAATCATCGTTTTTCTCGGTCTGGAGATTCGAGGTGTACCAGTCGACCGCTGCGAGGTATCTCCCAACGATGTCGGGCATTGGAATCGGTTGCACAGGAGGCTTGGTATTGGTTTCATCGGGAATCGGCGGCTCGGTCAACTGACCCGCCTTCTTCATATTCTCGATGATGTCTTCGTACGCCTTGATCACGCGGAAGGCCGAGTCTTCCTGATACTTGTTGTCGAGTTCGGAGTCTCGAACGGCAGTGTAGGCGACAATGGCCTTGTCGATTTGCCCGGAGTAGTAAAGCGCGTCCGCGTAGAACGCCGAGAATTCATAGGCACGCTTCGAGCCCGGATAGGCGGCAAGGTACTTTTCGTACAAGTCAGCAGCCGTCGCGTACATCTCTTTGCACTGGTCGATGGTGGCCTGACCGGCGTCAACCCTTGCTTTGCAAGCCTGCGCTGCTGCGTGAACACCGGTTGCCGCGGCAAGAAGAGCGTCCTCGGAAAGCTGCTCAGCGACCGCAATGGCTTCCGCGTTGGTCTTGTTGGCCTCATACCACTCGGTACCTTTGGTGTAGTTGCGACCGAGCGCCTCGCGCTCTTTGGCGGCGGCGACCATGTTGCGTTCGCGTTCAAACGCTCCGACGATTTTTTCCTGAACGAGCGGCGCATCGGGATTGAGCGGCCAGCGAGCCAGAAGTTCTTTGTAGATCTCGACGGCCTCGACGAATTTCGTCGTATCGAAATAGATGTCGCCGAGTTTTTGGAAAACCTCGCGAACGTGGGGCTCTGCCTCGCGACCGTCATAGAATTTTCGAGCCCGGACCAGACCCGTGTCGGGATCGGGAACCGTATCACCGTCCCAGTCCGGCTCGGAGAAGCTGATCGCAAGATACTGAATTGCTTCGGGGCGCAGATCCGACCCGAACTGATCGCCCATGGCCTTGCGCTCGTCGGCCCATTTTACGAGGCGATCAAATTCAGTGATGGCTTCGGGAAAACGGTTGTCGCGGTAATAGGACCAGGCGAGCTTGTAAAGCGCCTTGTCGTAGTAAGAGGAGTCCTTGAATGCGAGCACCTTGCTGTAGGCGCTGATGGCCTCCTCAAGCTCGGCGTTGTCGAAGTGCATTTCGCCAACTCGGGTCCAGGCCTCGGCGAGGAAACGAGAATCTCCCTTGGCCGGCTCACATCCTTCGTAGATGTCCTGTAACTTGCGCTGCAGGCCATCGGTGAGGGCAGTCGTAGGCTCTTTCGCGGGGACCGCTTCTTCAAGCGCCCGGTATCGGTTGGCACAGGTCAGGGCCAACAGTGCCTGCTTTGCCTGTGGCTCTTGGACCATTTCGCCGTGTGCGAAGCCGAGCAAATAGAGCGCGGCATCGAGGAACCGGTAATTCGGAAACTCCCCGATCAAACGTCGGTAGAGGTTGATCGTCGCGGTGTAGTCGGGGATCGGAGAGGCTTCAGCGGGTGGATTCGGACCATCGAGCGCCTTCTGATAGGTCTCCTGTGCGACGAGGAATTCTTCAGCGGACTTTTCGTAATAGAGTTCGGCCAACCGAAACATCGCATCAGGGGTCCAGCGACGATCCGTCGGATACTTGGCAAGAAACGCCTCGAACATGGCGATTGCGTCCAGCCGACGGGCCTTTTCGCTTTTCTCGGTAGCCTGAATCTGAGGTTCGTACTTTTCGCGGATGCCATCCATCCGGCGCTTGTACGTCTGCTTCATTACGTCGCCCGCTGCCCGGCGGTAACTTGCGGCAGCCTCGGCAAAGCGAGCGGCATCCTGCGCCATTTCCTCAACCATGCCCGGATCGGGAGGCGTCGGTCGAGCAGCGAAAGAAACGGGCAGAAAAGACAGACAAAGGGTCGCCCCGAAGCCCCAACCCACGATCCGGGAGCGAACCGTTTTCATTGGTCCTCTCCTTCGAGGATCTGACGGAAGTCCTCATCCAAAGTTTGCATCTCGTTCTTTTGTTGCGTCACGAGCTTGTTGAGGTTTTGAGTCTTTTCATCCTTCAGACCCCAGGCCACGTCGATGATGCCGACGTCGGACTGCACCACAAGGTCGTAAAAGCGATCCGTTACACGGCCGAGCAAGGTCTGCGCGAGCCCACCGCCGACACCCTTCGATTCGTTCGTGAGCGCCGCCAACTGTTCTCCCGCGATCTTCAAGTTGGTGCGCTCCGACTCGATGGTCTCCCGAATTTTCGTGAGTCGGTTTTCAGCGGCGGCATCGATGCGCGCATCGAAAGCCGCAACCTGACTCTGTACGCCATCGGCTTTTTCGAGGATGCCGGCGAGGCCGTCAAACTGACGACCACCCTCAGCAGACATCAAGGAACGGGCCTTGCGCAGGATCTCGTATTCCTGGGCGATGATCTGGGACAGGCGTTTCACGGCCGATCGCTCGCCTTCACCTGCCTGTCCGGCAGCCGTATTCTGCCGAACCGAATCGGCAACCTGCACGCGCAAATCATCGTTCTGCCGGCGTAGATCTTCAATCAATTCCCGCAGCTGTTGCGACTGGGCAACCAGCTCGTCGGCGGTAATCGCCATTGTCTCGCCGGAAATTCTCTGGCTCCGGTCGTATTGCTCAATCGCGACAAGTTCAGCTTCGAGACTCTGAATGAGAACGTTGATCTCCGAAATTTGACCTTCGAGACCCTGCAATTCGCCCTTGGCACCTTTGTCCCGCTCGCGAAGACCATCCGCCGTCATGGGAAGATCCTTGAGCACATCCTCCAGGCGCTGGCGTTCCGCCGAATGGACACCCAGTGCGGCTTTGTCTTCAGGCGAAAGGTGCGGCTCGGCGAGTGTTCGAGCGGTGGCGGCCAACTTCCTGCGAATGTCGAGCGCCTGATTCAGGACTTCAGACGAGGCTTCGCGCTTTTCAGCGAGGTCGGCGAAGATCGCAACCTTGCCCCCGCCATTGACGGCACGATCAAGGCGCTGCAACAAAGAGTCGGCTTCGGCTATGCCCGAGCGAATGTCGCCAACCTCACCCGCGATTGCCACAACGCGCTCAATCTCGGCGTCGTTCGCAACGAATTTGGCAGCGGCGGCGGGAACAAAAATGGATACATCGAACTTCTCGAGAGACGCTCCGAGCAAGGTGGCGACGTAATTGGGATCAGCCCGAACCTGATCGAGGCGGGCCTTCAGCTCGCCGAAAATGGGCTCGAACTGGTCGCGCGATTGCGTGAAGATTTCGCTCGCATCAAAGAAACTCTGCATGCGCAAGCTGAGATTGCCCATTAACAGTTTCATTTCCGGCGCGCGGGGTGTATCCGGATTCTCAAGCAACATCAGATCGATGGCGCGATGGGCGGATTTGAAATCACTTGCCTTGATAGACGTCCAGGCGGTCTCGAACAGCGCATCGCCAAAGTGTGGCGATCGCCGGTCGATCGAAACGTAGAGGTTCTTGGCCTCGGCGAATTGCGATCGTTCGTAGTGAATGCGTCCCATCGCCATCCGGGCGAGATCTTGAATCTCGCGATCGCCATCCGTGGTGGCCTGTGTTTTCAAGACGAGTTCGAACGCAGTGGATGCCGCTGCGAGGTCGCCGTTCTGAACAAAAGTCGTACCAATGAAGTAGCGCGCTTTGAGGTAGTACGGATTGGAAGGGGCAATCACGTTGAACGCGGCCAGCGCATCGTCAAAACGGCCGCGCATGAACTGATACTTTCCTCGTACGTAAGGTACGGAGGGTTCAAGCTGGCCCGCGGGAACCGCAGCCAATCGGTCGAGGTAACCATCGACACCTTCGTAGTCGTCGGTCTTGAGCGCGATCTCGATCAAACGTTCAAGTGCTTGCTGCTGACGGCGCGAGCTTCCCTGTTTGTCAATCGCCAGCTTGAAGTAACGACGGGCGGCGAGGATATCTCGCTCCTGGTACATCGCTTCGCCGAGCAACACGACCGCATCGTCAAAGACTCGGGTATCCGGATACTTTTCGACGATGTCGAGAAGGAGAGTTGCGGCTTCGCTGTAGCTCTTCAGCTCGATGAGCGTTTCGGCGTCAATCAATCGACGCTGTGCCAAATCCTTTGCGGGAGCGGCGGCCTCGTCTCGAAAGCCAGAATCGAGAGCCTTGATGCGGCCGTCAAGTTCGTAGAGCTTTCCGGCTGAATCCGACAGCGCATCCGCGAAAAGCGCGGGCGCCCAAAGGGTCGACAGCACCCACAACGATGCCGACACCGTTCTGCGCAACAAGACCATTACCGATACCGCTCGAAATGAGTGCATCCGAAGACTCGTTTCGGTTTAATTCGAAGCTGTCTTGCCCTGTTCGGGCGCCACAAGGTTGACTCTGAATTCGACGGCGGGCTTGTCTTCCATACTGGTCGTCACGCCGCCCTTTTCCATTCCAACCACCGTCACCATCGTGGCCTTGCCTTCGCCGGCCACAAACGTATGACTGGATTTCACGTTGAACTTATAGCTCTTGAGATACGAGAACACCCCGTATCCCGAACCTTGGTACACAAGCTGTACCGACAGCGTGTGTGAGCCCGGCTGGATGGCACCGTTATAGACATCGAACTCTTTCATCTCGGCAAGTCGGCCGGATTCGTCGGTCTTGTTCATTATCTGAACGCCATCGAGGGCATAAACCGCCTTGACCAACTTGAAGGACGATCCCATTTCGTTTTTGTGCTTGATGACCGAACGCGAAGCGCCGATCACACCGCCCAACACCGTTTCCTTCAGTAGATTGAGTCGACGTTTGGTCATGAAGACCTTTTCCTTCAACTCGTTCACATTTCGTTCAAGCCCTCGCAATCGAACTGTGTAAGCGCCACCGTCCGCCGCGGCTGCTGCTTCAGCGGCAACCGCATCGGCTGCAGGTGCTGCAGTTGCAGGCGCCGCTGTCGCTGCTGCGTTAGGCACTGCTGTTGCCGCTGGCGCTGCTGCGGGCGCTGCTGCGGTAGGCGCAGTTTGAGCGTGCACCGGCACGGCAGCCAATAGAAACAACACAGCTACAAAAAGGGAAGACCCCTGAACCCCACGCTTGGCAAGCATTGTCATGAAACCCTCAGGAACGATTCCGAAACAAAAAAAGAGGATGTGAGTACCAGTCCCGATTCAAACGGCATTCGGGCGGCCGCGATACTAGCAGAAGTCGTTGCGCTGCGCGCTGATCAATTAAACAGCCTCAAACCTTGGGGTTTTCGGCAGCCGTCGATTTTTCTTGGGCGGACCTATCCACATTCTGCTTCCAGAGCGCCTCCAGTACGTCGGAAACCCCTTCGCCTGACACGGCACTGATGAGCACCAGCTTCACCCCCAGCCTCTTGAAAGCTTTCTGGAGTTTCGGATAAGCCTCCTGGGTTTCCGTCAGATCGGCTTTATTCAGGGCGACCACGCTCGGACGAGCCGCCAGTTCGGGATCGTAAAGCTTCAATTCGTTTCGTAACGTCTTGAAATCACTAACCGGATCGCGATCCGGGTCGGGTGAAATATCGATCAGGAACAACAGTACCCGGGTCCGTTCAAGGTGCCGTAGAAACTGTTGTCCGAGACCCGCACCGCGATGGGCTCCCTCGATCAGGCCGGGCACGTCGGCCACAACCAACGCCCGAACGTTGTGAGGATCCGAGGCGCTGCCGGGAAGGCGAACCAACCCGAGATTCGGGAATAGGGTGGTGAACGGGTAGTCAGCTATCTTGGGGCGAGCTGAGGAAACCTTTGAAATAAAAGAGGATTTACCGGCGTTCGGGAATCCAACCAGCCCCACATCGGCCAGCAGCTTGAGCTCAAGCTGGATATATCGATCCTCCCCGGGCTGTCCGGGCTCGGCTTTGCGCGGCGCGCGATCGGTTGAAGTGGCGAAATGGATATTTCCCCGTCCGCCACGGCCACCCTTGGCAACTACGAAGCGTTCACCCTGTTTTTTCAGATCGCAGAGCGCCTTGCCGCGTGGATTCGGGCGTGAGCCGGTCGACGGATTTTTTGGATTTTCTGCGTCGCCCGCATCGAAGTCGTCGTCGTCGTCCTCGTAGGCCGCAAAACTGGCATGAGTGGGAGCTTTTTGCTCGCGGATGAGTGTTCCAGGGGGCACCCGTAAAATGAGGTCCTCTCCCCCGCGCCCGTACTTATCCTTCGTCGCCCCCGGTTTTCCGGGTTCTCCCCGGTGTTCCGGCTTGAATCGATAATCGAGGAGCGTGGAAAGCCCTTCGTCGACTTCGACGATGATATCGCCTCCGTCCCCTCCGTCGCCCCCTGCTGGGCCTCCACGGGGCACATATTTTTCTCGGCGAAAGGCGACAGCGCCGTCGCCACCATCACCCGCTTTGACGCGAATCGTAACTTGGTCGATAAATTTCATGGCTTCACGTGACTGTTGACAGGATTGCCAACTCGGCTAAATTGCGCGGTCCCCATTGGGAAAGCAAAAACGTCATGTACGCTGTCATTGAAACCGGAGGCAAGCAGTATCGGGTGAGCGAAGGGGAAACTCTTCGCATTGAGAAGCTGGAGGCTTCGGCAGGGGATTCCCTTGCCTTCGACCCGCTGTTGTTTGCTGATGATGCAGGTAAAATCCTCGTGGGAACGCCACGTGTTCCCGGAGTCACGGTGAAGGCCGAAGTGGTGGAACAGGGCCTCGGCCCGAAGATCATCATCTTCAAGTACCGACGCCGCAAGAACTATCGACGCAAGGCCGGCCACCGCCAGCCATTCACCGCAATCAAGATCACCGCCATTTCGGCTGGTGCCTGATCGTTTGAGGAGAATCCCGCCATGGCACATAAAAAGGGACAAGGTAGCTCACGCAACGGTCGCGATTCAAATTCGCAACGTCGGGGTGTGAAGCGCTACGAGGGTCAGATAGTTACGGCCGGCAGCATACTTGTGCGCCAGGTCGGCACCGTTTTCCACGAGGGAAAAAATGTTGGCCGCGGTCGCGACCACACTTTGTTTGCGCTCGTAAATGGAACGGTTCGCTTTTCGGCCTCGAAGAGCCGTCGACTCATCAATATCGATCCTGCTGCGGCCGCGAACTAGTTCACGGTGGCCGCGAAATCTGCGGCTACCGTCGGACCGTTACCGCTAGCCCGTGAGCATGAAGGCCTTCGACGTAAGCAATGGCCTCGATGGCGTCTGCCTGCTCGAGGAGCGCAGCTTCGCTGTACTCGATGATTGAGCTGCGTTTGAGAAAGTCGGCAACACCAAGTGGCGAGGAAAAACGCGCGCTGCCGCCGGTCGGCAAAACGTGGCTGGGTCCAGCGACGTAATCGCCCACCGACTCTGGCGTGTGGCGCCCAATAAAAACCGCGCCTGCGGTGGAGACACCCTGAGCATGGCGCCGCGCATCCACAAGGATAATTTCGGCGTGCTCGGGCGCCAGGTCATTGACCACTTTGATTGCCGCCTCCGGCGAATCGACCACGATCGCGAGGCCGTGGTCCGCAATGGCACGTGCTGCAATGGCTTTGCGTGGGAGTTTCTCAAGCTGTAGCGCAAGCGCCTGATTTACAGCATCGGCAATCGAACGACCCACGGCCACGAGAATGGGCGCCGCAAGCACGTCGTGCTCGGCCTGCGCGAGCAAGTCGGCAGCCACCCATTCCGGAGCAACGCTGCCATCGCACGCAATCACAACCTCGGTCGGACCCGCGATGGAATCGATCCCAACATCACCAAAGACGATGCGTTTTGCAGCCGTCACATAGGCGTTTCCGGGGCCGACGATCTTGTCTACCCGTGGTACGCTTTCTGTACCGTAGGCAAGCGCGGCAATCGCCTGGGCACCGCCGATCACGAAAACGCGATCAACGCCTGCGAGACGCGCGGCGCAGAGTGCTTCGGGAGAAGGACCCGGGGTGACCATGATGATCTCGCTGACACCGGCAACCCGCGCCGGGATTGCGGTCATGAGCACCGTCGACGGGTAAAGCGCGGTTCCACCGGGAACGTAAATGCCAACACGGTGAAGGGGCGTTACACGGCTGCCGAGGGTGATGCCATCCTGTTCGTACTCGAAAGACGTGGGCGCATGAGGCCGCTCGGCCTCGGCAAATGCGCGAATTCGACGTGCAGCAAGCTCGAGTGCGGCCCGGACAGATGGTTTGACGGTTGCCGCCTGTTTGTCCCACTCGGTCGCGTCGAGTTCCAGCCGCGCAAGCGTCCGCTTTTCAAATCGTTCGGTTAACGCAATAACTGCCGCATCACCCCGCTTGCGAACCTCGGCCACGATGACACGCGCCGCCGCCTCAACCTCGGGCGGCATATCGGCCGTGCGACGCGCGAGGGCAGCCAAACGATCGCGATAGTCGGGGTCGCGGGGAGAAACGAGCGCAAGCATGACGGTGAATGACCAGCATAGCGCGGAATTCTTGGCTCGGCCTCGATTCAGGTCAGCTGGCCCCAGAGAAATCCCTGGGCGTACTGCACACCCATCTCGCGCAACACATCGAGATCTTCGCGGGTTTCGACGCCCTCGGCAATCGCCAGTGCGCCAACGCCGTGAACGAGGGTGAGAAATCGGCGCAACAAGCGGGCCTGCTCGCGATCGCCTGCAACACCGGTCACATAGCGACGTTCGACCTTGACCACCTTCGGCTCGGCCACCAACAGCACTTCGAGCGAGCTACGCCCAAAGCCGAGATCGTCGATCGCGATCTCGATGCCCGCTTTTCTAAATGGATCGAGACGGGCTGCAAGGTGCTGCGGATCGCCAATCAGGCGCTGCTCACTGATTTCCACGCACAGGGTCACCGGTCGCCCGGTGCTGCGCAATAGCAGGACCAGCTCCTCGACCGGAACGGCGGCAATGGTGGCCGGAAAAACATTGAAGTGATAGCGCCAGTTCGCAGGGAAATTCCGCGAGGCCTCAACACAGGTCCGCAGACACTGCAAATCCAGTTGAACCAAGGCAGCGGAGTCAATCGCAGCACCAAACAGCGCAACCGGATTCTCAAGTGGCCCTTTCGGACCCCGAATAAGAAACTCGCAGCCGATTGGCTTTTCATCGGCCACGTTCATGATCATCTGCGGTACGACCCGCAACCCGCTCTCGGAAAGGATGGCCGGCATCCGCGCCGATTCGTGCGGTTGTTCCGGGATAGATGATGCATTCCACACCAGGCTTTGTACATCGGGACGGCCCGCCATCAGTGCGTCTTTGCACAACGTGAATAGTTCGCGAAGGTTTGTCATGGCGTTCGGGGCCGCACCCACACCGATGCTGACACCGATTCCCCCGGACGACTCTTCGCCTTCTATCGTAGCACGAGACATTCCTTCCCGCAGACGTTCACCAACCACAACCGCCTCGGCAATGCGCGTATCGGGGAGCAGAATGAGAAACGAATCATCGGTCAGGCGTCCCACGTGATCGCAAGGACGGGTGATCTCTGCGATGGCAATTGCCGTTCTCTGAAGAATTTCTTCGCGCTTCGCCGCATCGTCAACCTTTCGGTAGTCGTCGCAAAACACAAGCACCGCTGCGAGATTTGAGCCGGAGCGACGCATGCGCTCGGATTCATTCGCGAGCACCCGTTCAAGCCCTTTGCGGTTGAGCACCTGAGCATGCGCGTCGTTTTCAACGAGCGTTTGCAGCCGCTCATTGTCAACCTTTAGATCGCGGGCCATCTTGGCGTAGCGGCCGATTTCGCGCAAACAACAGAGGTTGGCGGGTTGGCCGTTCCAGATGATCTCGACCACCCGCAATTCGGCCAGGATGGGTTCACCGTCCTTTTGCGGCAAACGCATCTCACGAACGATTCCAGCTTTGAGCTCAAAACCGAGCCCCTTTCCGAGCAGTCCCTCGGCTTCGCCCTGAAACATGGATATCGCCGCACGATTGACGAGTTGAACATGGCCCGTCTTGTCCACAACCACCATGGCATCGGCGGCGCGTGCGATGACTTCTCGCAAATGCCACACGATTCGGTGCCGCTCAACCGCGTTGGCAAGCGTTCTTGTTAAAACGCCTGCAGACAGCTCTTGCCGGGGCAGATACTCCTGGGCACCGTTTTGTACTGCACGGATGCCCAGGCTTTCGTTCGCAGGACCCGTGAGCACCACACAGGCCAGGTGCGGTGCGCCGTTCCGGAGTTTGGCAATGCCTGAAAGGTCGTTCGGTTCCGCAAGGCTGAGATCAACGATTGCCGCATCGAAAAACTCGGACTGCATCGCCTTGACCGCGTCGTCCGCCGAACTGACGTGTTTGACCGAGAAAGGCCGCCAGGCACTGCCCGTCAGATAGCCCGCTATGAGGTGGGCATCGCTCGGGATCTCCTCGATGAGGAGTGTGCGGATCGGCTTGCGAGCGCTCATGGTGGTCTAACCGAAGGTGTTCCTCACGCCCCTGTGATCCGAAAAGGGAGATTCGGCGGGTTGCCGGAAATTCTTGACCCACGCGGGACCGACATAGACCCCTTGACCTGGCCCCGTCGAGCCTGAAATATGCGCAGGTCTTGATGCCCAACCTACCCAATGCCTCGCCTCCGGGAATGCTCGCTTTGCTGAGATCAGGCGATCTCCGGGCGCTGTTGACCCGACACGCAGACGTGGGGCTCGCAGCGTTCGTGGTCGGAATCGTGGCGATGATGATCATCCCGCTGCCGCCTTTTCTGCTCGATCTCTTCATCACCCTCAACATCGCCGTCGCGGTCGTGTTGCTGTTGATTTCGATCTACGTTGGCGAGGCGCTCAAAATCGCAACCTTTCCAACGCTGTTGCTCATCACGACCTTGTTTCGGCTGGCAATCGAAGTCTCGGCGACCCGTCTCATTCTCTTGAAAGGCAATGCGGGTCACGTCATCGCCGCGTTTGGAAACTTTGTCGTTTCAGGAAACTTGGTGGTGGGTGCCGTCATTTTCCTCATCCTGACGATGATCCAGTTTCTGGTCATCGCAAAGGGCTCAGAGCGCGTTGCAGAGGTCGGCGCACGGTTCACCCTCGATGCCATGCCGGGTAAACAAATGTCGATCGACGCCGAATTGCGTGCGGGACACATCGATCACAAAGAAGCTCGGCGTCGACGTTTGCATCTGGCACGTGAATCGCAATTCTTCGGGTCGATGGATGGCGCTATGAAGTTCGTCAAAGGTGATGCGATTGCCGGCATCATTATCCTGTGTATCAACATCGCGGGTGGCCTCGTCATCGGCATCGTTCAACGCGATATGGACGCCGCGACAGCCGCGCGAACGTACACCATCTTGACGATCGGAGGAGGTTTGATCGCCCAGATTCCGGCGCTCATCATATCGACGGCGGCAGGGATCTTGGTCACGCGCGTGGCCTCGGACGAGGAAGGCAGTCACCTTGGGCGGGATATCGGCCTACAGATCCTCGCGCAGCCGAAGGCACTGGCGATTGCAGCTGCGTTTCTCGCATTGTTCGCCGTGGTGCCTGGATTTCCTGCCACACCCTTCTTGCTGCTCGCACTGCTATTTGGCGTTGTCGCTTATCGCTTGATGAAACGGGGCGCTACGCCCGCACCGGCCTTCGACGGGCCAGAGGCCTTCGCAGCGGCCCTCGGTGACAAGAAGAAAAACGAACGACCAAACGATCCCATGGCACTGCCATCTCCCGTGTTGATACCCGTTTCGGTCGACATTGGCCCCGCACTTTCGACACGCCTTTGGGGAGAAAACGACACCGATCGCTTCACGACCGAATTGGTTCCTGCCTTGCGCCAGCGCTGGTTCGCCGATGCAGGATTGCCACTGGCGCCCGTTCGCGTGAGGCGGAACGCGCCGACGGCGGATGGCGACGGATATGTCATACGTTTAAAAGAAGTCGCCATGGGATCGGGTCGATGCCCTGCGGACTGGGTCCTGGCGGCGGCAACCGCATCGCGACTATCGGAACTGGGCATTGCGACCGAGGGAGAAGCCGCCCCACTGCCAGATGGCACGCCCGGTTCCTGGGTTTCCGAATCGGCTTCCGCGGCGCTGACGACGGCCGGAATTGCATGTCTTGGGCCCGCAGAACTCATGGCGGCGCACCTGTTCGAGATCTTGCGGCGGCACGGACACGAGCTTTTCGGGTTGCAGGAAACTCAGGCACTCCTCGACGGTCTCGAAGCCAGCCACCCGGCGGTCGTTCGCGAGGTTGTTCCCAAGCTGATTTCACACGTGCTGTTGACCGATGTATTGCGACGGCTGGCCGAGGAAAACGTCTCGTTGCGAGCGCTGCGCGATATCCTTCAGGTGGCGGCAATTTGGGCACCGAGTGTTCGCGATCCGGTCGAATTGACCGAGCGAATTCGGGCCGGACTGCGAAGACAATTGAGCGGTCGGTACGCGCCCAACGGAACCCTGGTCGCATTTCTCCTCGATCCGATGATCGAAGACACCATCCGCGAATCCATTCGCAAGACGGATAACGGAAGTTATCTGGCACTGGCTCCCGAATTGTCGCGCGACATCACGCAGGCGATCCGAAGAGCCATTTCGGCATCGGAAAGTGCCAAACACCCCGTGATTCTCACAACGGCAGACATTCGTCGGTATGTACGGCGGCTGATTGATATCGAGTTGCCTGAAGTCGCTGTGTTGTCCTACCAGGAACTGGTGCCCGATTTGCGCATCGCACCGGTGAACCGCATCGGCATTGCCTAGTCAGTCTGACCCCGCGCGCGGCCAAGTCCGACAGGTGGGCGACATGACTCGCGACACTGTTTATCTCGGGCTATAGTCGCGCCCGATGCGAAGCACACATCCAAACACTGCCGTCACGCGACTTGGTGTTCTTTTTCCATTGTTGACGCTTGTTGCATGCGCAACCGGCGTGCATGGGTTACCTGACCACCCGGTGATTGGCACCTACGAGCTCAAGCAACGGGTATTCGATCTAAAAAGCGGCATGCGCATCATCGTGCAGGAGGATCACAACGCACCTCAGGTGATGTTCCGTTTTCGCGTTGGTTCGGGCGGGACCTCGGATCCGGCAGGAAAAGAAGGCATCGCGCACCTGGTGGAGCACCTGGCGTTTCGCAACAAACCGGGCGGCGGCGAGGTAGAATTAAGGGATCTGCAAGAGCGTATGGGTGCCAATCGCGCTGCGTCTACCGACCACGACGTGACCGAGTACTACACCATCGTGCATCGCGAACGCCTGGCCGACCTGATGCAACTTGAAGCGTGGCGACTGTCGCATCTTCTGGATGGCGTCACGGACGCGATGTTTCAGGTGGAGCGCGAGGTGGTTCGCAATGAGTTGCGCCTTCGCTACGAGACCAACTCGATGAACATCCCGCTCGAGATCTTCGAGCAATTGTTTCCGAAGGGCCACGCGCTGCGAACGTCGACGGTCATCGGGAACCACGAGACCCTGAAATCGATTCAACTGGACGACGTTCGGGCGTTCGTGAAGAAGCACTACACGCCGAACAATATTACTGTCGTCATCGCGGGTGACGTCTCGGCCGATGCGGTCCAGAAGGAACTCGGGCGCTGGCCGGTCGAATTGCTGTTCGGTCCGGAAGGTCCGACCGGCGCGGCAGTCGCGCCCGTCGCGCGACCTGCGACGCTATCACGACCCCCTGTTCCAGCGCCGGTCGATACCAAGTTGCGCAAAGTCGTGGCGCCCGTTCTCGAACCGAATCTCATCATCGCCTGGTCGGCACCTGCAGGTCTGCGGGGCGACAAGGCGGATATCATTTCATCGATCGCTTCGACCGCTCTCAATTATGCGTTGGTTTTCGGCATCGATCGCAAACCCAAGGATCCCATCGAATCGATTGGGGCCTCCAAGAAGAGATACAAAGACGCGTCGGTGTTTTTGATCATGGCCACCTTGCGCCCGGACGCCGATCCAGAGCAACAACGCGTACGGATTCTGGATGCCGTATCTGAAGCCTGGGCTGGTAAATCAGTGAAATCCGGGGGGGTGTTCACTGAACGTGTGAAGTGGGGCCTTGCCACAAAGATCTTGCGCACGTCGAGTGACTTCGCCTCAAGCGGTGGCGACGTTCTCGACTACTACTGGCAAACCGGCGTGCCCGCCGCCTACAAACAACGTTTGGAAGCCCTCGCGGGTGTCGAATCCTCCGCCGTCAAACAACATGTCTACGACTATCTGAAACGAGAGCGTGCCGTTTCGGTTTTCTTTGAACCCGAAGTGGACGTGCTGGCGAAGCTCGGCAGTGAAGGGGCGGAACGAACACGGCAACTGGATTCAAGCCGAAACGTCGGCACCCATCGCCTCGGGGAAAAGGCCGACATCTCGCTTGCGGGCATTGGACCCGACACCATTCGAAAGGTCATCACACCCCTTCGGCTTGGCTCTCTGCCTCAAATCAAGCTGCCAAGTGGCCTTCGCTTCGTCTTGCTTCCGGTCAAGGATGCCCCGGTTGTCGATCTGCGCCTGATGATTCCGGGTGGTGCGGCGACGGTCGAACCCTTTGGCATGGCGACCCTTGCAAAATCCATCTCGTTTTCGACCTGCAAGGACTACGGAAATCTCAACCCGGTGGGCGGAAGTCTGTTTCGCTCAAATGGTCTTTGGGATTCGATGTACTACGTATCGGTTCTTGACGGAAACCTGGTCAACGGCCTCGCTGTCCTGTCCGATTCGGTGTCATGCCGAAAGGTAAGAGAAAAAGCGCATCTCATGCTGAAAGAGCCCCTCGACGAAGCACAGGAACGCCTTGATCGGATGCGAAAACGGGTGCAGCTTCAGGCACAAGAACGCTTTGCAAAAGAGCTGTATCCGAATCATGTCTACGGCACGTCACAAACCGAGCCGAAAGTTCTGGCCGGCGTTTCGTTTTCGTCGATGGATACCTTTGTCCGTTCCCACTTCCGACCGGATCGCGCGCTTGGCATCATTATTGGCAACGTGGATGAAGCCCGGGTACGCCCCATGATCGAAACCTATTTTTCGCGATGGCAAGGTGGCGGCGGCACAGCCAGCAATCCTGCACCTCCCGCTCCAAGAGACCGTCGCGCGATCATTGTTTTCGATCGACCGGGCGCAACCCAATCGAGCTTCTCGTTTGGTTGCCGCCTGCCCGACCTCACGGCAGAATCGTTTCCAGCCCACGCACTGGTTGGTCATATTGTGGGAGAAGATCTGAGGGCGGTTCGAGAAGAATGGGGCGCGACGTATGCTCTGTATGCAACATTGCAAACCTACCCATCGACGGTTGCCAGCCTGGTGGCGGGTGGCGCGGTTGAAACCGCACGCACGGCAGAGGCCATCAAGCGTCTGCTCGACAACCTGGCCGATATCGCCACCAACGGCCCGGCCATCAAGCCCTTCACACTCAAGCGCTGGGACATGGCAATTGAATGGAACAACACCGTCACCAGCAACGAAGGCCGCGCGGGACTCGTGATCGCCGCCGAAAAATATGGGCTCGGAACACAAATGTGGGACAACTACGGCGAAAACCTGGCCAACACCTCCCGGCAACAGGTTGCTGATCTTGTGAAGTCGTGTACCGGCAAAGAAGTTGTGGTCGTCGTCGGTGATCGCACGATCCTCGAGCCGGCGTTCACGGCTCTCGGGCTGGCGATTACAGAGTAGCGACCAGGCTCAGCAATTGCTCAGCCGACCACTGATCGTTGGCGTGTTTACCGTATTTCACCGCGACTGTCGTTCCAGCGGCATCCACCAGGATGTCGGCGGGCAATCCGTTTGGACCACCTTCCATGTTGGGCGTGAGGACTCCCTTCGCGATGCCGCGAAGTCCCGCCACCATCGCGCTCGGTGAGAACGCCGCCATCAGAGAAGTCTCGACGCCGAACTGCTTGTAATACCGTTTCTCGCGATCGGCCACGAAGTCAAACGGCAGATCGCTCAGGTACTTTTTCATCTCGGCAACGGAGGCATGAAAAAACACCACCTCCGCAACACCCGCCGTCTTCAGGTCGTCGATTCGCTTGACGAAGGCGTGCAGGTGCGTGTTACAGATGGGACAGCCCGCGTAGCGGCGGAACTGCAAGTGGACAAAGCGTGAACCGGCGTTGGGTACCTGAACTGTGGTTCCCTCCACCGTCCGCAGTTCAAGCTGAGGAATCTTGTCGCCCGGTTTAAGCTTCATTGGGCGGCAAGCATACGCCCGCTACAACGTAAACTGTGTACCGATTTCCACCACGCGGTTGGCCGGCAATCCGAAAAATTCGACCGGCGAGCTTGCGTTGCGCGAAAGAAAGCGAAACAGATGGAAGCGCCAGTTGGAGAGAACCGGCGGCATTCCGCGGACCAGCGTTTCCCGCCCAAGAAAGAAGGTCGCGCTCGCGATGCGAATCGTCATCTCTTCGGGCAACCGGGCCAACACGTCGGCCACCGTCGGCGTTTCCATGAATCCGTAGTGCGCGACAACGCCAAAAAACTGCGCGCCGAATGATTTGATCTTTACGCGATTTTCCGGTGCAACGCGCGGCACGTCATCGGTCACCACCGTCATGATCACCACCCTATCGTGCAGCACCTTGTTGTGCTTGAAATGGTGTAAAAGCGCATTCGGCGTACCACGTCGAAGTGTCGTCAAGAAGACCGCCGTACCCTTGACCCGGTGGACCTTGCTCATCACGACGTCGTCGATGAACATTTGCAACGGCAGGGTCGAATCATTCACCCTTTCGTTCAACAATACCCGACCACGGTGCCAGGTGGTCATGAGCGCCATGACGGCGACTGCAACCACGAGCGGGAACCAACCGCCGTCCTTGATCTTGTGAAAATTGGCCGCGAAGAAACTCACGTCGATCAAGAGGAACACGAGCACCAGCGCAAAAGCGGGAACAACGCCCCATCCAAAAAGCTTGCGTGCCGCCTTGTAATACAACAACGTTGTTATCAGCATCGTGGCCGTGACCGCCATGCCGTAGGCTGACGCCAGGTTTGACGAATGCTTGAACTCAAGCACCAGCGCGACACAGGCGATCATCAGCAAAGAGTTGATCTCGGGAATGTAGATCTGGCCTTCCATGTTTTCTGCCGTATGACGAATCGTCAAACGAGGCAGATACCCCATTTGCGACGCCTGGCGGGCCAGCGAAAACACTCCGGAAATCAACGCCTGCGAAGCGACGACGGCGGCTGCGGTTGCCAGGATCACCAGAAACCAGCGCCAATCTTTCGACACGAGTCCGTAAAACGGATCGGTCGAAAACTTTGGGTCGTGCAAGAGCAAGGCACCCTGGCCGAGATAGTTGATAACCAGTGCCGGAAAAACCAGGAAAAACCAGGCTCGACGGATTGGACCGCGTCCGAAATGGCCAAGATCGGCGTAAACAGCCTCGCTTCCCGTCACACACAGCACCACCGCTCCGAGCAGCCCAAACGCATGCCATCCGTGTTGAATAAAGAACCGGATACCCCACCACGGGTTCAGTGACGACAACACTTCGGGGTGACGCATGATCCACGGGATCGCCGCGATCGCGATCGTGGAAAACCAGAGCAGCATGATGGGTCCGAACCAAGCCGCAACCGCCGCCGTTCCCTTGCGCTGGAACAAAAATAGTCCAATCAAGATCGCGCACGTGACCGGAACGACATAATCGTTGCCGCCGCCCGTGGCGCTTCCGATGCCCTCAACGGCAGAAAGCACCGAGATTGCCGGTGTCACCATTCCGTCGCCGAACAACAACGCGGCCCCGCTGAGTCCCAACAGGATGGCAATTCGCGACCGAACCGAACCCGATCGATCACCCTTTGCGTCGATGGGAGCAATCAGCGTGAGCAGTGCCAGAACCCCGCCCTCTCCCTTGTTGTCGGCAGCCAGGAGGAAAACCAGGTACTTGACCGAAACAATGAGAACGAGCGACCAAAAGAAAAGAGACAACAACCCGAGTACATTTTCGGGCGTGGGCGCAACCCCGTGAGTGCCGGTCACGCACTCGCGAAGCGCATAGAGCGGCGAAGTCCCGATATCACCGTAGACAACCCCAAGCGCTCCGAGGGTTAGACCGATCGCCCGGCGCTTGCCATGCGAACGTCCATGTTCATTCGCGCCTTGTTGCGGATCAGAAAAAAATGCCAATGGGCCTCTATGACTTCGGGCCCTTCTTAGCATTTCCCGAGATTTAGATACGGACCATTTAGAGGCCAGAAAATGCCAGGGCGCCAGCCAAGTCCACCACGGAGCCCACGACCACGATTCCGGGCGCCTCACTCAGGGTTCCATACGCAGCGCGTCCAGGCGCCGGCGCGGGCATCAGGCAATCGCCCAGCGTTCCGAGGGTACCTATCCACCGATGCGCCCCGGGTGTCGCAGCACCGAGCAGCAAAGCCGCCGGGGTTTCGGACGACCAGCCACGATCCACAAGAAACGTCGCGATGGCACCGCGGCTGCGCTTCGACATGAGAAAAATGAGGGTCGCCGTACCGGGCGCGATCCCTTCGCATACCGGCTGCCATGCCGAGGGGGTGTGTCCCGACGCGACCACAAAGGCCGTCGACACGCCCCGGTGGGTCACGGGAATGCCAAAAAGAGTGGGTGCCGCCACGGCCGAAGTCAGCCCCGGCACGACCTCACACGAGATTTGGGCCTCCTGACAGGCGAGCGCTTCTTCGCCGCCCCGTCCGAGCACAAAGGGATCGCCCGCCTTCAACCGTACCACATGGCGACCGCGCGATGCCTCGCGGATCAAGATTCGGTTGATGGTGTCCTGCGCGATGGAATCGCGGTCTGCACGCTTGCCGACGTAGAACCAGCGAGCCTCCGGTGCGAGGGTGCGCATCTGCGGTGACGACAATGCGTCGTACAGAACCAGGTCTGCATCCGCAAGGCGATCAACGGCTCGAACCGTGAGCAGATCGGGATCGCCGGGACCCGCGCCGATGAGCGTGACACGACCATCGTTGCCCGTGCCAGTCATCGATCGCGCTTTCCATCCGGATGCAGGTTGTATCGTCGTAAGAGCGCGTCCAGCAACAGCACGCGGCGTTCGGACATCGGCACACCCGCCTGCTTCCATTCGACCCTTGCCTGCTGTGCCACGGCGAGCCAGTCGGTCGCTTCCTGCGGAATCAATTCCTCAAGCGCTTCTCGCATCAACCCGGCGAGCGCGGGAGCCCGGCCTCCGGTTGAAACCGCGATCGTGATCTCGCCGCGGGAAACCACGCCCGCCGCATAGGCCGAGGCCACCGACGGATCATCGACGGCATTGACAAAAACCTGCCTGGACTCGGCTTGCTGTGCTACGAAACGGTTGACCTCGGGCGGAGCCGCCGCAACGACGAACCAGGCTCCGTCCAGATCCGATGCAGCGACGGGGCGCTCGTGTAGCTCGACGAGGTGTGACATCGGACCCTTGATCGCGGACCGCATCGCGTCGCTTATGTGTGGAGCAACAATCGCAACACGCGCTCCGGCCAGCAACAACCCGGACAGCTTCGAGGCCGCCATCGGGCCTGCACCCACGATCAGCACCCGTCGGCCCGCCAGCTTCAAAAACGATGGAACCGGGGGGAAAACACCCGTGGTTTCACCGGCGTCCCACTCGGTCAGTTGCATTGGCGCGGTATCGTCCATGGTTTCGCTCGCAGTCTCAAGGCATACGGCTCTCCTTCCCCAGCGTCAAGCACGGTGCCCCGAGCGACGCAATGGACTCGGATTGACCGCCGTCATCCGGCTGTGCGACGGTTTAGAAAATCTCGGCGCGCCAATCGCAACACGCGCTTCGTCGTGCCGGGTGGACGGCTCGGGTGGATAGCCGGACGCAAATCTCGCGCCTGATTTACATCCGACTGCGTCATTGACCACCACTGAACAGATGCGCTAGAGTCTGAACGTGGGTTCAGCGTTGGTGGGTTTCCACCGATGGTTTCCGAAAGGAGGGCTGGAATCATGGGACGACAGGCCTTACTCCGACAGGTTAGCTTTCCAAAGCTAGAGGCGGACAGTCAGACACATGCGCGCGACTGCGAATGTGCCCGTTGCGAGGCTGGTTTTCGGCCAAGCGAAAGCCAGAGACGGGAAGCCGAAGAGCGGATGCAGGCGCAATCGCATCGGCAGCGCGCGGAGGTGATGCTGCAGCGAGATCAAGTGCGACGGGCGGCCAAGAGGATGAAGGTCGTCCTGGAGCTTGAAGAACGGGCCAAGCAGACCGATCTTTGGCTGTCCCAACAGGCAGACGCCTTTTCGAGACTGGACGAAGATCGCATGTTGGCCGAATTGCTGAGGCTTCGCGCCGAGGGTGTTCCGGCCAACGAAGCGGTCGAGCGGGTAGAAATGAGAATGCCAGCCCGCCGCTCACCGCGACGATAGCTTGGCATCCTCACTCGGGTTTTGATTCTTTAGCGTCGACGGCGGCGCAACAACACGAAGGCGCCAGCCACAAAAAGGCCGAGCAGCGCCAACGAGGAGCGATTGCCCGTTGGACTTGCTGCGGGCCTTCCACCGATGGAATCGGGCTGCAAGAAACAACCGCTGCCGAACGATTCGTCACAAAGATCGCCGAGTCCGTCCCCGTTTTCATCGCTCTGGCGCGCGTTCGTCAAAGATGGGCAGTTATCGCACCCATCCGGGACCGAGTCCTGATCGGTATCCTCGCAGGCATCGCCGCGACCGTTGCGATCGGCGTCGAGCTGTTCGGGGTTGTAAAGGTCAGGACAGTTGTCCTCGAGTCCGATCCATCCGTCAGGCTTGCGCTGATTGGTGCAGGTGCGATCCTCGTCCTCGATCTGCTTCTGATCAATGACGTTGGTGAAGCGGATGTAGTCGACCTTGATGCAGTTGTCGTTGTCGAGATCGGTCGGATCGCAATCCTTACTGGTCGCGTTGCTCGAAGGAGAGAAGCCAAAGCCGGTGTAGTCTGCGTCTTTGAACGTTGGCACCTTGCCTTCTTCACCGAGGTCCACGGTGTAGGTGTGGTACTGGCCGTCGTTAACCAAGAAGCCGATCGACGGGATCTGGATGGTCGGTCCACTGTCGAGTTCAAGCTTTGCCACGGATTTGTCGGGGAGGCTCTTCGGAACCATCATGCGGATCAAGACGACGTTGTTGGCGCCTTCAACACGAACCTTCTTGCCGTCGGCATCGAGGCGAGTCTGCTCGCCCTTGATCAACAGAGGCAGATGACCCGGAAGGTTAATGTTCGCGTAACGCAACTTGCCCGCAGCACCCGGTGTCGAGATATTTGCGAAGCTTGCGATGGCGGGGGACTCCAGATCGTCGTGCGGCCCCGATACAACCGAAATCAGTCCGCCCTCGGCCGGGAAATGCTTCTCGTCATCCACCTTCTGCATAAACTCCCAGTACGCTGAATCGTCGACATCTGCCTCGAAATTGGATATCATTCGACCTCGGTAGCCCGTCAGCATGTACCAGTATTGCTGCCAGCTTTTTCGCCAACGAACCATGTACTCAATGTGGCGCTTATTGATCTTCTCCAGGGTCCCGGCGAGAGCAAGACAACCTTCCGGGAAAATCTTGGTGATGTCGTTTTCGACCTGGCTCTGGGTCAACGGCATGGGATTGCGCAAACGAACCAGATCGCAATCCACATCGCCCTCATGCATCTTCGGATCCATGGCGCACTCGCGAAGCTTCTTCTCGCACTCGGGATAGTTTGTGCGAGGAAGACGCTCCTCGGGTTTCGTCACAACGATCCACGGAACGCGAATCAGGTGTTTGTCGGCAGCGAAATCGGGGGTTCGTGCGGGTGTTTTTCCTAGCAGCTGTTCCAAAGTAAAGGGACGAGACTTCGCGCTTGATTCTGCCAACATGGATTGCGCACCCGGAGTAAATCCCGCTCGCGGCAACCCCATTCGCGGTCCTGCTTCGGCCGAAAACTTGCCAGCCGCCCGCACCGTCTCTCCGATGAGATCGTCGAAGGCAAGGTTGTAGACCCGGATCAATGGAACGCCGTCGAGGGGATTGGCAGGGTTCGAGTACGGCACAAGACCCATCAGCCAGAGTTCTGCGGGGTGAAAAATAGAAACGGTTCTTCCGCGGTAGGGCGGAGAGCCGGTCCAGTTGGCAGCGGGACCACCATTGTTGGCGGTTCGATTTGCGTTTTCGGACCAGTTCGAACCCGATCCCATGAGCGAGCCGTCGAGATCCAAAAACGAGTTCCAAAACCGAGCCTCGATTCGGTGATACGACAGGCCAGACGCTGCGCCCGTGCAGATCTTTGGGAATTTCTTTTCTGCATCCCACCAATCGACAGCGGTACCGCAGACGAACTTGCCGGTTGCGCGAGAATACGAAGCGGCAGGCGCACGCATCAGGGACGCGATGTTTCTTTTGTTAGCGGGGCACACCGATAAAGCAGGCTCACCATAGACTGCGGTTCCAAGCTCGGTGTCGCCTTGAACTCGAACACCTGAACCTTGCCCAAGGTTGACAACCTTCATGCCTGGCGCCAGCGCGAGTTTCGGATTGTCAACAGGAACCTTACCGCCACACTCCACCGCTCCAACCGCCGGGTAAATCATCGTGGCACCGGCATCGGTTACCGGACCTGGCGTCGGCGCCCCGATCGGCGCTGCATCTTTGCAGGCAAGCGCCCACGGATATCGCACGTTGGCCGTTGTCGGATCGTCCTTCGGGGCACATTCCGATCGATCATCCGTTGGGACATCGATCCAAGTTCCACCCTCGGTGTCCAAATCCGGCTCGGGGCTAACAAACGGCCCGTACATTGACGAAACCGCCTGGGCCAGCGACTGAAATCCGTTCAAGAAACCATTGCACATCGAGCTCGCACTGCACTGGCGATAGCGGAACGTGAAAGGGGTTCCGGCGGGATCCGGCGCTGGCCAATATTCCACACCCTTCGGAAGAACGTCCACATCTTCGGGAAACCACGAACCCGTATAGGAAGGCTGAATCCCGAAGTCCGTCGTGCTTCCGCCCACCGTGTAGCCAATGAAGGGGAAGTTCGGGTTGCGCTGGAGTACCGTTTTGCCGATACCACCGATTTCGTTGACACCCCTGACGGTTGCGCTCTCTGCGGGCGTTCCGCGGTGGTCGAGACCCATGGAAGGCGCACGGTAAAAGAGCATTGCGTTTCGGTTGAGACCGCCATTCTGCCCAGCTTCTTCGGTATCGACGCCGAAAATGGCAACCTGGTCCCATTGCTCCTTGTCCACGTTCCAACCGGCGTCCTTCAAGATCTTAATAAAGCGGTCAATGACCTTGTCGTGGTCGAAACGACAATCCCATCGAAAGAGCGCGTCACCAGCGTTGGAACCCTTGGTGCAGTAGTAGGCGGTGGCCGGCATTTTTTTGTCGACCGGGTTCGGATCGAGACCCCCAAGCGCCAGCTCTGGACCGCCCTGCATGACGAAAATGCCGTCTTGAATGCAATCCGCTGTCTTCGTGTCGGTGCAGCGCAACTTGTCGAGAACGGCGGCGGGAATCGCGGCTCGGACCTGGGGTGCGCCCACTACGAAAACGCCGAAGACCGTGGTGGCAAAAAAGAGCTTTGTGGATTTATTCATTGGATTGAACTCCGGGCGAGAGTACGGCATCAAAAACTAGCGCGGCTCGAAGGCCACATCGCGAACACAGGCATCAAATGCACCGGTTCCACCGAATGGATCTGTGACGAGGCACTTGCTGTCCCCCGCCATGTTGGACGGGTCATACTTCGTACCGTCGCCCGCCTCGCTCTCGCGATCGGTATAGAATACCGGCGTATTGACCTGGCAAAGCAAGTCGGCTTCTTTAATCGGCACCTCTTGGTCACATTCGCGCAGACAGAAACGGCCACCTCGTTCGTCCAGTTCGTTGGTGATGGGCAAACAGCGAAATCCTTTGGCGCGCTCTCCGCCGCAACGGCTGTCGAGGTAGGCCGGGAACGTCTTCTTGGTACCATTGTCGAGCTGGATCTCGAGTTCGGAAAGCTGTCCCTGCAGCGAATTGGAGTCTTGTCCGTTGCAACGAATGTAGCAGTGACCGAGGCCGCGTTCGTCTTCCAAACATCCGTAGGTTTCGTTGCCACCGTTGGCACCGTCCGGAACCTGGATGAAGGACTTGAACGTGCGTTCTGAACGCCATTCATCCGGGACGCGTCTCGTGAGCTCATCAAGCAGCAGCACCGGGTCTTTGAAACAATACCGATTCTTCAGGTCGTCCGGTTTGGTAATGCCGGCAATCTGCGCCATGTCTTCATCGGTTCCACAGTCCGGCGCAGGAGAAACCCCCTGGAAGAACCATTCTTCCACCATGTCGCCTCGGTACGATGGTTTACGCCAGCGCAAACGCTCTGCTTCCTCCAGAGTGAGGGGTGGCATACGTTTGGAATCCTCTATTCGCTTGTTGATCGCGGCAATCTCGGCCACCGTCAAAACCGAGTCTGTTCGGCTCGAATCGACGCGGTTGTAACATTCCGCAACGGTGTCAGCGCAGAACTCGCCCTGCACCACTTTTTTGGTTTCACAGAAGCTATTGGAGTGCAGACTCTTTTGGTACAGCGGGCAAACCTGACCGGTTATGCGACAGGGATCCTGTGCCTCGGGCAACGGATTGCCGTTTTTATCGGCCTCGATCATCTCCTCGCAGGTGGTCACCTTCTGACCGGAGATCGGGTAGTTTAAGACGATGGATTCATCTCTTGTCACGCCGGCGCGTGTGATGGGAAACGTCAGTGCGCGCAATTTCGAACGGTCCACATTCGCAATGTTGGTCATCGGGACTGTCTTGCCAATGTTTTCGTCAGCAAACCATCTCTTGTCGAAGCTCAGGTTGACCTCGTTCAAGTTCAACACATCGATTGCCCACAACCATCGGAGCGGCCGGTAGCCGCGCGGGTCGCCCGGATTGCGACGCGGCATCGCGCCGGCTGTCACGGTCAGGCTGTCGAACATGAGAAGGTCCTTGTTTACCCCCCGGATGGTGGGCGCGAAGATGCGACCCACCGGGGAAACGATCTGGCGTCGCTCAGAGGCACCCGTGCCTGTGATCTTCGAGTCCACATCAAAGGTCGCGAGCCGCGAACTGTCCTGGCTCGACTTGTAGAGGACAAACTTGTCGTTGCCGTCCATGTCCCTGGACATTTCGGTACGTCCGATGCTCTCCCAGCCGTGAACCATGAAACAGTCGACCAGTTTCTTGCGGTACCACACCTCAACGAGAGGCTGAGGAACGCGGACCTCGCCTTTTTTGTAGACGGTAACGTGCGGAACCACGAGCGTCCGCGCGTCGATGAGCGGACAATCGATGCCCATTTCCGTTCCCTTTATTTCAAAGTCTCCGGAGTCGATACCGTTCAGCAGTGTCTTCCAGCTTTTGATCGAGTCCGGTTTGTAACCCGACGGAGCCTTGACCTTGATGACTTCCCACAAGCCCGAGTAACGCCATTGTGCATACGGCGTGGTTCGCGCGTCCTCGATCATTGTGTCGATGATCGGACGTTGGTAGTCGGCCACACGGCGATTCGGATCGACAAGGAAGTTACGCTTGCGGAGCGGATAGGCAATGTCCTTGCCGGCATCGGCCGCAGGGTTCGGATTGCGAAGACCTACTCCGCCGCGCATCGTGGACTGGCCAGTCTTCAACTCGCGAACCGGTACAGAAAACATCGGATTGCCATCCGAATCGAAGAAGAAATACATCGGGTTCAAATACGCGGTTGCGGGCGTCGCGATCGCGCCGATGCCGTATTCCTCTTGTTGTTTCGGTGTCGCAGTGCCCTGTTGAACCGCAACCGTTCCGAAACTGTAGAAAGTCGAAACGACCGCGTCGTGATAGCCCTCTCTTGGTGTGTAGTGCGACGGAACCAACCCCGACGCCGTGTCGAAGAAGAACGGTTGTAGATCAACACCGCCAAATTCGTCATCGGAAAGCGTGTCGGCGCAGCCTGTGCTGAACATGGCAACGAGACCAGCCGCCATGACAAGTGGCAACGATGAAGAGGCAGGTACTCCTCGAAGAGGAAACCGGTGTGCAGTCGGGACCTTGTGAATCGACATAAACGAGACTCCGTGGTGCTGGTCGAACGGGCGTACGGAAGGCGCGCCTACCGGGACGCAACCCGAGCCAGAGCTTCTAACAGATTGATTTTTTGAAGGCAATCCCTTGACCCCCAAGTGTTCCGGTCCGCGATCGGACAATGCGTACCCGGGTGAATGTCTCTGGGCCCGCCGTCCTTTCAAGAATTACAGGGTTCCATCGGGTGGGCGGACTCGGAGGCGTCCGATCCTGCAATGTAAACGTTTACATCTATCTCAAGTGCATAAACAACAAAACTCTGAAGTAGATAAACCAAGTCGTTCCGAGAACGAAACCGACCGGTTTGGTTGACCATGGAAGAAACATAACCCACCGATGTCTATGTAAAATCCTCGCGAAGAAGGGCTCTTGATCACAGTTTGCACCCGTCGGGATATATTTCTCAGATCCGTGTCTCTCGACCTCATGGACGCACAACGCGAGATGGGCCACGGTGGTTCTATCCGGTCGGGAGCGGATCGCACCACGGCCCGGAGCAACCCTCGAGAAGGTACCGATGTCAGTTTTTTCCACCAATAGACGCCGCGGTGTTTTTTTCCTGCTCATCGGCCTAGGCCTCGCAGCACCAACTCAGGCTGCCGCCAAGGCCACGCCGGTTTCCCCGGTCCTGTTTGACGGCAAGTCGCTTTCGGGCTGGTCGGGCGATCCGGCGCTCTGGCGGGTCGAAGACGGCGAGCTCGTCGGAACAATCAAGGGTGAACTCGAAGACAACGCGTTTCTCATCCACAACATTCCGCTCGCTGACTTTCGCCTGGTCGTCGAGGTGAAACTATCGACCCGGTTTGGACAAAATAGCGGCATTCAGTTTCGCGGCCAGCGGGTGGACGAGAAGGGACACGCCTCCGTCAAGGGTTACCAGGCCGACGTGGGTGGTCCCGACGGCATTTACTGGTGCGACGTTTACGATGAACACGGGCGCGGCTGGTTGTTCACCGACGGACCGCCGTCCCCTACCGGAACAGACACCTGGCATACCTACGAGATCGTCGCGGTCGGCAACACGATCATGGCGGCTCTCGATGGCGAAAGCTGTTTCAGAATCGAAGACCCCAAAGGTCCGAAAACCGGAATCATCGCGCTCCAATTGCACAGCGGACCCGCGATGGAGGTCCGCTATCGCAACTTTGAGCTCACCCTGAATCCCCAAAAACGCCTTGTGACGAACGAGGCCGAGGAACAAAGGCTGCGCAACGAAACGGCTCCGGCACTCACCCCACAAGAGGCCGTGCGACGAATGACGGTCCCCAATGGATTTGTGGTTGATCTCATCGCGGCCGAGCCACGCGTCCGGCAACCGATCGCCTTTACCTTCGACGAGCGCGGACGCATCTGGATAGCGGAAGCCTATTCGTATCCTGTTCGCGCGCCCGAAGGCGAAGGCAAGGATCGCCTGGTGATTCTCGAAGACAAAGATGGCAATGGCAGCTTCGAGACACACAAGGTGTTTGCACACAACTTGAACCTCGTCAGCGGATTCGAGGTCGGATTCGGTGGGGTCTTTGTGGGAGCAGCGCCGCAGTTTCTGTTTCTTCCCGACCGCGACCACAACGATGTGCCGGATGGTCCGCCCGTTGTGTTGCTCGATGGATTTGATACGGCCGACACCCATGAAACACCCAACGCCTTTATCTGGGGTCCCGACGGTTGGTTGTACGGCAACCAGGGCGTGTTCAACGAAAGCCAGGTTGGAAAGCCGGGCACGGCCGAGGCCGATCGCATCGAGCTGGGGCCTGGCATCTGGCGTTACCACCCGACGAAACAGGTGTTCGAGGTCTTTGCCGACGGTGGCTCGAACCAGTGGGGTCTCGACTTCGATCCCACGGGGCAAGCGTTCATCACCACCTGCCGCAGTTTCAACGGCGGGGGGATGGCCACCCACATTGCACAGGGTGGGTCCTACTGGCGGCAAGCGGGCCAGTATCCGTCACACGTTTACCGACCCATCAAGGCGGCGGCCGATCACGATCACGGTATCGGAGGGGCCGGTGGCAGTCTCAAGCACGGCGGTCATTCGCACGTCGGTACGATGATCTACCAGGGCGACAACTGGCCGGAAGCCTGGCGAGGAAAACTCCTTACCCACAACCTGCACGGTGGACTCATCAATGTTGAACGCCTCGTGCCGAAGGGCTCAGGATTTGTCGTCAAACACGTGGAAGAAGACATCCTCCGTGTCAACGATCCGTGGTTCGTTGGCGTCGCGCTGAAATCGGGGCCAGATGGCGCGATGTACCTGATCGACTGGTACGATCGCCAGCACTGCCACCACCGCGACGTGGAAAAGTGGGATCGCTCCAACGGCCGCATCTATCGCGTGACCTATGGCACGCCGGCCCGTCGCGGGGCTGACCTTGGGCGTGCAACCGACACCGAGCTTGTGACGATGCAATCGCATGACAACGAATGGCATGCTCGCACCGCGCGCCGCCTGCTGCAAGAACGGGCTGCCACCGGGAAACTGGACAGGTCGGTCATTGCACCATTGCACGCGTTGTTGAAAAACGGAAAGACCACGCGTGATCGTTTGCGAGCCCTATGGGCGTTGCACGCTATGGGTGGAATCGATGTGAAAGCGTCAAGCGCCTTGCTGGCCGATCCGGACGAGATGGTGCGATCGTGGACGGTTGCGCTTTTGACCGAAAAGAGAGACGCGGCGACGGGCGCCACGTTGACCGCCTTTCTGAAGATGGCAAAAAGGGATCCATCGCCTGTCGTGAGACGGTATCTGGCATCCGCACTGCAACGGATACCGAAATCGGCGCGCGCAAACATTGTCTCCGCCCTTGGCGAACACGCAGAGGACGCGGGCGATGCGAACATTCCAGCCCTCGTGTGGTCGGGTTTTGAGCCACTCGTCGGCAACGATCTTCCCGGCGCGATACGCCTTGCGGGGCGAAGCAAATTTCCCACACTGCGCTATTCGATCTACCGTCGCGTGGCAGAGGAACCGGATGGATTGGCGATGGTTGTGGCGCAACTCAATCGCGCGAATGAAACCGAACGGGGAAACATCTTGGCCGCAATCTACCGGGCGCTTGAGGGCCAAACCGGAATCAAGATGCACCCAAGCTGGAAGCGCGTCTCGAACAAGTTATACGCCAGCAAGGACACAAGCGTACGACGGGCGGCACAAATTCTCTCGGCGCAATTCGGCGACGTCGCCGTCCTTCCAGAAATGCGCAAAACCCTGGCGAATCGACAGGCGAGCCGAGCCGAACGCACACATGCCTTCCGTGTGCTGGAAATCGCTCGCAACGCCCTCGTTGTGCCGGTCCTGCACAATCTATTGACCGACGCCGATTTCAGTCTCGGCGCCATCAAGGCGCTGGCGCGATACGATCACGCCGAAACACCGGCAAAGATGATGGCCGCCTATGCCGACATGCCCATCTCCGCACAAGCAGCGATACTTGACACTCTGTCCACACGGAGCACGTATGCGCTTGCTTTGCTTTCGGCCATCGAAGCCGGGAAGATTCCGAAGAAAGATCTAAACGCATTCTATGCGCGCCAGATCGCACGGTTCAACGAACCCGAGATCAAGGCAAAACTCACGGCTTTGTTTGGCGCCAACCGGCAGCAGAGCGAAGACGGGGCGGCCCTCATTAAAGAGTATCGAGCACTCTGGAACTCGACAAGCCCCTGGATCTACAGCGCCTCGCGCGGCCGAGAGGTGTTCAACAAACTTTGCACGCAATGCCATGCGCTTTTCGGCGAGGGTGGCCGCATCGGACCCGACCTGACCGGATCGCCCCGGCATGACATCGAATACTTGCTCGACAACATCGTCGATCCCAGCCAGTTGATCGGCAAAGACTTTCAACAAACCGTCGTAGAAACCCGGGATGGACAATTCCTGTCAGGCCTGTTGATCGAAGAAAATGATCGAACCGTCAAGTTGCAGACACTTACCGATCCGGTGATCGTCGAAAAGAAGAACATCACGGGTCGTGTACTTGCCGATTCGTCGATGATGCCGGAAGGCTTGCTGCAAACCTTGACCAGCGCCGAAATCCAGAATCTTCTACGCTATCTCAGCTCGCCGCAACAGGTTCCGTTGCCCGCCGCCACAGCGACGCGCCAGAAACCGTAATACCAATCGCCACTACACGATCCCGTTGGCGGACACGTGCAGCGCGGAGCCCGTTGGAAACCGTCCACTCAGAATGGCTTCCGAGATGGGATCTCGAAGGCGTCTTTGCAACGTCCGCTTGACGGGCCGGGCGCCAAACGCGGGGTCGTAGCTTTCAGAAAGGATCTGCTCGCGCAATTGCGGATCGATCTGCATTGAAAGGCCCTGGTGCGTGAGCAACTTGCGCAGCGATCCGAGTTGCAACTCAACGATTGCCTCGATCTCGCTTTTCCCAAGTGGATTGAAAATAACGATGTCATCGATTCGATTGATGAATTCCGGACGAAAATGACCCCGCACCGCTGCGTTCACGGCAGCGGTAATGGCCGCGCGGGGCGCCTGTCGCTCGGTCAGCTCGAGAATGGACGACGAACCCAGGTTCGAGGTCATGATGAGCACCACGTTGTCGAAGTTCACGGTGCGGCCGCTTGAATCCGTCAATCGCCCGTCGTCGAGCAGAGCCAAAAGCACGTTGAACACATCGGGATGGGCTTTTTCAACCTCGTCGAGCAGCACCACCGCGTAAGGTCGTCGGCGAACCGCTTCGGTCAATTCGCCCCCGTCCTCGTATCCAATGTAGCCGGGGGCGGCGCCGGTCAGTCGTGATACGGATTGTTTCTCCATGAACTCCGACATGTCGAGCCGGACCAGGGCCCGTTCGTCGTCGAAGAGAAATTCTGCGAGCGCCTTGGCAAGTTCCGTTTTGCCCACGCCCGTGGGACCCAAAAATAGAAACGAGCCAATCGGTCGGCCGCCGTCGGCAAGACCGGCCCGCGAACGCTTGATCGCGTGCCCGATCGCGGAAACTGCTGAAGCCTGACCAACCACCCTTCGTTGCAGACGCTCTTCGATGGTGAGGATCTTACTGCGCTCGCCCTCCAACATTCGACCAACCGGTATCCCCGTCCAGTCCTCGACAACCCGCGCGATGTGAACGGGCCCGACGGCTTCTTCCAGCAGTGCCTCGGGGAATTGTGCCGCCTTTAACACGGACCGCATCTGCAACACGCTTTGTTCGAGGGTTGGCAGGGACCCGAAACGGAGCCGGGCCGCCTCTTCAAGTTCCCCCCGACGCTCGGCTGCGGCAGCCTGTACGCGCGCGCTGTCCACGACCGCTATCGCCGCGTGCAGTTTTGTAATCGCTTCGAGTTCCGCCTTCCAGCGATGTTGCAACGGCGCAATTGTATCACCGAGTCGCGACACCGAAGATTGCATGGCGTGGATTCGTTCTTCGGGTCCACCCGCCTGCAAGAGCGCCTTGTGCTCGATCTGCAACGCGCGCTGTTCTCGCAGCAGGGTATCGAGCTCGTCGGGATGTGATTCGAGCTCGAGCCGAAGTCGGGATGCGGCCTCATCGAGCAGATCAAAGGCCTTGTCAGGCAGCGCCCGACCGCGCACGTAGCGACGCGACAGAGAAACAGCGGCTTGCATCGCGGTGTCGTCAATGCCAATGCGGTGCGCGTCCTCGAAGGCTGCGCGTGAGCCCCGCAACATGGCGAGACAGGCCTCGTCGTCGGGCTCTGATACGAGGACCGGTGCAAAGCGTCGCTCAAAGGCCGCGTCCTTTTCGATGTACAAACGATAGGCATCGGCGGTGGTCGCGCCAATAATCGCAATCTCGCCGCGAGCCAGAGCGGGTTTCAACAAGCTTGCGGCGTCCATCGATCCCTCGCCCCGGCCCGCACCGACCAGCGCGTGGATCTCGTCCACAAAAAGCAGCGCCTCTCCGGCAGAATCGCGGACCTCAACGATAATGGAACGAAGGCGATTCTCGAATTCACCCCGAAACTTCGCACCCGCCACGAGCGATCCCACGTCGAGGGCAAAGATTCGACGATTCAGCAGCCGCTCTGGCACACTGCGATCGGCAATTCGCTGCGCGAGGCCCTGCACGATGGCGGTTTTTCCAACCCCCGGCTCGCCCACCAGGATGGGGCTATTTTTGGTACGGCGCCCGAGGATTTGCATCAGGCGGCGCAGTTCCGCATGGCGCCCAATGACGGGATCCAGTTTGCCTTGCTCGCACAACGCCGACAGATCGTGGGCGTATTTCCGCAACTCCGGGAAACGCAACACGTTATGCGCAACGGGCGCATCGGGAATCGAGATGCCTTCGCCCTCCAACACCGGCAGCGTCAAACCCAGATCGCGCAATACATTTGCTGCGCGCGAGGTGGTTTCAAGCGGTATCGCACGCAAAAGGTCGACGGGCTCGACATGGGTTCGACCCCGCTGGCGCGCATCCTCCTGGGCCAGATCAAAAATCCGCAACACGTTTTCCGAAAGGAACACGCGGGGCGCTGGCAGACTTGGATTCGCCTCCTTCGCGGGAAGAAGGCCCGCCTGGATCGCGGTCGGCTCGACTCCAGCACCCTTCAAAAGGGCGGCCGTCTCGGAACTGTCACACAACACGAACAGTAGGTGCTCGATTCCAACCTCTTCTTCGCCACGGCCTCGCGCAAACCGCTGCGCGCCCACCACCACCCGACGGGCCTCGGGCGCGAGAAAATCGAATTTCACTTACGTGCAGCCTCGACGAATTTCAGTCGCAAATCATAAAGCAAACTCCCAAGCAGACCGGCTTCGTTGGGCGACAGGTTGCCGGTGGTCTTTTTCTCAAGCATCGAGAGCATGTCGATGCTGTGTTTCGCGATAACCAGATCCACCTGCACCTGGCCGGTCTCCGGATGGGGGATGGCGCCGAGGTGCATGAGCGCCGAGCTCCCAAGCGAGATCACGAAGGTTTGAAAATCCACCGGAGGCATCGGCGCTTCGGCCTCTGTGGCCGGCGCCGGGGCGACCACCGGATTTTCCGGAGCGGCCATTGAAGGATCAAGCTTGTCGGCCTCGTCGCTGAAAATCCGACGATCCGTTACCTTGAAACCCGATCCCTGCTTGTCCTTGTCGTCGTTGCCATGCTGACTCATGGCAGAAAGATGACGCGAGCCGTGCGCGAACGCAATCCAACAGGCCTAAAGGCGATGGTTAGGCTTCCGAGGCTTTCTCACCCTCGGCGTCTTCGTCCTCGTCCTCGTCGTCCTCATCCTCGTCGTCGTCCCCGTCATCCTCATCCTCGTCGTCCGGTGCAGTCGCGAGCGGCGCACGCGCCGAAAGTGCTGCCATCGCGTCTGCGGCGGCGGCTGCGACTGCCTCGGCAGAAACAGGGGTTCCAGGCAATGCGCTGGCGGTCGAGGTGAAAACCGGTGCTGCAACCGGT
>Ga0335394_10000204_pt1 | contig 60712 bp, 89 predicted proteins | sample MAT03_FD_205741 | JGI IMG/M metagenome (GOLD analysis project Ga0335394, IMG submission 205741) | Freshwater microbial communities from Lake Fryxell liftoff mats and glacier meltwater in Antarctica - MAT-03 (spades assembly) (version 2) ... | reverse complement strand
ATGCCGTGGTGACCCGCGCAAGGGGTGCGTGGGACGCCATGATGGACGGGCGGATCGAGTCCACCCGCAACTCGGAGGATGAGAAGGGCGGTCGGTGATCTACCTTGCCAGCGTTCGTCGGGCGACGTACAATCTAGTCGTCGCCCGACAATCGGAGAAAGCAATCATGCCGAAGATCGAAGCAACCGTAGACCACCCGGCCAGCATTGCTGGCCGGCCGGTCTTTATCGTCGATGGAGAACCAACCGAGGACATCGCAGGGCTTCGGGCCGCGATGGCCCTACTCGAGTACGACCGAGCTACCCTCGCCGCAATTTGCGGCGTGCGCAAGACGACTGTGGATCAGTGGCTCGCCGACCGTCGGGGGGTTCCGACCGATGCGATGCTCGCCGTGGACCAGGAAATCCGCCGAAGAAAGCTTTCCTAAATAATCCGTCGAATGACATTGACATCCAATGTCATGCGACGTATATTAAAGGTGTAAGGAAGAACGACACACGCAAACCGGAGAGACGACCATGCCGACCACGACCACGAACGCCAAGACCTGCACCTACAAGGGCAAGACGTACCGCCTGTTGTTCCTCGGTCAAACGAAGTTCGGCCGCAAGGCCAAGCTGAGCTTCCTCGACGGGAGCAAAGAGTTCTGGGTGATGGCGGACACGGTCGGCGGTGTGGCCTCGGCTACGGCCGCACCGACCGCAAGTAATCCCCGCCGTCGCAGTCGCGGCGAGGAAGGTCGATGCTGGGAATGCGGATGCACCGCACCGCTCGACGATGATGGCCAGTGCGGCCAGTGCTGATATCCACCCCGGCCGATAGGCGGCTTCCCCGGTTCGACTCCGGGGGCGGGATTGTGACGAACACGAGACGAACAGGAGAGACGACCATGACGAGTTTCGATTCTGAGATCGCGATCATCCTACGCGCCGCAGAACACGCGGCGGCGAATCACGTCACACTCGGGCCAGGAGCGACTTCACTTTCGCTCCTGATCGAATTCTCGATCGACCCGTCGGTGGCTGCCACCATCCCCGGCCAGGAGATGGAGTATCGCCACCTCGTCGCTGACGGCGTCAGCGTCGGCACCCGCACGCCGCCCCCTGCTTCGTGGGTGCGGCACGCGGGTGAGGGTAACGACTGGCCGCATACATGGGGCGCAGCCCCGATGCTGCTGGACATGGTATGGGGGCGGCCCTTTGCACGAAATCAAATCATCGAGGCGCTGCGGTTTGCCGGGTGGCATGCCTCCATTTTGCCGACCGGGGCCGGCCTCAGTCGCAGGATGCTGACCATCCGCATTCCGATAGACCCCAGCCGAGTGGCTGGCTGACCAGCCACCCGCCGCAGTGGATGCGAGCCGGCTCGATGCCGGCGGCGGGATTGTGAACGAAATTCTTGTCACTGGCCCCACCTGAGATGCGTTTCCCAGGTGGAGCCAACAAAGAGGAGCGGACCATGAACATCCTGAATCTCACGCCGCACGCGATCACGCTGCGGCACGCCGACGGCACCGAGGTGACCTACCCCCCGTCTGGGCATGTCGCCCTGGTAACCGCCGTCGAGACGCCGACGGGCGATGTCATCGGTGGGGTGCCCGTTGTCCGCCGTACCTACGGGCGGGTGGCGATGCCACTCATCCCCGATGGCGCGATCGCCATCGTGTCGTCGATGTGCCTGGACGCCATGTCTGCGTCCAAGCACCCGGACCTGGGCATTGTCTTCGCCCCGGACACAGGGGCAACCGCCATCAGGGAAAACGGACAGGTACGGGCGGTGACCAGGCTGGTGGCCGGCACCGTCCCGACCACCGGACCCCACTGGGTGGGCATGGCCAGCGACGGCTCGGCGATGCCCTACGAGGTGCAGCTTCTCCACTCGGAGGCGGAGGCTGACGCCTGGGTGCGGGGAGGCGTCGGCCGTCACGTGTACGTTCTCCGGGATGGAGGGCACACCCCGTGAACGAATGCGGCGGGTGCCAGGGAGTTGGACGGATCGGCTCCTGGCTTTGTCTCTGCGGCTGCGACGTGTGTGGTGGCCTGTGGTGCGGCGACCCGCACGGCGGCGGACGCCGCGAAACGGAATGCCCATCTTGCCAGGGCAGCGGGCGGATCAGTTCCCCCGCCCGCGCGGAAAAGGACGACGAGGACACGGTTTCCGCCCGGATATTCCGGGCGCGAAGGAGATGAGATGGTTACGATTTCGACGACGGAAAAGGAATGCCCGCTGTGCGGCGGCACGGGCTTCGCGCCCGGCTACAACGAGTACGGGGACTGCAACAACTGCGACGGCAAGGGCCTCGTGCCCGTGCCGCCGCCCGCGCCACCGGTGCCACGAGATTACTATCTCTGGCTCTGTCACGAAGGGAGACTCCTGCGATGTCTCTCCACCAGGGGGGAGCGGGAGCGGGAAGGGCCAGAGGATCGGGAGGCGGAGGCGTTCCGCGCCCTCATCGCCATGATCCCAGGACTGCCGACAGGGTGCTACGTCACATTCCACCGCGTCCCCCCTCCGGGGACGCAGGCAGAAAAGGAGGGTCTATGACCGACAAACCCTTGCACGTCCACAGTGTGGACGTGCGGCCGCTGACGCCTCGCCAGATGGTCGCCGGCCGAATCACGGGTCCGCTTTCGATCTGGGAACTCTACCCGACTCAGCAGCTCGCCAGCGAGCTGCTGGCCTTGTGGGCCGGCCTGGAACGACTGGCCCCGGACCCCATCGAGATTCCTTGGGTCACTGAATCCGCCCGACTGCTGGACCTGTGGGTCCAGGCTGACCGCGAGCGGATTCTGGATCTGGTCGGGGCCGCGGCGTTCGATCTCGCCCACTGGCGGAGGCGGTTCGGCTGGCTCGTCGAGGACGATGACGAGCCGGAAGGTGAGCGGTTCGGCCTCGCCTGGGACAGCTTCGCCCAGTTGGACGACGCCCTGCTCGTCCGCTGGGCGGTTGGCAAGCTCACCGGCCGGCCCTTGCCTCCGGACCCCGGACTGGACCGGGCGGAGGCGGACTTCGCCGGCCGCATCGACCTGTTCCTCGGTCTTGCCGGCGAGCTTGCCGGCGAGCTTGCCGCAGCAGGCCGGGCCGACATGGACCCGGAACTATCCGGGACGCTGCGGATTCACCGGAGGATCGCCTCCGCTGTGGAGGCGCTGAATCGGCCCCCGGTCGCGGAGCAACTGCTCCGCGCACTCTCCCGCCTGACGCCAACGCCTGGCACCTGATCCGCGACCGAGGCGCGGGTGCCGATCGGTTGATTCGATTCCCATGTTGCCCGGCCACGCGGCCGGGCCAGAAGGAGATGAGACAATGAGATTAATCCCAGAGCCAATGATCGTGGTGGAGGGGGGTCTCCGGTTCGAGGAGTACCCCAGCAACCACAAGTGCTGCGGGGGGCCAGTTAACAAGGGCCACGCCATTCACTGCGCGGCCGTCTCGGGAGCGTTCGAGACAAAGTGGAGGCATAGGGACCTGGATCTAGCCCTTCGCCTGGCTTACCTCGGACATGGCGGATACACGGTCTTCGGGCCGCCTCCGCTGGGGGCACCCGAGGGAATCGCGGGAGTGTCAAAGTGGCAGGGCGAGGACGGGGTGAGGCGGTGGACGTTCGCGGAGTACCGCGAACTCCCCAGGAAGTACCTGGAGTGCGTTACGGCGGATCGCGTCGGCCGCGCGATCTGGTGGACGGAGTCCACCGGGGCAAAGAATTTCCTCATGGTGGCGGGCGAGTCTGTGCCTCGCATCCTGGAGATCGCAGACATCGCGACGATGTCGGATCTGATCCGCTGGGCAAAGTCGCAGAGCGAATATGTGGCAGTCTGATCGATCACGAGTTCGCCCGGCCACGCGGCCGGGCCAGAAGGAGATGAGACAATGGATACGGATATGCAGGGCAGCCGAGTCTTCGCGCTCGGCATCGAGATCAACATGTCCCCTGGCACGCGGATCGACCCGATGGACATCGCCGAGCAGGCGATGAAGCGGGACGGCGTGCCCATGACGGTCGCGTATGCGGCGTATTTCTCGGTGCCATGCCCCGTGGATACCGTCGTCTCGCATGACGATGGCGAGACGCAGCAGGAGCGGTGGCCCAAACTGTGGGCGGACTGGTGGCGCAAACACGATGTCATCCCCGTGGTGGTGACAGACCCCGCCTGCGCAAAGGACATCCCCGATCTGATCGCATACCGGGGATGGCTACGCCTCCGGGACATCTTCGACGTTGCCCAGGAAAACGCTCGCCAGATTCAGGCTGCAGCGCTGGCCGCAGTCCACACATGGTATCACGCCCGCGCCATCGAGGCGCTGCGAGCGCTGAAGCTGATGCCTTGACGCGATGGAATCTCCGGGCCGGTCATCTCGCAAGGGGTGATCGGCCCGGCCGCGTTTAAGATGTGCAATCACTCCTCTTGCTCGATGGGCACGTCGAGGAGATCGAGTTCGCGCAAAATTGGGCCGAACAGAACCCGAGCCGCCCACGAGACGGACTTGCGATCGAATTCCGTGGAGTGCGCATCAGCGTACCGCTCCAGAGCCTCATGGAAGGCGACCGGAACCCCAAGATACTTTACGCGGTCCCGCGAAGGAAACCGCTTCTTTACAATCGCCATTTGAAGCCTCTCGTATGACGGGCAACTTGACATTCCATTCTATACCCGTAGTCCTTGCAGACGAATGACAATCGACGATTATCTAGGATTCTACTTGACTATACCATACACTGTGGTATAGTGATAGTGCAAGGTGAAACGAGTCGCAAAGGTGAGGTCAGTCATGACAGTCGCGAAGATCTGGACAAGGTGTGAGGTCGAAGTCGAGGTGATCTATTCGACCACTCGATACGGCTCGCACGTTGTCAGCTTCGTCGGGTGTCCTGGGCTGGCCAGCGAGCGATTCGAGTTCGGCCGCATCGAGGCGGCACGGGCAAAGTGGGCCGAATTGGTTTCGGCTCTCAAGGATCTGGGATTCAATCAGGACTGGTGAGAGTTATGAGCAAGTTCATCAACGACAATATTGAATGGGTCAGCATTGCAATGCTGGGGGGCATCCCGGCTGGGTGTGCGGGGGGGGCGGTGTCCTTCGGGCTGGCCTACCAGATCGACCCGGGCTGGCTTTTCGCCCTTGCGGCGGCCGGCTCGCTGACCGGATACGTCACGGTGGTGGCCGTCATCAAGGCCATCGACGCGGTTCTTTTCGCGGTCGAGAACAAGCGGCCTCGCCGCTAACAAGGGGAGAAAGACCATGGCTCAGGTTTACGGCTACGTCAACATCGGCGGGGCCGAGTACGGGGTGGAGCAGGCAATCGACGAGCGGGACGGTAGCCTCTACGGCTACCTGCTCCTCTCGCCGGTTCGCGAGGGCGAGGTATACGAGGTAACCCCGCAGCCTGGCGGGCGATGCACCTGCCCGCACTACACAATCCGGCTCCGTGGCACGGGCCGGACGTGCAAACACATCGACGCAATCCGTCGGTGCATCGCCGAGGGCGAGCTTGCCCCGGTGACGGGGGGAGTACCTCAGTTCGAGGAGATGTCATGAGTGTCTTGCACGAACGGCAGCTTGCGACACTCTCGCAAGCCCGCCAGTGGATCATCGAGGCAAAGAACATTGAGGACGTGCTGGAGTTCCGCGACCAGGCCGAGGCCATCCGCCACTATCGCCAGGTGAGCGGCGAGGCCGTGGAGGCGTGCAACGAAGCTGCGGAGATGAAGTTGAGGGCGGAACGGCGGATCGGGGTGTTAATTGCTGAGATGCAAGACAACGGCGAGATTCACAAGGGCGGACGGCCATCAGGAAACCTGTCGTTGGCAACGACAGGTTTAAGACTCTCGGAAGTCGAAGTCACTCGCGACCAGTCCGCACAGTGGCAAAAGCTCGCTTCCCTACCAGCCGAAGCCTTCGAGGCTCACATTCGCGAGGTTCGCGAATCGGGGGAGCAGTTGACCACGGCGGGGGCGTTGCGGCTGGCAAAGTCCGTGGTCAAGCAGGAGAAGCGGAATGACATCCGGGAGCGTGCGGCCGGGGCTGAATGTCTGGTGTCGCTTGACGGCCTGATCGCCGACGAGAGGAAGTTCGGGACCGTATACGCCGACCCGCCGTGGGTCTACGACAACCAGCGGACAAGGGGAGCAACCAGCGATCACTACGTTGGTCTAAGCGTTGACGAGATCGCCGCGATGCCGATTGCGAAACTGGTTGCCGATGACGCACACCTGCACCTGTGGACTACGAACGCCTTCCTGTTCGACTGCCCCCGGATTATGGCTGCGTGGGGTTTCGAGTTTCGATCCATGTTCATCTGGGCGAAGCCGCAGATCGGCATGGGCAACTACTGGCGGGTGAGCCACGAGTTCCTGCTGCTGGGCGTGCGCGGCTCCTGCCCTTTCGCAGATCACTCGCTGCGGTCGTGGATGGAGGAGGATCGAGGCCAGCACAGCGCCAAGCCCGAGCGGGTACGGCACCTGGTCGAGCGGGCCAGCCCCGGCCCGTACCTGGAGCTTTTCGGACGCAGAGCCGTGGACGGCTGGGCCGTCTTCGGAAACGAGGTGGAGCGGGATTTATTCACCAGGACGGAGGAGGCACCATGAACGGTTTCGAGAACGTGCCGGGCGAGGCGAAGCCAAGCCAGGGCGGCATGGCGATGAGGAGCGGCATCGCCATCAGAGCGATGCTGAATGGACTGTTCCAGGAAGTCGGGCTGCTGTTCACCAGAGCGAACACGCTCGCGAGCATCACGAATGATCAGGCGACGTTTCACGGGCGAGGCTGCTACGGGACGAACGTTCTTGTCGGCAAGTGCGAGTACGGCCGCGACCTGGAATTGCCGTTCGTGATCCGGCCTAATTCGTGGAACGTCCCGCTCGGGATCGAGCTGCAGAACCAGGACGTGACCGGCAGCGCGGACGAGAAGCTAGTCAAGGCCATGCTGGATCTGATGCTGGCCCCAATTCATTCCGTCATGGTCCTGACCGGCGCTCACATGACGAGCGATTCAGGGATCATCGCGTTCGCGATGCGGGCGGTCGCAAATAGTCGTGGGAAAATCCTTTGCGTCTTTATCGGCGATCACGAATTCGTCCGGTGGATCAACGAAGGTATGCAATGGCCTGGCGACAGCCAGACGCAACTCGGGTCGCTGGTGAATGGGGGTGCATCGTGAAGATCCCAGGGAACCTGTTGCTCCACAACGCGCTGATTGCGGCCGAATGCCGGGCGGTCCAGGCCGCATTCGACGAGGGCAATCTCGACCTCGCCGCCGTCCACATCAGGAGAGTCGTTGACCGGGCGTTGACGGTGGAGAGCGCCGTCCTCGCGCTGATGAGCCGGCGCGAGCAACTGGCCATCGACGGGAGGCCGTGATGGACGATATCGAGATGCAGGTGCGGACCATTGTCGGGCACCACACGGTGGTCAGCAACGATCCGCACGCGACATGGGGCGAGATCGGGGTGGACTCCCTCGCCCTCGCTCAGATCCATTACGAGACCGAGGACAAGTTGGGCGTGCGGATCACGCAAAGCGAAATGTGGGCGACGTTTTCGATGGACCAGTTGGTGGAACTGGTCCGCCGAAAAAAGAGTTGATCGTGCAACCGAAGCGGCGAAGTGACCAAGGAGCGAGCGATGAACAAAGCTGGCCACGAAGAGATGACAGCAGCCACGGTGATTCTCATGGAGCAGTTGATGCGGATGCTTAATGCTTCCATTCGGCGCGGGATTTGGTTCGACAACCACGGCGTCCTGAGATCCGCCCTGGACGCCGAACTGAACCGGATCGACCTCCCAGGGAGGGCGGCAACGACTCGCATCAGACGCATGGTACGGTCGATGAACGCAGCCGCCCGGCTGGAGTTCCTGGCAGAGCTACAGAAGGCCGTGTCGCCGAGCAACGGTGAGCAGATGTCGGCTACCCCGGAACCCGACTCCGTGGATGATGCCACGGCGACAAGCTGACCAAACCAAAGGGGACCATCAATGGCGGATTCGTTCGGCATCAATGCGGCGGTCGTGATCGATGTGGGGCGGGAGATTTACACGGACGCGGTCGCGCGGGCGATGGTTTTGGGCGGACGGGTGCTGTCTCCGTCCGCGATGCGGAGCATGGCCGTTGACTCGCTTGAGGCCGGGCGGATTTTCGTTCGAGAAGCGGAGGGACTGCTGCTGTCCCTGACAGTGGTCTCGACGGACGAAATCAAGGAGTGACAACGATGGCCAGAAAGCGAGTCTACACCACCGGGCAGGTTGCGAAAATTTGCATGGTGACGCCCAGGACGGTGTGCAAGTGGGTGGACGATGGACGGCTGAAGGGCTACCGCATCCCCGGAGGAAACGACCGCCGCATTCCGACGGAGCAATTCGTCAGGTTCCTGAAGGAGAACAACTTTCCACTGGACATGATGCCGCTTGCAGCAGTCCCATACGTCGTCACGGTCTGCCTTCCGCCGAACGAGCGCCAGCGGGTTGTGCGGTCGGCGAGCCACGAATTCGGGCACGCCGATAACGAGTTCGAGGCCGGAATTTTATGCCAGATTGCCCCGGACGTTCTGATCGTCGATCTGTGCATCGGCATCCCATCCGGCACGCTGATCGCGAGCAGGTGCAAGGAGACGCCTCTGCGAGTGGGGATCGTGCCGGATGGGATGGAGCCGCCCGAGGGGCTGGCGGAATGGTTCGGGCTGGTCCTGCAACGTCCGTATGACATTGAGCGGTTGGTGGCGGCGGTTAATAGCAATCAGGAGGTATGACATGCTGGTACTGACTCGCAAGGTGACCGAGAAAATCTACATCGGCAAGGACATCGTCATCACCGTCGTTGACATCGAACGGGGGCAGATTCGGATCGGGGTCGAAGCGCCGCAAGACCTGGAGATTCACAGGGGGCAGCCCGAAAGAAATCCAGGGGCGAAGCCAGACGCTGATGTGCATGTCCAGTACCTCAACCATCGCGGCGAGATCGCGATGCGGCGAATCATGCCGCTGAAAATCTGGTTCGGCGCGACCGAGTGGCATCCATCGCCGCAGTGGATGATGGATGTAATCGACTTGAACAGCGCCTTGCGGATGACGTTCGCGCTGGCAAACGTCCTGGATTGGGGCGTCGCTGGAGGGTAAAGCAATGGACGACGGAAAGGCTTACCTGACCACGCACGCGGTCGATCGGTTTTTCCAGCGGGTCGGCGGCGACCGGCAGGCGTGTCTCGGATCGCTGCGACGGTCGAGACCGGCACCGCCCTGGATGGTGCGAGCGTCGAGGAGGTACGTCCGGCCGGGGAAGCCCCGTAATACGGCCTGGAACGGGACGCCACGCGACTACCGCATCGACGAGGCCAACGGGGCAATCTTCGTGCTGATCGGCCGGGCGGTGGTGACGGTATTTGCCCTCGCCTCAGTGGTCGAGTTGTAGTCGGGAATCGTTTTGTGGAATAGTGATTCAAAACATCTACAAGGAACGTGTCATCGTGGGACAACAACAGCCACCCTCCCGAATTCGGAAGGCCGAGCGCAAGGCAAGAGCCTTGCGCATGGCCATCGACGGCCCGTCCGGGTCCGGCAAAACCATGACGGCCCTGCGGTTCGCCTTTGCACTGGGGAGCCGCGTTCTCGTCATCGACACCGAACACAGGTCGAGCGAGCTGTACGCCGGCGAATCTCCCGACGGGGTTCCGTTCGACTTCGACGTGCTGACTCCTGAGACGCACGATCCCGACGAATACTCGGTCTGCCTCAGAGAAGCCGCCGAAGCCGGTTATGACGCGGTCATCATCGACAGCCTGTCTCACGCATGGATCGGCGTTGACGGGGCACTCGATCAGGTGGACCGCAAGGCGTCCGCCGACCCAAAGGGCAACAGCTTCAGCGCGTGGCGCGACGTGACGCCAAAGCAGCGGCGTCTCGTCGAGGCGATCATCAATTCGCCCATCCACGTCATTGCCACGATGAGGACGAAGACCGAGTACGTCGTCGAGCCGAACCGCTACGGCAAAATGGCCCCCCGCAAGGTCGGACTGGCCCCGATCCAGCGGGACGGGATGGAGTACGAGTTCGACATCTACGTCTCGCTGGATATCGAGCACAACCTGACCGTCAACAAGAGCCGCTGTCGCGCCGTGCCGATGGGGGAACAGTTCCCCTTGCCCGGTGCCGCGTTCCTGCTGCCCGTGGTCCGCTGGCTCGCCGGTGAGAGCGTCGAGGTCGTCCTGCAACCGCCGACGCAGCAGGACACGGACGACCAAGTGCAGGACGACCACCAGGCCGAGACGCGGGCCGCCGCCGGCGAATCCGAGCCGGCGATGGACGAACAGGCTGCCAGCGCGGTAGGGTACGCGACGGGCGACCAGATCGACGAAATCGATGCGGAAATCCTCCGCATCGGCTGGACCGACGAAGTCCTTGCCCGGAATCTGATGAAGCAATTCAGGGTTAGGGTCACGCGGGAACTGACGCAGGAGCAGGCCTCGCGGACCATCGAGGGGCTGAAGAAGGTGAAGCAGAAAAAGGAGCGAACGTGACAGACATCAGCAAGGAACTCAGGGGATACGACAAGGACTACACGACGACGGAGGGCGGTGGCAACCGCCCCCCGGATGTCGAGTCGCTTGCCGACGGATCGTACACGTTCGAGATCGTTTATGCGGCAAGCGACAAGGTCGGCACTGACAACCAGGTTGTCGTCCGCGTCGGGCTGAAGATCATCGCGGCGGCAGACGCGAGCCTGGTCGGCGACACAATCGAGCATACGTACTGGCTGAACAACCAGATTGCCGTCAACATTCTCGGCTGCGATCTGGCTACTCTCGGCTTCGAGGCCGCCGAGTGGAGGGGGAGGTTTTCATCCGAACTGATGAAGCTGCTCGAAGCCCGCGCGATGGTCGGAATCCGGTTCAAGGGCAAAAAAACGACCCAGAAGGGCGACAAGAAAACGTTCCACAAGCTCTACATCAACTGGGGTCTCGGCAAGTCGAAGGTCGCGCCAGGCAAGCCGGCAACGCCCGGATCGCAACGTCAACCAGCCAGGACGACCAACGTGCCTCCGGAGCCGGCACCGGATGATGAAGAAGAGATTCTGTTCTGACATCATGAAAGGAGCGTCCGCCATGCGGGCAGATGATCGTGTTACGTCTATAGTCGCATGGCTGACGGCCCTGTCCGCGGACGGGCCGCGTCTCACCGAACTGCGCAGTCTCTCGGCTCATGGGTCCGCGCGTTCCGCATTCTTCCGGTTGCCGGAAGACGCGGAAGCGATGGCCCGCGAAGCGATCAAGATGGAAGGCAAAGGATTCAAGGGTGTCTACTGGACGATCAACCCAGTGACCGAGGACCACGACCAGGGACGTGCGGCCAGTGACGCGCACATCTCCCAACGCGATTGGGTGCTGCTCGACATCGACCCGCTACGTCAGGCCGAAATCAGTTCGGACGACGAAGAGAAGGCGTTATCGTATGAGATCGCCATCGACGTAGTCAATGGACTGTCGGCTCTAGGGTTCGGCCGGCCGGTCATTGCCGACAGCGGCAACGGCTACCACCTGCTCTACCCGGTCACGATGCCCAACGACGAAGCCTCTCGCGAGGCGGTACGTTCGCTGTTAATCGCCCTGAACAAGTACGTCGGCAATGCCGACGTGAAGATCGACACGCCCTGCTTCAACGCCTCCAGGATCTGCCGGGTCTGGGGCACGAAAGCCCGCAAGGGCAAGGACACGCCCGAGCGACCGCATCGCATCGGCGGCGTTCTGGAGATGCCCGAAGACCCGCGAGCCGATGCGGCGGCGAACACTGCCGCCCTGGCAATCGCCATCGAACGGTTCGCCTTGCGCGACGCGCAGGAACGGACACCGGATCGCCCGGCCGTCCAGTCGGCCCTGGAGCGGGCAAAATTGTACCTCGGGAAAGCAGAGCCGGCCGTCGCCGGCCAGCGCGGGCACGACACCACTTTCCGCGTGGCCTGCGTGCTGGTGCAAGGATTCGCCCTTGACGACGGGCAGGCACTGGAAGCAATCCAGGGGTGGAACGCGACGTGCGTCCCGCCCTGGAGCGAGAAGGACTTGCGCCGCAAGATCGAACAGGCTGGCAAAGCGCCATCCGACAAGTCGCGCGGCTACCTGCTGAACGAGCCGATCCCAGAGAAGACGCTGCCGGTCGCCGCACGCACGGAGGAAGAGGACGACGACGAAGAACTGCTACCCGACGACATCCACGGGGTTGCCCGCCTGGCCGACTTGAAGGCGGCAGGAGCGTCGGTCAAATGGATCTGGCCCAACTGGATCGCCCGAGGCGTCCTCACCATCGTCGCAGCCAACGGAGGCGTCGGCAAGACCCGGTTCGCGATGGACCTGATGCGCCGGGTGTGCCTGGGGCTGGACTGGCCAGACTTCCACCCGGCCACCATCGGCCGCGACAGCCGATGGCTCTGGATGCTCGCCGACGACAACCACGCCGAGGCCGCCACGATGGTCGAGGCGTGGGGACTCGACTCCGCGTTTTACCTGCCGGCCCTCAAAGCGGACCCGTTCGCGGGGACGCAACTCGATGGCCAACTGGGACGCCTGAGTCACTACATGCAGATTGTCAAGCCGACGTTTTTTGTGGTGGACACGCTCGGCTCGGCCACCAGCCTGAAGATGCACTCGCAGGAGGAGGCCGAGGCGCTGACGCGGCCTCTCCGCAAGCTGGCAATCGAATTCGATTGCGCGATCATCTGCCTGACGCACCTGAACGCAAACGGTGGTGTGCTGGGCCGGCGGATCGTGGAGAAGGCACGTCAGGTCATCACCATGACGGAGCCGGACCCGGAGGGGCAGCCGAACCGCCGCAGGATCTGGGTATCGAAGTCCAACGCGATCAAACCGCCGGCCCTGGGCGTCACGATGCACAGCGATGGGTGCGACTACGACGATGCCCCTCCCGTGTCACCGGACGCGGAGCCGGGCACCGCAGGGCGGTCCCGTGGCCGGCCAGCCACGGCGATCAACGTCGCGACTGCCTGGCTGACCGGCTGGCTTTCCGGTGGCGACAAGTCTCTTGCGGAAACAACGGCAGCGGCGGAGAAAATCGGGATCGACAGGCGGACTCTCACCAACGCCAGGGCCGAAATGGGGATCGAGGACGAGAGCAGAAACGGCCAGAAGTGGCTCCTTACTCCGGGCGAAACGAAGCCGGCAAAAGCGGTGCTTTTCGAGGAGTGAACAAAAAAGGTAATACCGAAACGCCCCGTGGGAAGAACTCGTTTTTTTCAAACGAATTTATCCCAAGCAAAAACCTAGAAACGTAGGCTAGAAACGTAAAAACTGCTCTGGGATAAAATGCTCGCCCTCCTAGGTGCCCGGGAATTTATCCCAGAGCAAAAAAAGACGCCTTCCGAGAAAAGGTAATACCGAATAGCGGACTCAAGGAGTAGCAAATGCCTTTCGTCGGATGGTACAAGTCCAGGGGCAGCAGAACCTGGAAAGCCGTGTGCGGAGCATCGACCCGGAGTGAATGCTGGCAACTGCTACTCGGGATGATCTCGGGGGGCGACAGCATGGTGCGTCTGGCGGAAGAGGGGGCACCGTGAGCGCGGCGACGACCTACGGCGAGTTGCTTCTGGCCGGATGCGAGGTGTCCGTCGACGGCGGATGTCTGATAGTGAGGAAGTCGGCCGGCTTGACGGATGATCTGCGGTTCGCGGTGGGTTGCTGGCACGCGGAGATAGCTGAGATGATCCGGGACCAGCCGGGAGCAAGTGCGTGTGCCCGACTGTTCGCGGGCCGGACGCCCGCGTGCGAGTTATTCGACGACGAGGAATACGACGCACTGGGAGCATGGTTCGTCGGCGAAGCCGGGGCCGGGAGACTGCCGACGCAAGGTCCGCTGGTGCTGCAACGGACACCACTTGGCAAGCCATGCGTCGAGATCGTCGAGCCGCCGAAGTGTTGGGCCTATTACCTCGCCAGGATCGCCCAGGGCGGGGGTATGAAGAGCGAAGTTAAGGGGTTCCTCAAACGGCTCAAGGTGTTGCTGGACATCAAGGGGGAAGAGAAATGAGCGAAAACGACGCCATCAATCAGGCGATTCTCTGCATGGAAGGGATCGATTCGGAGCGAGACGCACTCCGCGAAGAGAACGTCTCGCTCCGACGAATGATCGTGGGAATGGCGGGCCGGATCGCGGCCCAAAGCGAACTGCTGACGAAGCGGGCGCTGAAGCCGAAGACCCCGACGCAACTGCTGGAAGCGTGGGTGGAGGCGGGCAATGGGACGAGGTTATTCGTGATCCAGGACAATGTCGTTGGCCTGTTCGATAACCAATTGAACGACCGGACGCTTCGGCTTTGGGTGCATCCGGAACCGTGGCTCGAATGCACCCACGACTACGCTGCGGGCACCGAAGAGAAGCCCGCGACGGTGGATGAGATGATCTTTTACGCGCTGGCGAAGTGGGCTGAACTCTACGGCACCGTGGAGGCGACGTGATGGCGAAACGGAAGGCTGCAAAAGCTATCCCGGTCGCGGTCATGATAGCGGCATGCGAGGCCGGGCTGCCCGCTCCGGAGCCTGAGTACGTCTTTGCCCGTCCTCGCCTGTGGCGGGTTGACTTCGCCTGGCCAGCGCAGCTGATCGCGGTGGAGTGCGAGGGCGGCGTCTGGACGGGCGGGCGGCACACTCGCGGCAGCGGGTTCATGCGGGACATGGAAAAGTACAACGAGCTGGCCCTGCGGGGCTGGCACTTGCTGCGGCTGACCCCCCAGCAACTCGGCTCGGGGGAATTGATCCATCTGCTGGTGCGGGCGGCAGCGGCGTTCGGGACTTGATGCGGCTTGCCCCCGCCGAGGGGACGGAGGCAGAGGGGTTACGCCTCCCCTCAAATGGCCAACGGTTGGGCCTCGGTGGGGGCATTATTTTTCGCGAGGGGCAACTGTGATGGACGTGATGGACGTGATGGACGCGACGGAAGCGGCGTATGTCGGGATTCTTGGCGAGGCCAGTTCGGTGCGGAATTCGGCCCGCGCGTGGCTGGCGGCGTGGGTCGATGGGGGGACGCCACTCAGCGCCAGGGGTGTCGCGACCATCATCGGGATCTCTGGCGGCCGGACGATGGTCCGCGCTATGTGGGCACTGGTCCGGGTCGGCGTGGTCCGCCGGCCGAAGCACGGCACCGGCGGGGCGTTCTCGTGGGGGCGAGCCGCCCCCGGCGACGGCATCGACTGCCGGCGGCTGCTGGACATGCTCGGGCGGACCCTGGAGCCTTCCCGGAGGCAGAATATGGCCGAGCGTCGGGGGGCGTCGAAGAAGTGCCTCGCGTGCCATTACCCGCTCAATTCCGGGATGGAGTCCGTCGCATGCGACGGGGCGGCTTCCGGCATATGCCACGTCTGCGCCGAGATCGAAAAGATCCCGCAACTCAAGGAGCGGCTCGATTATTTCCGGGCACGGGCCGATGCAGGTCTGCCTCTGTTCTCGCCGTCCCCGCCGTGGGTCACCCACGACGCGGAGGAGTCCTCGGCGAAGCGGCGAAGCGGCGAGGTGCGCAACCTGAAGAAATACAGGGAGGTGGCGGAATGACTGCCGAAGTGGACACGCGGACCCGAAAGCGCCGACTACAGAAGCGGATGCACGGCGGCACTGGCGGTGAGAGTGTGGAGCAGATCGTCTGCTACGTCTGGGGTGAGGCGTACACGCAGTCGTTAGCCGCGCTGAACGAAGTATCTGCCGATCGGTTGCCGAAGAGGAAGAAAATCCAGCTCGCGTTGCGGGCGGCTATCGCAGAGATCAACGAGTACATCGCGAGCATCGCCGATGTTGAGGAGTGACCGATGTGGCTACACGTTCCGTCCATCATTTGCCCCGCAACGTCCTCTCCCTCTGCTCTGGGATTGGAATGCTCGACCACGGATTACGACTGGCAGTGCCGGATTCTCGCGCGGTCTGCATGGTGGAGGGGGAAGCGTTCGGCGGCGCGTGTCTGGTCGAACAGATGCGGCAAGGCACCCTGGCTGATTGCCCTGTGTGGTCAGATGCCACGACGTTCGCAGGCGTCCCGTGGCGTGAGATCGTGGACACAATCATTGCTGGCTTCCCATGCCAGCCGTTCAGTACCGCCGGCAAGCGGCAGGGAGACGCCGATTCCCGATGGCTCTGGGACGACATCCAGCGAATCATCGGCGAGGTGCAGCCAGCGTGGGTCTTCCTCGAAAACGTCCCCGGTCTGCGAACGGCACCAGGGAAGGTGGGTGGTGCGGATTCCGGCGACCCTGTTCGAGGCGGAGCGATGGGAGCCGTACTCGGGGGATTGGCCGACCTCGGCTATCGGTGGACCTACGACATGTTCCGCGCATCCGACGTGGGCACGACGCACAGGCGGGAGCGGTGGTTCTTGCTGGCTCACTCCGTGCGGGATGGCGACGATGTGGGCGACACCAACGTCGTTTCTCTGCATGGAGACGCCAGAGACGTTCCTGGCCAGGCGGGAGAAGCACAAAGCGCAAGGCGGCATGGGCTTTCCGTTGGCAGTTCAGACGCAGTTGTGGGCGACACCAGACGCCGGCGTGTTCAACGACGGGGATACTCCCGAGACGTTCCTGGCCAGGCGGGAGGAGCACAAAGCGCAAGGCGGCAGCGGCTTTTGCCCTTCGTTGGCGGTTCAGACGCAGTTGTGGGCGACGCCGACGGCGGATATGTGGCCGACTCCGCAGGCGTTCGACTCGAACGCCTGCGATCGAAGCGAGGAAGCAAGAGCGAGAGCCTTAGCCAAGGGCGGGTGCCGCAACCTTCGGGAGTGGTCTCAGATGTGGGCCAGCCAATCGGAGGAGTCGGGGACGGATTCCCTGTCTGGCCACCCGGCCCCGAGGATGATGCCGGCTGGCGGCTGGTTCTCGCCCGCTACCCCTGGCTTGCCCCTGCGCTTCCGTCTGAACCCGCGATTTGTGTGCTGGCTGATGGGCATACCGTGGGAGGCAGTGACCCCCTGCGAATAGATAGGCTTCGCGCTTTGGGCAACAGTGTCGTGCCGCAGTGCGCAGCACTGGCTTTCGTGGAACTCTACAGGAGGTTGATGCGATGAAGACCGAAGAACTGGACCGGCTGCTTGCCGAACTGTCCGACGACACGCTCCAGTCTTTTCTCGACAGGAACGGCCCCGTCGAGCGTGGGCAGGAGGACAGCCCAGCCGGGCAGCGAGTGGCCCTCGGTAACTCGCTACTGCGGCGTGGCTGGGCTGCCGTGCTGGAGCGGCTGGTGGCCGAGGTTAGGGTGCTGCGTGCCGAGAACGCCGACCTAAAGGAGATCGTCGAAGCCCTGTGCCCGGTCGGCGATGCGGTCGGACTCCCCGCGTGGCAGGCCGCGATGGCGCACGCCGGCGAAGAGATCGATCGCCTGCGCAACGAGAACGCGGTGTGGGCCAGGCTGGCGGCGTGGCTGGCCGTTGACCCTATCCGCGACTTGTATCTCTCAAGCATGACTGTCAAAATCAGCTCGTCGAACGAGCGTTCTGCCTGCGCCTACATCTGGCACAACGCAACGGGACTACCGTTGCCGCGTAACGCTGTCTACATCGGCACCGCCGAGCGAGATGCAACCATCATCGAGTGCGCGACTGCTGCTCTGGATTTGTGGGATCGGTTGTATGCGCACAGCCCCGATCTGTGGGAGCGTCTGCATGCGGTGGAGGTGAAGTGATGGGCGTGGACTCTACGTTGTTCTCGAAGATCATCAAGGTGCTGATTAAGGTGCATGGTGAGCGAGCCATCGAAAGCCAGGAGCAGCTCAATCGCCTGATCGTCCTGGCGAGCCAACTGGAAGAGGCGTACCTGGAGTGCCCCGAGTGTCCGAGTGAAGGGAAAGCAACACCATGAGCCGCTCGCACTGGTACGACGAATCGCTGGCAATCATCGACCGCGTCATGCGGACCATTCCCGCCGGCACCGATCCGGCCGAGTGCCGACGGATCGTCAACGCGGCCTGGCCTGGCGGACCCCGCGCGTACCACCCGTACAAAATGTGGCTGCGGGCGTTGCGGTACGCGATGCAGATTCGGTTCCCGCAGTCCGTGGTGAGAGAGCCGTCGTCTGGGTGTCCGGCGTGTGGTGGCGTGGGATCGGCTGGGTGTCTGTTTTGCAAGGGAGAGAAGTGATGAGCGAATCGAAACATACGCCGGGTCCGTGGCGGATCGACGGAGACAACATCGTCGCGGACGAGATCGACAACGAGGACTACGACAACGATGGCCACTACGACGACGATGACTACGACGACGTAGCAAAGGACGGCTACGACGACGACGATGTCATCGTAGAGGTGCTAATCGCGAGGATCGGCAATGCGAACACCGTTCACATTCCGCCGCCTGGCGACCAGCCAGCCGCTAACATGCGGCTGATCTTGGCCGCGCCGGTGATGTACTTGCTGCTCTGCGATACGGTCGTGCTGCTCGCCGGCCTGGGCGTGGTGGGGCCGACCTGCGATGCAATCGAGAAAGTCCTCGCGGATATTCTGGGAGAGGTGACAACATGAGCCGTGTGCAACTATGGTCGTGCGGTGGCGGTCGGCAGTCCGCAGGAATCGCGGCCCTAATCGTCGAGGGGCGATTGCCCAAGCCGGACCATGCGTGCATGATCCGGCTTGAGGGGGAAATCGGAACCGTCTGGCCCTACGTCGATACCTACATCCGTCCGGCGATGGAGCGGATGGGTATTCCGTTCTCGGTCATCGACCGAGCGAAGTACGCGACGAAAGACCTATGGGGCGGCGCGGACGGCGACACTCTGCTGATACCCGCGTACACAAATCAGAGCGGGGGAGTCTCGAAATTCGGCGAGTATTGCTCCGGAGAATGGAAGCGCGAAGTCGGAAACCGCTGGGCTGCGGAACAGCCCGGCTGGAAGGATCGCGGGGTCGATGTGTGGCTGGGCATCTCGTGGGAGGAACGACACCGTAGACGCGCGTCTCGCAAGCAGTGGATTCAGCCGGTCTACCCCCTGCTCGACGTGTGTCCGATGCACGTCTCCGGTTGCCTCGCCGCCGTCGAGCGTGTCGGCTGGCCAGAGCCGGCCAGATCGCGGTGCCACTTCTGCCCCAACCAGGGCGATGAGGAGTGGGGCCAACTGACCGCAGAGGAGTGGGAGTCCGCGTGCCTGCTAGACGAGCGAATTCGCCAGGTAGACCCGCATGTCTACCTGCACCGCAAAGCGATCCCGCTGCGTATGGTGACGCTGGATCGCAAGGGCGGCGATTTATTTTCTGGTGGTTGCACTTCCGGGATGTGTTTTTGAGGGAGGACGGCAAGACATCATGACAATCGCCGAAAACTGCCGACACTGCGGCCAGCTTGTCTTGCGGGGCGTGATGCCGTGGGTGGCAAAGAACGTCTACCTCGACGGTGTGACAGACCCGCGCGGCAAGTACACGATCATGCTCGATGGGTTCGTGAGCGAGACTCGCCACGTCCCTCCCGCCGAGCGCGTCAACGGGATGACCGCCAGAAAGCATGAGTGCCAGACGAGGAATGAGGATAAAGCATCATGACGACGGAAGAGGCAGGTAAGGCGATTGTGGTGCCAACCATCGAATGCACAGCGGCCGAGTGGATCGACCACGGGCCGACATGGGTCAGGAAGGGTTCAGTCTTCCGCGTGCGAGTCACGGACTGGGAGCCGACGCAAAGTTGGGAGGGGTTGTGGTCCGGCGACGCCTGCTTTGCGAGCCGGCTGCTGGCCACGATCGTGGATGTGGCGAGCCAGTCATTCCAGAGCCAGGAAGAACTGGCCGTCTGGCTGTCGAACGCGCTGATTAACTGGGCGAGCGACCGAGCAATTGAGGAGAGCCATGTCGAAGAACCGACCGGATGAGCCGCAATACCTCCTCGTCCTCAGCTACAACGGCGAACGCGAATGGCATCACGGCGGACTGTCTCTCGAAGATGCTCGTCGCCTCGGGGCGGCAGCCAGCGCAAAGGACGTGGTATGTCGGGCGGAGATATACCTCGCCGATGAGACCTTGCCGAGGGAGATTGTGCGCGGGTGCCGTCTGTGCCAGGGTCTCGGCGAGATGCACAACAAGGAGGCTCAGTTGGAGGAGTGCTATGTGTGCCACGGAACGGGGAGGGTGTGAGCCATGTGGATCGCGAACGATGGACAGATCGCGGCCGGGCGAGAGTGCGTCGTCCAGCCCTATGATCGGATCGTTGCAATGTATCTCGACTTCGGCGGGGCAACGGCGGTTGACCGGCTGCCGTCTGGCTGCGTCCCTGTGCTGCTGGTCGATCCGCAGGGACCGGCCGAAAAAATCCTCTACTGGATTCGTGAGGGGCGACTGAGAGAGGAGCAAGAGCCATGTGCCCGAATAGAGACGTGACCTTCGGAGTCTGGGTGAGAACCCGCTCCTCAGACACATGGGGCCACTGGGCAGGCCGGAACATCCTCAGCAAAGACGAGGCCATCGACGCCGCTGAGAAACTCCTGGAGGAATCGACCGAGCCCTGCGTGGTGTCGGTCTATCGCTTCATCCGGAACGGGGCCGAACTCCGCTCTACCTGCACTGTGATATGGTCCGAAGAGAAAGAGGAGGGGAACCATGCGCCCGAGTAGATATGTGACATTCGCCGTCTGGGTCCGCTATACCCGCGACGGCGCGACGGGCTACACGCCTGTCAGGAGTTATATCGTCAAGGACGCAGCCATCGTCGCCGCCAGAAGATTCCTGGAAGAATCGACCAGAGCTTGCTCGGTCACGGTCTATCGCTACATCTGGGACGCAGTCGAGCAAAGGTCTACCGCCACGCTGATATGGGCCGACGAGAAAGAGGAGGGGAGCCATGACTAAAGATGACTTCCACATTCTTCTTGCAGCAATCGTCCTGGCAGCGGAATTTCGTCTCGCCGCTGTAGTCTCTTCGATACTACAACGGCCCGTTGTGAAAATCGACAGCAGGACAAAGAACATCCCGACACGCCGAGAATGATCTATGCCGACTGATGCCGACATGCGGGCCGCATTCGTAGCGGACATCTGCGATCATCCAGCAGACGACACGCCGAGGCTGATCTATGCCGACTGGCTGGAGGAACACGGGGAGGAAAAGCGAGCCGAACTCATTCGCGTGCAGTGCGAGTTGTCGCTGGCAGACGCTGTCTTGATCGATCTCGATGAGAACCGTGATGAGTCCGTCAAGCTAATGAATCTCATGGTCAGGGAAGATGAATTGCTTGATGAATTCCGATCCGTCTGGGCAGGCGAATCGCTATCGAGCATCGACCCACTCGGATGCGTTTTCCGTCGTGGGTTCGTCCACGCAATTCGATGCGAGGAATCCTACTGGCTAGAGTATGGCCAGGCCATCATGAGGAGCCAGCCGGTGGAGGTGGTGAGGCTGACGGGCAAGGAGCCGCGCTTTTCAAACGCGGAATCCACTCGCAGCGTGTACAGATGGTGGCCCAGTTCTGAGCAAAGAACGGGACAGCCGTCAGGCTATGTGAGAAATCTTCTGTGGCTTTTCCTTGGTCCGCAAAAGACAGAGATGGGCTACGACACGGCGCAGGAAGCCCACGACGACCTCTCCCGCGCGTGTATCCTCTGGGCACGGGATTCGGGTAGGATCACGGCGAACAACAAGTAGGGGGGACTCGATGGCGTTCGATTTCAACAAAGACCCGGTTCGGCTTTTCGGCATCTGGCCGCAAACTCCCTTCCCGGTCGAGGTCAGCATCTACGGCTATTGCAGCGTATCTTGCTCCTTCTGCTTCGCCAATCTGAACCGCGACGCATTCGATCGCGATCCGAACCCGGTCAACAGCACTGCGTCCGCACTGCGAAAGCTAGACCGCGAGTGGGACGACGAATACAGCCCGATCGGTTTCTTCCTGCGCAACCGATACCCGGTCTGCTTCTCGAACACGACCGATCCATTCCAGCGCGACGAGAAAACGTACCGGGCCAGCGAAGCGTTCCTCTCCTGGTGCAAGGAACGAAAGGTGCCCGTCTACATCCAGACGCGGGGCAATGTACTCTCCAGCGACTTCGACCGCTACGCGCCACTGCTGGAACCGGGCCGCGTGGTGGTGGCCATGTCGCTGTGCCAACTCGATGACAAACTTCGCAAGCGGTTCGAGCCGGGTGCGCAATCGATCGAGTCGCGATGGGAACTCGCCGCACGACTGACTGACCACGGCATCCCGGTCGTGATGGCATGCAATCCGTACGTTAAGGCGTGGGTGCCGTCCCCGGTCGAATACTGCAAGCGGGCGGCTGCGGTCGGCGCGAAAGGGGTCTGGCTGGAGAGGCTTCACTTCAGCGCGGCTCAGTTCGGTCAGGTTCGAGAGACCTACCACGACGAACTCTACCCGGCAGCCAACGTGAACCCTGGGTATTTTATCCGCGATCTGAAGGAATGGTACAAGGCCACTGCTGATTACGGACTCGACTTCTTCCCCACGCCGTACTGGGACGCCTACTTCGGATGCGCGTCGAAGCATCCCGAATGTGCGGACCCCAAGTGGCTGGGCGGCAACACCTTCGATGTGGCGTTTCAGTTCACGAGCATGCTGGAAGACACGGCCCGCGAGAACGCTGGCAAGAAGCTGGTCGTCACCTGGGACGATTTCAAGGCAACCCTCGAACACCTCGGCGTGCCCGACCAGGAACTCGACATGAGCGAATTCTGGGGGCCATTCAACAGCAAGGTCAAAGCGGATCACAAGGAATACCGCGCCAGGCTCGGCAAGCGCAACGGACTCCACGAGATCCTGCGCTACTACTGGAACCATCCCTGGCACAACAACTACCTGTTCTGGTATCTGCCTTACGTCCAGGCCGTTAGCACGTCGGACGGCAACTGGCTCGCCGACGAAGACGGCAACCTCGTAGGCGTCCGCAACCCGGACATCAAATGGAACGGCAGTCGCGATTTCCCGGAAGCCGGACTCGAAGATGCGTTACTATTCAATCTGCGGGAAGTTCTCAGCAAGATGGACGATTAATTGAGGGGTGACGTATGGGCGGCGGCACAGGACCGGGCGAAGCTGTGGCGGAACGATCTTCCAGTTCCCGAACGATGCGGACAGGCGGCAAGTCGGCGAAGAGCAAGCGCAAGCTCGCCCGACGCGCGGCCTACGGTGGTTAACAGGGGATAACCGATGAAGGTCAACCCGGTGCAACTCTTGCCGATCGGCAAGTTGCACCACAATTCCGATAATCCGAAGAAGCCCCTTGGAGCCAGATTCTCCAAGGGGCTGAAGGCGAGCCTGAAGAAATTCGGATTCGCTGGCGTCCTTGTCGTCGCATCCAACGACGACGGCACCTACGAAGTCCTGGACGGCAACACGCGACTCGATGAACTCGAAGCGTCCGGCGTGGCCGACATCCCCTGCATTATCATGGCAGGCATGGAACCCGACGAGCGGAGGACGTTCGTCCTCGCACACGACCGCAATCGGAAAGTCTTCGACGAAGATGCCGTCGTCGCACAACTCACCGAACTCGCCCGCAGGACCGCAGACCTCGCCGCCCTGGGGGCACTGACCGCCACCGACAACATCCGCCAAATCGTCGAGGCCACACAGCAACGCACTCGCGCCGGCGTCAAACAGGCCCAGCAGGGCAAGCCGGACGTGCATGGCTCCATGACCCTCTACGGACCCGCCGAAGACATCGACGCAGTAAGGCAATTGTTGAAACGAATAAAAGGACGCCTGAGCGATCCGTGGAAGGCTCGTGCCACACTGGAGCAGGCTGACCAGTACCTCGACCTGACCGACGAGCAGTTCCTGATCTGCTTCGGCTCGGCTCTCGAGCGCGTTCTAGCGCAGGGTGGTTGACGTGGCTGCAAAGAGAACGAAACGGACTACGGCCAAGAAATACCGCAAGCCGAACCCGCCTCCGGACTGGTCGATTCAGTTCATCAAGGTGCTGAGTCTGACGGCGAATGTGCGGGCTTCTTGCGATGCGGCCCAGATCGGGAGGACAGCGGTCTACCTCCGCAGGAAGGAAGACCCGGACTTCGCCAGGGCGTGGGAGGACGCGGTAGAGGACGCCATCGATTCGCTGGAACTGGCTGGCTACCAGCGGGCGCTGGACGGCTCGAATGACTCGCTTCTCATGTTTTTCCTCAAAACTCGCCGGCGTCCTGTCTACGGTGATGTGACGCGGCTGGAACACACGGGGGCGGAAGGTGGACCCATCGCGACCTGGACCGAGCAAGAACGCCTCACCGCCGTCGCTCGCCTCCATGCCCGCGTGGATGCAGCGGCTGGAGTGTCGGTTGTTGACGGGCAAGCTCCTACCGACGGATCGCTTTTGGATGGAGCCGGGGGCGATTCTCTCCCAGGCGGGCATGCCACCTGACCCGTGGCAGGATCAAGTCCTCAAGTCCTCGCACTCCCGCCTGATGATGCTCTGTTCGCGACAGGTTGGCAAAAGCACGGTGGCCGGCGCGATGGTGGCGAAGGCCATGATCGTCGAATCCCCGTGCTTCGCCCTGGTGCTCGCCCAGAACATGGAAAAGAGCATCGAGTTTCTTCAGACGAAGGTGAGGCCGCTGCTGGTGGCCAGTGGGGCGAAGATCGCCGAGGACTTGAAGCAGAGCCTGGTGCTGGCCAATGGCTCGCGTGTCATCGGCATTCCTGGCAGCGAGAAGGGCGTGCGGGGCTACTCGGGGGTCAACCTGCTGATGATCGATGAGGCGAGCCGCATCCCGGACGATCTGTACTTTGCGTGTCGCCCGATGCTGGGCATCTCGCAAGGGAGGCTGGTGGCATGCTCGACGCCGTTCGGCAAGAGGGGCTGGTTTTTTGAGGAGTGGGAACGCGGGGCCGAGCGGGGCAGCGGCATGAAGTGGCACCGGGAGCGGATCACGGCTCATATGTGCCCGCGGTACAGCAAGGAGTTCCTCGCGGACGAACTGCTGTCGATGGGCGATCGGTGGTTCAATCAGGAGTACATGACGGAATTCGTCGATTCGATCGGCGCGGCGTTCGCCGATGAGGACATCCGGGCAGCGTTCCGCGCGGACGTGATGCCGTTGGGCATGGGGAAATGATCATGTTCGAGAAAATCGGGCTGACACCGGAGGCGTGGCAGCTATCCGTGCTGCGGTGCGACGCAAAGAGGATTCTTGTTCGAGCCGACCGGAGGTGCGGAAAATCGACCACGGCGGCGGCTCTCGCGGTCAGTTTCGCAATGGGCAATCCTGGCGCGAAGGTGGTTATGGTGACGCCGAGCCACGAGATGATGCAAGTCGAGTGCATCCGCCGATTCAACCCCCTGGCCCTGATCCGGGGATTGACCGTCAGCATGGGCGGCTCGTCAGTGATTCAGGTGATCTCTTCCCAGGGCCGGGGATACGTCCCGGACCTCCTGGTAATCGACGACGCCGACCTCGTCAGGTACGATATGGCTCTAGCAATTCGTCCCATGATGGGAAATCGCGTGGCGATTTTTGCCACGGCAACAAACACGCCTTTCGATGCGATGATTGAGGCCAGCGGCACCTACACGTTTTTCTCGACGGTCTCGTTGGGCATGGGGAAGTGATGGACGAACTTAACAACAGAATGGATCGGCTGATGAACCGATCCAATATGCTGATGCGTGTAGACGGCGGACCACCTGGAAGCCCACAGCGCGTAAAGTGGGCCGAGGACCGGAATGCCGTTTGGTCTCAAATTGGCATCGTTCAGGGCCAGATGAACATCATTCGAGACGCAAATTACTTACAGCATCTTGTTGAGAATCGGTGGTGAGCATGTTCATCGGCGGGCTGGACCTCGGGCAAGCGGGCGACCCCTCTGCCCTCGCGATCAACGAGGTGGAAGGCGATCCGGCCATCCACAAACTTCGCGAACTGATCCGCTACCCGCTGGGCACGTCCTATCCCGACATCGTCGATATGGTACACGACACCTGGCGCAAGCACAACCTCGGCGATTCGATTCTGTGCGTCGATTACACGGGGGTAGGTCGGCCCATCGTGGATATCTTCCTCCACCGGGCCGAGATCCCAATTCGCGCTATCTGCATCACGTCAGGCAGCGCGGCCACCGAGACCGCCCACGGCTGGAACGTCCCCAAGCGAGACCTCTGCTCCATCATGCAAATCCTGCTTCGCCGTCGCCGGTTCCAGGTCGCGAAGGGACTTCGCGAGGGCGAAATGCTCATGAAGGAACTTCAAAACTTCAAAGCAAAGATTTCCCTGTCCGGCAACGACACCTACGAGGCGCACCGCAGTGGTGACCACGATGACCTTGTCCTTGCGGCCGCAATGGCGTGCTGGCTGGCCGAGCGGTTCACACTCGGCGCGTGGGGCGGGGGCGGGTCGGCGGAGAGCAGTCGGTCGCTAACGGCAGACTTCGACGACTTCGGGCCGGGGCAGAGCAGTGGAGACGAGGGCAAACCGATCTGGGAACGCGACCTCTGAGCGAGACAATCAAAGGGAGGGAATATGGCAAAGCAAATCGTGGTGCCGAACGTGAGGATGGTCGGCATCGAATCGGTGGTGTCAAGCTGTTTTTACGAGGGCGAGCATTCTGGACGTGCCAGCGTGCATATCCACGACGGCCTGTTCCTTGTCGTCGAAGATGATCCCGACAAGGTTTCTCTTTTCTGCATCGACGCATCCGGTGAAAGGCCGCGTTTGATGATCGATGTCAACAACGAAAGCACGTTCTGCTGCCCGTGGGACAAGAGCGAGGACGAGTCCAGGCTGGCCGATTACATCAAACGCCAACTTGCAACGATCCTGCTACGCGGGTCGGTGCATCTCAAGGACGCAATCGAAGCAGGCGTTTTTGCCGACGACCCACTTCTCATCCGGCTCGGAGTGGCCAGAGAACTTTACGCGCCGATCCATGTAAGCGGGAAGGCCATTTCTGGATAATCGGCGGCTGTCTAATTCACCTGCATCTCAGAGGGTGTGGCAATGGCCGGCTGGCTCTCCTGGTTGGGCGGGAAGGAAAACGCGCCGCGCGGCCCGCAGGCCGTTGCCACGCGCGACGAACGTATGCCCGACCGGCAAATCTACGAGCCGTCGTCCGGCATCCTGAACTGGCTTCGCACCGCCTTCGGCGGCTGGCTCGGCAAGCAATCGGCAGTTGGCACGCAAGCCGAAGAAGAGATCACATCCGAGAGAGTGAAGTCCGGGCCGAGTGGGATTATCTTCCCTTGGTTCGAGCCTTACGTCGACAACTACACCCAGGAAACTTCAATCATGCGGCTGGCCTACCGCCGCATGGTAGCAGACCCCAACGTCAAGGCCGCGCTCTTTGGCAAGCTCCTCTCGATCTGTGCCCTCGATTTGAACGTAATCGCGGCCAAGCAGAAGGGCCAGCGCTCGAAGAAGAACACGGACCCGCGTGACGAAGAGATCGCGGAGTTTGTCCGCTGGAACCTCGTCGAGCGAGTGCAGGGATGCTTCCCTGAAGTGGCGTGGGCGATCCTGTCGGGCGGGCTTGTGGACGGCTATTCGGTCTGCGAGAAGGTGATCCGCCACGAGCCGGACGGCGATTATGCCGGCAGCTACATTCTCTCCGCACTGAAGCCGAAGGACACCGGCCGGGACGTGGTGCTCGAAACCGACCAATATCGCAATGTGGTCGGCGTGAAAACCATTCGCTACAACGCGGGCGAAGTTTATTCGCCCGCCAACTTCGTGATCTTCACGCACATGCCCATGTACGGTTCGCCAGTGGGCATGAGCGATCTGCGGGCCGCTTACGGCCGCTGGTGGATGCTGGACACCGTCCTGAAGCTCCGGGCGATGGGGTTGGAGAAGCGGGCGCTGCCGGTCCTTTACGGCGAGTACGAGACGACCGCCCAGAAACCCAGCCTCGAAGCTGCCCTTGCTTCGGCGCGATCTCAGTCGTGGTTCAGCGTCCCGAAGGGCGTGCAGATCCAGGCGCTGAACATTGCTGGAGCGGCAGACGGTATGTTTGCCGCTGCGGTGGCGGACCTCAAGGAGGACATCTTTCTTGCGATCCAGGGGGCGACGCTGCAAGCGCTGACGGGCCAAGACGGGGCCATGCGGGGCAGCAGCGCCGTCCACAAATCCACGTCCGATCTCTTCCGCTGGTACCTGGCTCGCTGTCTAGAGGTGCTGCTCAACGACCGCGACAACGGCCTGATTCGCGATCTGGTGGACCTCAATTACGTCACCACGCGATACCCGCGTGCGGTGCTCAGCGCCGTGGACTCTGGCGATCTGCTTCAAGAGGCGCAGTTGGATCAGTCCCTGATCGCGATGGGGATGAAGCTCTCGAAGAGTGCGCTCTACGAGAAGTACAGCCGGACCCCGCCAGACGAAGACGATCCTGACGACGCACTGGGCCAGCCGCCCGCGCCTGGCGGTGCGCCTGGGGCCGGCGGACCTCCGACGCCAGGGGCACCACCCGAATCGCCACCGGCTGATGCTCCACCGGACGACGCGGGCGATGGCGCGGGCGGGATGCTCTCGGCATTGCAGTTCTCGGAATCCGCGTTCCAGCGGTTTGCGGAAGAGGACTGGACGCACGACCCCTCGGCTCGGAGCCAGAACCGCTGGAAGAACGCGAAGACTGGCCGCATCGAGTACAGCAAGGAGAATCCGGGCGGCAAGGGCAAGGGCAGGGCGAAGAAACAGGCGGGCGACGGTCCCGCGCCTGTTTCTCCGGTCGCCCCGGTGGGGGCGGTCAAGCCGCCCCCCGTCCCTGGCGTTACGCCTCCTACGGCCCCTGGCGCTGGCAAGAAGACGCCTGCGGCCAAAAAGGCTACCAAGACGCCAGCGCCAGCCCCGACGCCTGCTGAGGGCGAACAGGGTGGCTTGCTGGGGCAATTGCACAAGGAAGGTTCGACGCCCGAGCAAGCCGCGAACATCCTGGGCAAGGCGAAGTACAAGGATCTTCAGGCGCTGGCGAAGGAAGTTGGCGAGAAGGCAAACGGTAAGACGCACGAACTTGCAGACCGCATCCTCAAGGCTTTTATGGCCAGCAAGGGCAAGGGCGAGAAGAAGCCGGACGCGACTCCGACACCTGAGCCACTCCTTGCGCCGGTCGCCGAGAAGTCGGTTGGCGAGAAGTCGGTTGGCGATCGGCGCAAGGAGTGGCGTGACAACTCGATTTATTCGGGAAACCAAAACTCCAATCCACGCGGGTACAAGGGTATGCCGGAAGGTGTGGACGAGAAGAACTTCGCGGACTCAGTCTCCGGGAGCCTGGCAAAACGGAAGGGGCCGGCAAGGACCACGCTCAAGGATTTGTTCAAGGAGATCGCTGGCAAGTTTCCTGGGATGACGACGGATTCGTTCTCGCAGGCGATGGTCCATTTGCAACAGCAAGGAGCGGTCAAACTGGGTGCGTACACCCAGTCGCAGAACGATATGCCGGATGAGGATGTCCAGCACACGATCCCGTTGGACATGGAGCAGAAATACTACGTCGAGCCGGGTGCTGAGAAGAAGCCCGTCGCGCAGAAGGCGACGCCTGAGCCACTCCTTGCGCCGGTCAAGCCCGTCGCGCAGAAGGCGACGAAGGAACAGACGGACGCAGCCGCGTTGAAGAAGGTCGATGGCATGAAGCTCAAGGACGGGACGTACTTGCTCAAGGGAGATCCGGAGGGGCGGCAGGTCGAGATCCAGGGCGGCAAGGCAACGTTCCACACACCGGGCGAGAAGAAACCGGCACCGGAAGTGAAGAAGCCGGAAGCGGGGCCGCAACCCGAAGCGAAAAAACCTGCCGGGACTGGCGATTCGTGGTCGAAGGTCGAGGCCGGCATGAAAGACGACCACAAGAGCCGGGATCTCGTCGCGAAACTGGCCACCGGCAAACGCGAGGCGACGGCTAAAAAGATGGTCGATGACCACCAGCGAAAAATTAGAACGGTGTTTGCAAAGGTTTTCAAAACGGAAGACCCGGACAAGGCTGAAGAAATGCACAAGGAAGTTGACCGCCTCAAGGAGCAACTTCCTGCACTCCAACGTGCGCACGATGAAGCTCAAAAGGAGAGTTTCAAGACCGTCCAGTCCGCCCTGTCCGTCGATAAACCAAGCAAGGTTTCTTTGACGATAAAGGGGAAGGTCGGAGACGCGACGAACAAGAAGGCTCAGGCTGCGGCATCCCTCCTCGGGGCGATCACTGCTGGCCAGGACATGAGCGTCTCCATCGAAGAGCTGCCGACGGGCGGACGCGCCCACTACGATGCAAAGACGCAGACCGTCCATTGCGAACCAAGCGACCCGGTATCCGTACACGTCCACGAACTCTGCCACCACCTGGAGTCGCAGCCAGGCATCAAAGAGGCGCTCGCGGCGTTCCTCGAAAAGCGGTGCGGCAACGAGCAGCCCAGGAAACTAAAGGACGTGGTCAGCGACGGCTACGCCGACAGCGAAATGGGCAGGCAGGACGACTTCGAGAAGACATTCGGCAAGCATGCGTCGTGGTACGTCGGCAAGACCTACCCTTCCGGGAATTCCGAGTTGCTGAGCATGACGATGCAGAAGCTCGTCGAAGACCCGGCCGGACTGGCCCAAAATGACCCCGAGTTGTGTCAGTTCGTTATCGGCCTTCTTCACGGCCGGATCAGGGGGTAAGTCATGACGCTAAAGCTAAACGCGAGTCTGCCCAAAAACATCATCGGCCGGCTGACCGGAGAGTTCCACGGCGGGAAGTGGACGGCGGTCCTCAAGGATGACGGGACGTGGGAGTGCGGCAACGAAATAATCCAGCCGTTCCTGGCCCACTTCACACCGGAAGCGTTCCGCATGTTCTACCCGCTTGATCAGCGGGCCTACGGGGTCGGCGGGCTGGTCGAGGCAGCCCGCGCGCTGGACGCCGTGGCCGAAGTCCATCCCGACCGCGTGCGCGACCCGATGGCCGATGAGGAGGGCGACAACGATGCCAGCGACCACTGAAGACTCTCCCGACGTGCGCCAGGCCGCACTACTCGCCATGCTCAACGCCGGACTCGCGCACGGCGAAGGTGAGGAGGATGGGTTGCACGGCGACGGCCATGCCGACCTTGCCGACCTTGCCGAATGGATCGCGGACCCCGCCAACATCAACGCCGCAATGTCGCAAAAGTTCGACGAGCATGAATGGGAAGAGTCGAAGCACAAACGCGGCGCTGGCGGTCGATTCGGCTCCGGTGGCGGGGCAGGCAAGAAAGACGCAGGCAAGAAAGAGACGGTCAAGGAGGCCAGCGACTGGAAGACCAACCAGCGCAAGAAGTCGATCAAGGAATCCGATGACGACCACGGACCCGTGCCGGACTGGGCGGACGTGACGCAGGGCGACAAGCACAGTCACCTCGTCGGCCTGGCCCGCGATCCCGACCGCATCAAGAAGGAGCGAGCGAAGATCCTCGGCGCGCTCAAAGAAGCGGTCGGCATGGTCGGCAAGGCTCTCAGTTGGGTCGGCAAGAAAACCTACGACGCGCTGCCTGCGAAGGGCAAGACTGTCGTGGACGGTGCCGCCGCCCTGTACGGCTGGCTCGATCACAACATCCTCGAAAAGGGCAAGGAACTGACGCAGCGGCTGGCGATGCAGGTGGCTCACGAACGCGGCCTCGGGGATGAGCACGTCTTGCGGGTCGGCGAGGGCTGCCGCACATTCGACGGGATCGCGTCGTGGGTCGCAAACATTCCTCTCGCTCACGAGATTTTGCACGAGGTTTATCATCTCGACGGCTGGCTCGGATTCGGCCTCGCCAAGATCGGGTTTTGCATGCCAACGGCAAGCCTTTCCTACTGTGTATACTCGGGATTCCGCGCTCCGCTGTCGATGGCCAAAGCGGCCAGCAAGACGTTGTTGAGTATGGTGCCGTGGCTGGGCTACAAGACCCGTGCCCAGCAGATCTACCACAATGCCGGCCCGAAGGACAAGACGACCGACGACGCCCGTCGTGGTAAGGTCCATGCTCATGCCGAGTCCGGACCCGAACCGCTGGTCGGCAAGAAGCTCATGGGCGAACTGCTGGAGCGGATGGAGGACGCGGGCAAGGGTGCTGACTGGTGGTACGCCCTGTTCTGTGGCGCGTTCGACCTCACTCACGATTCTGCTTTCGCGATGCAGGCAGCGGACGAAGTGTTTGCGAAAGAACCGGACGGCGAAGACCTGGCTGATGAGGTGACGCCCGAGGAAATCGCGGAGTGGATCGACGGATACACGCCGCCGGTGCCAGACGAGCAGGCGGCAGCCCACGCCGAACACTGGAACTCTGGCAAGCACTGGGAGCATGTGGCCAGCTCCAACGTGGACTGGGTCAACTACGACTCGCGGGAGAACGTCCTGCTGGTGGTGTACCTCAATGGCAAGCGGTACGCCTACAGCCACGTCTCGCCAGACGAGGCCGATTCGATGATGAATTCGGACAGCAAGGGCACCTGGCTCTGGGACAACGTGCGAGTCCGCGGCAAGGGCAACTCGGGCAAGACGAGGAAGCCGTTCGGTCAGTTCGCGGAGGAGTGGGACGACATCGACGACGGCGGTGAACTCGACCTGGAACTCTTCGCCGAGTGGGAAGAAGAAAAGCACCACCGCGCCGAAGGCGGCAAGTTCGCATCCGGATCGGGCGGGGCAATGGCTGGGCACCGGGACAAGGTGGCCGGCGTCCGCAAGTCCCACCAGGAGGGCAAGGACGCAGTTCGCGCCAGCCATCGCGAGGAACGCACGAAGATCGCCGGCGAACATAAGGAAAAGCGGAAGGCGGTCACCGCCAAAGCGAACGAAAAGATCAGCAAGGAAAAGACGAAGGGCAAGAAGGCGGTCGGCGCGATCAAGGTCAAGCAGCAGAAGTTGCGCGACAAGATTGCCGCGATGAAGACGGAGACGGAAACGAACCTCGCGACGATCAAGGCGGCAGGCGAAGCGGTACAGCATCTGGCGGCTCACCCGGAGATGGAGGCCTACGCGGCGTCGTTCCCCGAAGCACACCGAACGACCTCGGCCGAATTGCTCGACCCGTCGAAGAATTTGGCTTCGGACCTCATCGACATTATCGAGGATTGCGAAAATGAGAGCGGGGTGAAGATCATGACCCCGGACGTGCGCGCGAAACTCAAGGCCGGTGCCAAGGCCGAGGAACGCAACGAGCAAATCGAAGCCGACACAGCGGACCACGAACTCGACATCGCCGATATGGACAACGACAGGGACGAGGCCATCGCGTCCGCCAACGAGAAGATCGAGGCCCACAGGGAAGAGGCCGGCGAGGCTCACGACGCCTTGCAGGGAAAGTACGAAGACAAACACGAGCGGGCAAAGGAAAAGGCCGAGAAGGCCCACGCCGGAAACCACAAGAAGCACGCTGGCCAGTTGGAACAGGTCAAGGACGATCACAACGAACGAGTCGCAAGTGAGTGGGAGAAGTCCGACGACCATCGAAAAGGTCTGATGGATGAAGATGTTGGGGTCAGTGGCCAGGACGAGTACCCAGGCGGAGAAAATTACGTTGCGGCCATCGACGATCTGCGTGCCGCACTTCGCGCCACAAGCCATGCCCACAGCAGCAAGCTAACACCGATTTCCCCGAAAGAACTGGCCGCACTCGCACAGGATGTGATTCGCGAGGCCGAGTCGTTCCACTCGCAGAACAAAGCCAACCCGCAGGCGGACGAGGACGGGTTCATCGACGAGGCAAACGATGTGCTGGCAAACGCAAAAGCTCTGGCTAAAGCGTGCCGCAGGATACACCAACTCGGCAACCGCGACATCACGGAAGTTTGATCCATGCAGCCCGGATTCGCGATCCGGGTAGTATGGGTAGCCATGAGCAATAACCCGATCCAACTGGCGACAAGATTCAGCGAGGCATCCAACGTGCTGCCTCGCGTGGAGATCTTTTCCGCCGGATTGCATCGGGGAAAATCGTACACGCGATCCGACCTCGACGACATCATTGCCGCATTCAACCGATATTCGATCGGGACAAACGGCAAACCGGCAACCCGGCAGGGCCGGCTCAACGTTCCGGTCGTGCTGGGACACGACGAGGCAGACGAGCAGTCGCTGCTCCAGCAGAAGGGCATCCCGGCTGCGGCCTGGGTTGAACTGATCTGGCGCGAAGACGACATCTTGCTCGCCCGATTAGTGGACGTGCATCCGAAGGTGATGCGCCTGATCGTGGGCCGACGCTACCGGACGGTTTCCTCCGAGATTTACGACTTGCATCCGGCCGGACTGGCCAGCGCCGGAACAAAGAAAAAAATGCTTCGCCGGGTGGCTTTTCTGGGTGGAGAAATCCCCCAGATAAAGACGTTGGAGGACATCCCGATCCCGCACAGCGAATCGGGCGACAGCCGGCTCTGGTTCCCGGTGACGCTGGAGCCGGGCAAGTTGTTGAGGCGTGCGGAGTCGGGTAGTTATGTGGCGTTCAGCGAGGTGCGTCCGATGACCCCCGAAGAAGTCCTGAACAAACTGCGCGAGTGCGGATTGAACACGGACGCGATGGCGAACGTGAAGCCGCAGGCAATCGCGGAAGTCCTGCGGGTGGTATCCGACTTGCGCGATCAGGTGACGCAGGCGAACGCCGCGCAGGAACAGCAATCCAAGGAGCCGAAAATGCCGGACGATATGACGGTCACGCCGGTCGAGGAAAAGACCCCCGACCCGGCCCAGGAAAATCCCGACGAGGTGCAGCCCGAAGAAGGGGCACCGCCGCAAAAGTTTGCGGCCTACCACAAGGCGAAGTACCGCAAATACGCAAGCATGTGCAAGATGAGCGACGATCCCGACTCGGACGACGACGAGAAAACCGACGACAACGATCCGGAGATGAAGAAGTTCTCCGAACGGTACGCCAAGGCCGAGAAACGTTTGGCCGCGATCGAGACCACGAGCCGCTTGCGCTTGCTCGCCGAAAAGAAGGCCCGCATCAAGGGCGAAGTTGATTCGCTGGTGGCGCAGGGCCGGGTGTCGCCGGCCGAACGGAAGACTGGCCTGGACGACTCGCTCTACGCCCTGGACGCGGAGCGGGTCGAGAAGTTCTCCGATGGTTTGAAGGTGGTGAGCCTGACCCCGCTCGACAACGCTCTGCGCATCCTTCACGCGCGTCCGGTGCTGATGCGGTTCGGCGAGCACATCCCGTCGAGCGGCAAGGACGGTGCCGGCGATGATGTCGAGGTCGAAAAGATCGAGGCCCACTACGATCGGTTTTCCGAACAGTTCGAGCGCAACAAGCTGCCGAAGGAGTCGCTTGTCGCTGGCTTCAAGGCCGAGCGCAGCCGCAAGCCGAAGATGACGGCCGACGAATATCTGAACGTCTAATCCATTCGCCGGCCGGGCCGGCTCTATGAGCAAGAGGGTCTGACGGTGGCAACCGCAACGAGCAAAGCTGAAAGCGCAACGGTCGCATGGGGCGACGACAAAATCTATCGGGATCTCGCGGCCGTGGCCGCGACCCACTACGCCGGCACGATGATCGCCATCAATTCGTCCGGCTATGCTGTCAAGTGCGAAGACGGCACGGCCGGCCTGCAATTCGACGGCCTGGTGGCGAACTCGCCGCCGATCGAGACGACGACTGACGACACCGACCCGCGCAAGAAGGTCAGCGTCCAGCGGCCGTTTCGCTTCACGATGAAGATCGCGTCGGCGGCGATCACGGACATCGGGCGGGCGGTTTACGCCCTGTTCAACAACGAAGTCGCCTTCAGCGGCGTCACCAACTCGATCCTGGTCGGCTGGGTGGATGCCTTCATCAACTCGACAAGCGTGACGGTGCGGCCGATTTACGCTGGCATCCGTGGCGACTCCTCCTTTGACGGGGCGACGCTGACCTTTGCCGGGGCCACTGGCGGCAACACGATTGTGATGCCGGACAACCTGGCCGATGCTCTCAGCATCGTCGAGGGGGCTAACGCCTACCTGACGTTCACCACGACCAATTCTAGCGAATCGATCGACGTCAAGAAGACTCTGCGATTCGCGGGCACGACGGCAAACAACATCATCGCGCTGGTGGACAATCTCGCGGACGCCCTGAACATCAAGGAAGGAAGCAATTCCTTCCTGAAATTCGTCACGACGAATTCCAGCGAATCGATCGTGCTGGGCAAGGCAACGACTGGCGTGAGCCTGGCGGTTACGGCCGGTCTGACCTCTTCGGGGGCTACCGGGGCTGGCATTGGCTACACGACCGGCGCAGGCGGTGCGGTCATTCAGGCAACCGACCGATCGACCGGGGTCACCCTCGACAAGCTGTGTGGGGCAATCACGACGGCAACCGCTTCGCTGGCGGCCGGTGCCGAGGCCGAGTTTTCCGTCACCAACAGCACGGTTGCCGCCACGGACACCGTGGTCGTCTGTCTCAAAACGTCGTCCGTCACGGGCGCGTCGATCCCGTACGTTTCCACGGTGGCGGCCGGATCGTTCAAGATCACCCTGAGCAACTTGCACTCGGCCACTGCCGACACGAGTGCCAGCGTGATTAACTTCTCGGTCATCAAAGCGGTGGCTGCGTAACGGGAGACGGGATGATCGGAAAAGAGGAATTGCTGAAACAAATCGCAGTCCTGGAGCAGCAACGGGTTGCCGGATTGCGGATTGTTCAGAATGCCGATGGGGCTATCCAGTTGGCTACCTTCCTGCTGGAAAAGATCCGGCAGGAAGAAGACCGGAAGATCGAAACTTCCGGTCAGTGACGAGTCAAACCCGCCTAGGGTTCGCGGCCTGAAAAGCGGTCCCCTCGACCGCCTGGCGGGAATGAAAACCGAGGGAGATTCAGCCTACGAGGGGCAGGCCAGGGGCGCGAACGCTCATGGCAGTAGATCAAAAGATCGGCATCTTCACTACGAGGATGCGGACAGAATTTCAGATCGCATATGCTGCGACCGCCAAGCCCGCCAAGTGGGAGCGGTTCACGCAGATCATCCCCAGCGATGCTCGTATCGAGCATTACACCTGGATGTCTCCCTCGCCCGGCCTGGCTCTGTACCAGGGATACCGTCGCTTTGCGAAGCTCGACGTCATCAAATACAGCGTAGAAAATCTGGAGTACGATGCCGGCTTCGAAGTGATGTTGCGCGACATCAAGGACGATATGACGGGCGGCTACAGCATCAAGCCGCAGGAACTCGCGGCTCGCGCCAAGCTTTTCCCCGGCCGGTTGTCCCTCAAGGCTCTGGCCTTGGGCACGTCGAAGCTCTGCTTCGACGGCACGGCGTTCTTCGCCAATAGCCACACCATCGGCACTGGCGACAACCTGTTGACCGGCACCGGCACCGGCAACAGCGACGGGCTCACCTACAGGATGGTGCTGCTGCATAACGGCGGAACCCTCAAGCCGCTGATCTGTCAGACCCGCATGGCACCGGAATTCCGCACCGACGCGGGCACGCCTCAGAGCGACTTGGCGAAGGTCGCCAAGTATTGGATCGATACCGAGCTGGCGGCCTGCTACGGGTACTGGTGGGACGCCATTCACTACACCTGGACGAACCGGCCGAGCCTGACGGACATGCACACGGCCTACGGCGACATTGTCACGGCAATGCGTGGGTTCGTGCTGCCGAAATCGCTGTCCAGCGAGGACGGCGAGTACATGCACGAGCAGACCGAATTCAACAGCGACGCGATGACGCTGGTTGTCACTCCCGCACTGGAGCGGGTGGCCTTCCAATCGATCAATGCCGAGACGGTCCCCGCCATCGTCGGGGCCATCGGCGTGGCCAACAACAATCTTTGGAAGGGCTTCGCGGACGTTGTGACAACCAACTTCCTGTGAGCCGATTAACGCGGATCGACTGTCCACCGCGGACGGTCGATCCGATGGGGACAATCAATGAAGCGTGGAACTTGCAGGCAGTGCCAGGGCGAACTTTGTCTCCGACCGGACGGCCCGTGCTGCATCATTTGCGGCTTGCCAGTGATCGCCGAACCGGCGGCAGTCGAGCCGGCGGTGAAGCCGGTCCCGGTGATCGTCGTCAAGCAGCCGGTGAAGCCGGTCCCGGTCCCGGTCACCAAACGAGTTCTGGCCACGGTCGTACCGATCGGGGAGGATTGACCCGTGTTCACGACCGCCGCACAAATCAAGACCGACCTAGCGGCCAGCCTGAAGCTGGCTGGCGGCTCTGCGGACTTGCCGCCCTACTGGGACGACGTGGTGAGCCGTTGCCACACGGCCGCGTACCAGGAGGTTGTCGGGGCACTGCTGGCACGCGGGTTTAGCAAGTCCGTCATCGACACCTGGGACCGTGGCAGCGAGTTCGAGCGGTCCATCGCACTGTACTTCTGCGCGACCTCGCCGCAAGGGATCGGCAGCTTCGATCTCAATGCGGTGAAGCTCTGGGACAAGCGAGAGGATCTGAAGGCGGTGCAGGTTTACACCAGTGGCACGGCGGTCGATCCGTCCGAGCAACCCGGCACGGTGGGGAGTGGCCGCATGAACGATCAGAGGGGGATTTTCAATCCGATCTCGCAGACCGGGGAAGACGACAACCCCTATCCGATGAGGTGGTGAGCGATGCCGACGATGAACCCGAAACAACTGGCCGAGATGCTCCGGGCGCGCGCCCGGAGTTTGTCGTCTGGTGTCGCGCAGGACGCCTTGCGGGAGCGGGTTCTCGTTCTGTTCCAGCAAGACATCCTGAGCAACTTCGAGGGGTCGCACGACCCGGACGGCAACCCCTGGCGGCCGCTCAAGAAACCCAGAGCGGACGGCAGCAAGAAGCCACTGATACGCACGGGGAAACTCCGTGACTCCTTCACGCTGTTGACCAATCGCGTGAAGGCAACAGGCGCGTTCTCGACGGCTCTGCTTCGTTCGGACGTGCCCTATGCGATCTTCCACCAGAGGGGCACCAGGACGATCCCGGCGAGGCGGTTCATCGGGGCTGGCAAGCGGTTGAAAATCAAGCTGAACACGGCAATGGCCGAGTGGCTGGCGGACTGGATCAAGGGTGACGTACTCGCGGGCGGGGGGTGATCGGTGGCCATCTCGATCGCATGGGCCGACTCGCAGGACGGCACCGGAGGCGTGGCCACGGTGGCCGGTGCGGACGCGGCCACAGTCACGATCTACAAGCAGACCGTGGACGCCACCGGCCTGCGCTCGCCAGCGTTTGCCGTCGCTGGCACCAGGTCGGGCAACGGGACGCTGACCCTGACCCTGGCTCCGGGATACTACTGGATCTACGCGCAGGGGCTGGTGAGCGGCGCGCTGGCCATCTCGAATCTGGCCTACGTCTACGCGACCGAAGCGACGGATGCCCTGGCGGCTCGCTGCGTGGATGCAGTGGCGGCTCGTTTGGCTGGCCTGTCGATGGCGGCGCTGAACGGGAGCGTCAGCATCCCGAATGACCGCATCTACAAGAGGACGGTTGCAGCCCCGGATGGAACGATGGCCTATCCCTGCATCGTCCTGAGTCACGAGGGCCAGCGCGAGAGCCAGGAAGGCACGACGACTGGCAAGGACGACATCGGATATCCGGTCAATGTTTGGGTGCTGGATCGGGACGACGCGAGCCGTGAGGCCCGCCGCAAGGGCTGGCTCAAGTGGCGTCAGCAGGTGTTTCGCTCGCTGCGGAATCAGCGTCTGGCGGGCGTGACGGAGGTGCTGACGGTCAAGGTAGAGCCGGGCATGGTCTTCGATCCGAAGCTGCCGGACTATCAGATTGTGGTGCTCGGATTCGTTGTGCGGGTACTCTGTCGCGAACTGCGAGGGACTTGATCATGCCAGGCAATTGGGGCTTCCAGAGTCAGGTTGGAATCGGGACGGCCGACCCGGTCGATACCCGGTACGATTTCCTCAACGAGAACCTCTCGTGCAGCGAGGAGTTCCCGGATACGGGCGGCTTGCGCGGGACTCGTTCTCACGTCATCGAGCGAGTGCGGGCCGGCATCCGGCGCGTGCAGGGTTCGATCACGATGCAGCCGACTCCAGTCGAGTTGGCCGCGTTGCTGCCGTGGATTCTTGGGGCGAATGCTTCCGGCACCCTGTTCGCCCTCGCGGACGCGCTGACGAGTCGATTCATCACCGTGGATCGCGGAGCGAAGGTCTTCACCTACTCGGGATGCTTCGTCGATTCGGCAACGTTCCGGAGCAGCCAGGGCCAGCCCCTTTCGCTGACGCTCAACATTGTCGGCTCGGACGAAACCGTAGCGAACTCGGGCACGTTCCCGTCCCTGGCAATCGACACGGCCACCAACGCATTCATGTTCCACGATCTCGCGCTGTCCATTGCCTCGGTGACGTATCAGGCCAAAGACTTCGACTTGACCGTCAACAACCACATCGACAAGGACCGCATGTTCAACAGCCAGGTCTTGAGCCTGGCGACGAAGTCGATGGACCGGACGATCAATTTTCGGACAAACCTGCCCTATGGCGACGCGACGGCGGTCTACTCCACGGGGGCCAGCGGCGTGCTCGTCGCGGGCACGTTCACGAACAACTTGGTGAGCGTGTTATTTTCGATGGTCAAGGTGGCGTTCCCGAGGCGAAGTCCGACCGTCGGCGGCCGCCAGGAAGTGATGCTTCCGCTGGAAGGCGTGGCGTACCGCAGCGGCGCGACGCTCGAGTTGGTCACCACGCTCGATTCGACTCCATGACCTGATTGACGCAAGGGGGATTCAGTGGGTAGCATTTTCATCGACGACGCATTCACACTGCCGGGCAAGGTGACGCCTCTTCAGGGCGTCCACCCGGAGATCAATTTTACGTATCGGCCGACGCTGCCGCAGCGGGCATACGAGTTCTCGGCCTCGGTTACCGGGCGTGGCCCGACCGAACGCATGAACGAGACTGTCAGGCTGCTGGTGGAGCAGGTGACGGGCTGGGACGCCAAGGACGGGGCAGGGAACGCGATCGCGATCGACGCTCGCATTCTGCGGCGAGTCTTCGCCCGCGTGCTGGACCAGATGCTCGATGCGGTCCTGGGGTACAGCCCGGCCGCACGGGACGACGACGAAAAAAAATGACGCGCGGGGTCTGGATCATTTTGACCAGCCCGCAACTCTCGGCTCTGCCTTGTGCGAAGTGCAAGGCGTGGGTGGTCAATGAGGACTGGACCCTGTACGAGCGGGGCGGAAAGAATCAGCGGCGGCCGCTGGGCACGGTGCCGCCGTGTCACATCTGCCCCAAGATCCCGCAGGGTGACGAGCCTGTCCCAGAGTCCGCCGTCGAGCTGACGCCGCAACTCTACCGAGCTTACGTCCACTACCGCCGGTGTCGCGCGGTCGGCCGGTTCCCCGATGATGATCTTGTGGAGGACAACGCGAGGATTTTCCTCGCGGTCGAGGAACAGGTGGAGTCATCGAGGATGGAGCGGATCGAGTTGAGTATGCGGACTCTTGGGGCCGTGCTAGGGGGGTTGTTCCGTGGCTGAAGAAGAGGACGTGAAACTCTCGATCCTGATGGACGAGCAGACGGCCGAGGGACTCGAACGTGCGGCATCAGCCCTGGAACGCATGGGAGAGCGGTGGGGGCGTTCGGCCGAGGCGTGGCGGGCAACGGCCGAGGGCATGGGCCAGGCGGCTCAGACGAGCGAGGAGGCGGCACAGCGTCGGCACTTCCTGGGGCAGATCGGCCAGGCCGGTGGCGAGACGGCGCGGGAACAACTGGACATGAGGGAGCAATTGGATCTGAGGAATCGCCGCGAACCAAATCGGAGCGCGTCAACGCCAGAGGAGATAAAGGCGGCAGCTCGGGAGACGGCGGGGGACCATTGGAAAGGGGCGGCCCAGCCGTGGCAAGCGCCGTCCACGGGCATGGGCGGCGTGGCACAGGTCGAATCGGAACGCAAGCGATTCATGGGGCAGTTGGCCGAGGTGGCACGGGACTCGCGCGGACCCGTGCCCACGTCTCCGGTGAGCGTGCTGGCCGACGAGAAGTTGCGGAGCCAGCAGAAGGCCAAGGAGCAGGTGGACTCCTACGAGGCGAGCAAGAAGGATCGGGAAGCCCACGACAAGGAAATGGCCAAACGCGGGCACGGGCCGACCGCCAACGATCAGTTCTCCCAGTTCAATCAGAACCTCTCCAGCGCCTTGCGCGGCGGCCGAACGGGCGAGAACCTGGAGCAGCTCGGCAACACGGTCGGCGGGGTGATGGGAAAGTTCGGCAAGCACCTGACGACGCTCTCCGATTCGACGCTGACCAGTGCCCAGCAAATGCAGCAAATCGCAAGAGACCTCCCCATCATCGGCGGGCTGATCGCGGGCGCACAGGCGATGATCCAGGCACCGCAGCACGACGTGATTTATCAGGGCGGGATTACCGCCGATAAGGCACGATCCGATTCGTCCAGCAATTGGGCGATGATGCAGCGGCGTGCTGGCATTCGCCAGCAAGAGGCCGAGGCCACCGGGATCGCAACCGAGCGCGACAAGCAGCATCGGGCCGGGTTCGCGGGGCTGGGTGTTGCGATCCCCGATAACGTCCACGACACGATGGGGGCAGCGCATTTCTCCAGGCAGATCGAAACCGCGCAGCGCATCCAGGACGTGCGAGCCGAAAAGTCCGGGATCGAGGCCAGGAAGGCGGCGCAGGAAAAGGAACTTGACGAACTCCGCGAAAAGCGTGGCGTCGAAGACGGGGACAAATCGACCGGCCTGGCGAGGGGGGTGTGGAACGCCAATCAGCACGCGGCCGACATCGAGAAGCGGAAGCCGAGCAACAAGTCGTGGGTCGATTACGTCGGGAACGTGGCTGGTGCCGACAGGCCGGGCCGGACGTGGAACGAATTCGGGACCGCGCTTCAAGGGAACAGGGCTGGCAGGACGTGGAACGAGGCATTTCACCAGAGCCTCGCGGACGAAAAGAAGCCGGAAGACACGAAGAAATCTCATGACGGCTTGCAGGCCCACAAGGATTTCCAGACGGCCAATAATCGGGTCATCGAGAAAGAAATCGAACTTCGAGGGACTGCCGCCGATTTGGTCCGCAAGCAGGGCGAAGAACTCAAGGCGCTCGCCGGGCACGACAAGGACCGGCTCTCCCTCCTTCGCCAGCAAGAGGGAGTCGTTCAAGGGCAGGTCCAGAGCTTCGGATCGCTTACCAAAGCACAGCAGAGCATGGCGATTCGCCTGCTGGAAAAGTCGCGGGATCGCGGGTTCGATAGCCTGAGCTTCGGCGAGCGCAACGACCTTCGTCGATACGGCGGCGGGCAGGTGGTGGATCGCGGCATCGAAAAGATGATGGACAAAGACCCAGATTTCAAGAAGTTCCAGCACCTGATTGCGGACAACACGGGCGATCCTACGGCACCGCGCAAGGGGCTGGGCGAGATCCGCACGGAGGCCAGGGGACTGGAAATCAAACTGGCCGAGACGCGGACGGCCATCGAGGCCAGCACCACAAAGGCGTTGCAAGGCAGCTTCGCGGGTTTGGAAGAAGCAATCGTGGCGCTCATGTCGAAAGTGGCCCTTTCGCTCAAGGGCGAGATCACGATGCGGACAATCCTGGCAAATATGGCGAAGGGCGGAATGTGATGAGCGAGGAAGACAAGTCCGAGTTCCCAGCAGGGGCTGGGTTCGCGTTCGCGGTTATACTGTCCACGATCATCTGGTGGTTGTTCCAGCAGCGTTGAAGGGGGCGAGCCATGTTTTTGCGGTACGGGGCGTACACGTTCGCCAACGATTCGGTCGAGGTCTCGATGCAGATTCAGACATTGAACAACGACCGAGGCGTACCGTATGCGCAGATCCGCATGGCCAACGTGAAAGGCTATCTCGACGGCAGCAACACTATCGAACTGTCCGCATCCGCCGCGTTGCTGGCGTCCGCGCTGGCCACTCCTTTTCTCGACTTCGGCCTGTTCACGGACGCGGGGCTGCTGTCGCACGTCGCAATTCTCAATTCTGGATCGACGACCGGGGTGACACTCAGCGGCCCGAACTTCGATACCGGCAAGGGGGCCGAACTGGCTACGCTCCGGTCGTTCAGTTTCACCGTCCGTGCCGAGTACCCGCTGAGTCCTGGTGTGTTCGTCTTGCAATCGTTCTCTGAGCGGATCTCGATGACGGGAACGGGTGGCCCGCGTTTCGTGATCCGCGAAGCACTAACTGGATTGCCCCAAAAGCAGTACACGAGCCAGCGCACGAAATGCCGGGCCACGCAGAGCGGGACGGCGGTCGGCTACCTCAGCGAGCCAATCGTGCCGACCCCGCTCTGGCCCAATGACGAGAAGCTCGACGAGCGGAGCATAACCTGGACCAGCCCGAAGTTCCGGGGCGGCGGATTCCAGGATTATGCTGTGAATTGGTCGTACAACTTCGAGGCGAATTTTCCCTTCATCGGCTACCCAAATAAAGCGTAGTCACTCCTTCGGCTTCCGCTTCCGCCCGGCACCTGGCTTGTTGCGTTTCTCCGATTCTTGCGGTTGCGGCGGCTTGATCCCGCCCAACACTCCGGGGCGGTCAGCACAGGCCTGAGCCGCCCACTCCGTCAGGATCTGAATCCCCATCACAACGATGTCCGTCGTCGTCAGGCCGGGTATCCCGAGGTCCGCACGGATCTTGTCCAGGATGCCCGGCAGCGAGTCGTACCACTGCTGACTCAACCGGATCGTCATCTGCGTCTTCTTCATGCGCGTATCCCCCTTGCCTCCATTCTACCAGACTTCCATGCGGCCCGGTAGAAAATTCTGGACATCGTCCAGAATTCGGCTTGACTTGATAGGCATCGTATACTATTATAACGGTGTAAGGAAGAACGACGAAACGAAACGCGAACCGGAGAGACGACCATGAAGATGAAGATGACGGACACCCCCCTGTTCTTCCTGCAATGCAACCTTAGCGACCTGATTTCTCGGGCCGACGGCAACCAGGCAGGCGGCTTCCCCCGGTTCGCGACTGTTGCGGACATCCAGCTTCTTCGCGAGATCGCGAAGAAGAAGCTCGGCAAACGGTTTGCGGACGTTCGGATCGCCAGTTACGGCGGCAAGAAGCAAATCGAGATCCGGGCGTTCAGCGACGGCTACCACGGCAGAACAAAACTCATCAAGGCAACCTATCAAATCGACTGACCACCCCGACTGGCTTCCCCCGGTTCGATTCCGGGGCGGGGATTTTCGACCGCTGAACCCGAAGGAGACGACCATGTATTACTTCGACACCGAGACCGAGACCACCCTCTGCATTGCCGAGAGCGATGCCCGAGCCATGATCGGCGGCAGTCAGTCCGCAGGCATCACTTGCCGACGGCCAGACCGCCTGACCATCGACACCACCATCGAGAACGCGGAGGGCTTCGCCGCCGCGTTCCTGCCGATGGCGGAAGCCGGATGGGTGACGGTCTCGATCCAGTTCGGCTGCGCGAGCAACGGAAGAAGGATCGTCGTCGAGAGGACATTCAGCAACTGGCAAGCTGGCCACGCCTACCAGCGTGCGAATGTCATCAGATTCGACGACGAGTGACCCGGTAGAAAATTCTGGACAATGTCCAGAATTAGGCTTGACTTGATGGACGATGGATACTATTATAGTGGTGTAAGGAAGAACGACACACGCAAACCGGAGACGATCATGAAGGCTTTCCTCACGCTGACGACGCTGGTCCTGCTGAACGTCCTGTCGATCGCCCTGACGGTCTACTGCGGCTCGCTGACCGCGATGCCGGTTGTCGGTCTGATCATCTTCGTCATCGTTGCCGACCTGGCCGACCTGGCCAGCAGTAAGTAACCCGGCGCAACCACCCCGACTGGCTTCCCCGGTTCGATTCCGGGGCGGGGATTTTGACCGAACGACACGACCGAACCGAAGGAGTCCCGATCATGCTGACCACGACCACTGGCCCGGCCGCCTACCTCAAGGCCACCATCGCCAGAATCCTCGTTCTGGCAGCGACCGCCAACTGTGCGGCCGAGAACGACGAGGACGCCTACCGCGCCCTGGATCGGATATACGGTGAGGCCTACGCGGCCATGATGGAGTTCGACGAGGCCATCGACGGCGCTGGCCAGGAAGACGACCCCGAGGAGGCCCCTTTCTGAAAAGGTAATACCGAAAAGCCCCGTGGGAAGAACTCGTTTTTTCCAAACGAATTTATCCCAAGCAAAAACCTACAAACGTAGGCTAAAAACGAAAAAACTGGTCTGGGATAAATTCCACGGGCACCTAGAGGGCCGGGAATTTATCCCAGAGCAAAAACGCCCTGAGTTTCTGAAAAGGTAATACCGATTTTAGACCAGCCGTCCGCCCTGTGCGGACGGCTCAAAAGGAGACGAAAATGACCGCCATCCTCAAGCACGCCACCGACGTACCCGCACTGCTCGCAGGCCTGGGGGTAGACTGCATCGACGGACTCCAGCGGCTAGCCAGCCGCACCGCCGACGGCTTGCGGCTGGTCTGCATCGGCCTGCTGTTCCTGCTTCTGGTCCCGATCTTCCTTGTCGTCGGCGTGCTCGGCGTGGTGTTCGCGAGCACGGTCGGCGCGTCGGCTCGGCTCAAGTTCCGGGATCGCAGCACCGGCACCGGAGAGGCGTGGGCGGAGTTGTTTGGCCTGGATGCCCCACCACGGACGCCAGAGGCCCGCCAGGACGTTCCGGTTGTTCGGACGGCCCCAGAGCCGCCCGTGGTGGCGGAAGCCGTCCAGACGCCACCCGTGGAGTCACCAGATGTGCAAGTTGTCGCGGCCGATGCCCCTCGCCGCGTCGTCCCCACGAACGCAGCCGCGTTCGTACCGGAGACCAGGTCACAGCCGCCCGTGGTGTGTATCGCGGATGGCCTGCACACGGTGACCGTCCGGGCGGGTGGCGCATACGTCGGCAAGCGGGACTACCGCCCCTGCCGCAATCCGGAGGCCGGCGAACGCTACTGGATCAAGGACGGCAAAGTCTGGCGTGAGGTGCGGTACGTCCCGCTCAACGCCTGACCAAAGACATTCAAAAGGAGGAGTTATGAGAGAGACTCTGAAGATGATCCGCGAGTGGATCACAGCCAACTGCCCAGGCGAAGTCTACGACTGTTTTTTCCGGGTGTGGGAAGACCTCCTGGGCGTGGCGGCGACATTTTATTCGCTCTCGATCTGGATCGGGGATGCTAAGTTCAACTTAGCGCGGATCGTGAGAGATGAAGATGCAACGCATGGGCAGCTCGTCCTCGTCTTCAAGGACATGGCTTTAAAGCTGCTCGAGTCCATTGAGAAGTCGCGGAGAAACAACGCCTGACCGCCCGGACGCCACTTTAGGCCATGATGTCCCCCATCACCAGGGGGGGCATCATGGCGACTTGCATCTGGATTGGGAACGCGAGGAGGACGGCGCAAGTCAACACGCTGACTCCCACCGCGAGCAACTCCCAGACCTACACCATCACAATCGGCGGCAAGGCGGTCACCTACACCGCCGACGCCTCGGCCACCGTGGCTGAGATCACAGCCGGACTTGTCGTCGCGTTCGCGGCATCGAGCGAGCCGGAATTCCGGGAGGCCACTGCGACCGATGGCACGACCGTGGTATTGATCACGGCCATCACGGCTGGCGTCCCGTTCACGCAGACGAGTTCGGCTACTGGTGGCGGTGCCCTGGTCACCGCCACAACGACGGACAGCAGCGGGCCGAACCATTATGGGATTGCCGCCAACTGGTCGGGCAATGCGGTCCCGGTGTCCGCCGACGACGTAATTTTCGGGGCCGGATCGATTCCCGTTCTCTACGACATGGATCAGTCGGCGGTTGCCCTGGCCAGCCTCGTGTTCCACGCTGGCGTGGGCCAGGTCGGACTCCCCGATTACACCGGCACCTACCGCCAGTATCGGCCGGCATACCTCACCTTCGGCACGGTGACGAGCGTGGACATCGGCCTGGGCGATGGCAACGGATCGCCCCTGATCCGGCTCAACACCGGCAGCAACGCCAGCACGGTCAAGGTGTGGAAAACCGGCAGTTCCTCCGACCGATCTTTGCCTCCGCTCCAGCTCCGTGGGAGCCATGCGGACAACGTGCTGCGGGTCTACTCGGGTACGGTCGGGCTGGCCGTCAGTCCTGGCGAGACCGCGAATTTCCCCACCATCACTTCCGGCTACCTTTCCAGCCCGGCATCGGATGTCACAATCATTGCCGGCACTGGCCTCTCAGCGGTTACCACGCTCATCCAAACCGGCGGAACCGTGGATCTGAGCAGCAGCGTCACGACCTGGAACCTGACAGACGGCACGGCCACGCTGCGAGGCACAGCCACGCTGGGCACGCTGAACCTGGACGGCGGCACGTTTTTGTCGATGACCACCGGCACCATCACCACGCTCTCGGCAGGTGGCGACGGCACATTCGACCGCTCGCGCGGGCAGGGGTCACAGACCATCACCAACTGCACGGCGACAGCCGGGTGCAAGATCATCGATCCCAACAAAACGATCGTCTGGTCCAACGGTATCAAGCTCACGCGGGCCGGCATCACGTCGGGCAACCGATCGGCAGGCGTGATCCTGGACCTTGGCGAGCACCTGACCTTGACCCCCAGCGCCTATTGAGGGGTGACCGATGGCAGACCGAATCGTAGGCGTGTACTGGCCGGGGATCGCGCAGGTGATCTCGGGCCAATACACTCTCTCGCATGGGATCTCTCCAGGCGGTGCCGCGCTGGTCATTCTGCCCCAGGCCAGCGTCGGCGACATCGCCTTGCAAGGCAATCTTGTCTTCAGCGATGGCGTGGGCACGGTGACCCTGCGAAACTGCAAGGTAACTGCGATCCGCGAGACGCTCGACAGCGGCGGGCGGACCTGGACGGTGGAAATCCTGGACCGCCGCTGGCGCTGGCGGGACGCTCCGGGATATGTCCGGGGATGCCACAACGTTCCGGACGCCTCGCGTGACGTGACCAGGCGTGACGTGGAATCCGGAGCGTACCTCGCACCGGCACAGCTCTACGTCCCCTGGACGGTAAAAACGCCGCACCAACTGATCAAATTGTGCCTCGACGCGATGGGGGAAACCGGATACCGGATCGACGCGCCGAACACGCTCTATCCGTTGCCGGCGATCAACTGGGATTACAGCAACCCGGCACAATCTTTGTCCTCGCTGGTGGAGACGCTCGGATGCCGCATCGTCTACCGGCCGGACACCGATACCGTCTGGATCACCCGCGTCGGCGTGGGCGGTGGGCTGCCCGATGAGGACGTGGTCCGCTATTCCCCCTCGGTCCAGGCCCCCTCAAAGCCGGACACAATCGTCCTTGTCGGCGCTCCGGTCAAGTTTCAGGTTGAGTGGCTACTCGAAGCGGTTGCCGAGGACTGGGACGGGCGAATCAAGCCAATCGAGGCGCTGAGCTATGCTCCGGAAATGCACACGGCCCGGCATCGCGTTCACATCACGCCATCGGGGCTGGCCATTGCGGCAACGCTCGTGGTGACGATCACGATCGGCGACGTAGTCAGGGAAGCCCCATTCAACACGGCGTCGGCCCTGGTGCCCAGCGCCGTCGATGGCCTCGTCGATTCCCTCAATGCGGCTCTGGCCGGGCTGGGATTCACGGTCGTTGCGGAAGACACCGGCCTGTACGTTATCGTCATTGGCCCGGTGAGCGGGGCCGGGTTCACGACTGCAACGGCCGTGGTAGCCGGCACCGGCAAACTCAAGTGGCAATTAATCACGCGCGGCGCAAGCATCAAGGGACGTTGGATCTCTTCGGGTCCGCCCACATTCGGCGACGTGTCGGCGGTGGAAGGCCGCTTGACTTATGCCGAGGCCCGCGACATGGCCCAGCGATGGGTTTATCGCACCTACCGAATTTTGAATGTCAACATCGAGAACGGGTTGCCCCAGGCAAACATTCCGATGTACGGGCTGCTGGACATGGAAGCGGGCATTCACCGGGTGGTTTTGCTGAACGAGCAGATCGATCAGACGCTTCCGGTTTCTGCGGACCAGCAGATCACCGGACGGGATGGGTTCGACATCACGCGCGATTTTTACAACGGTTTGTTCAAGGTCAAGCCAGCGCGATGCTACGGGGTCTATCAGCAGCAAGACGTTGGATTGCGGAGGCTGGATGACAAGTCCCACCAAAGCGTAATCACGGATGAGGTGCTGGTGGATTTCAGCATCAACGCCGAGCGGAAGCTCGTCACCTTCAGCGAGTCGATGCACCGCCACGTCAACGGGGGTTATTTTCTCCCAGCGGAAATCAGATTGAGATGCGCCTGTCATATCCGGGACGCGGAAACAAACCAACTGCTCAGGTACGTCAATACATACACGATGCCGGGGCCGAAGCTGGGCACGATGCCGGCGGTGATCCGCCACGACGATGTCGAGTATCTCGTCAAGGCGATTTACGACGCCACCGTTGGGGTGAATCTGAGCATCGCGCAAGTGGAAATGAGATACACGATCAGCGACACTGTGACGAATCTGGGCGAGGTGCTGGAGCGAGCGGAATACTACCTGAGGGCAGCGGCGGCGAAGTACCAGACCCCGCTTTCCGCAGAGCGATTGTACAACGGCATCAAACTGATATTCTGCGACGGAGCGATTCAACAGGTTTCGTGGTCGGTCGGGCCGGGTGGGGCGGAGACGACCGCCTCGCTGAATATGGAGCACGTCATCTACGTGCCGCAGTACCCGGAGCGGTTGCGGATCGAATATCTGCAAGCGGCCGTGAAGCAGGCCGAGCCGGTGCTGACGGCCGCTCAGATGGCGAACCCGATGCCGGGCCGGTCCGGTCCTGGTCCGGCTCCTTACAGCCCTGGGGGATTCTGATATGAAGCTGGCCGAACTGCGATGGTTGCCCGTGCTGAACACGGAGACGACGCCTGTTCCCCCGTATGCGGCTCTGGAGGTGTTCGGCGTCTCGCTGGACGGCACGGCGGTCAGGGTGCGCAAGCCGACGACGGACAGTATCCCGGCTGCGCGGGTGGTATTCGCTGGCAAGTTCGGCGTGCCGGCCAGCGCGATCGGCCATGCCACCAGCACGACCCCGTGTTTGGCCTGGCACGACAATTCCGAGGGGAATCTTGCGATCAACGGCGTGCTGGGCACGGCCAGCGGATCGTACCAACTCACCAAAGACAAGCTCGGCTTTCGCGCGCTGGAAGCAACGACGACGACGCAGGATACGCTGCTGGTGGCCCCGGACGATGCGACGACCTTGCCCTCGCTCACCATTCGCGAGGTGGATGGCTCGCCGTCCTACGCCGCGACTACCACAATCGAAGTCGATCAGGCGGACGGGCTTACCCTGTCGCAACCATCGCCGGGCGTGGTCCGGCTCGACTTCGCCGGCGCTCTCACTGTCCGCGAGGTGGATGGGACACCGTCCTACGCTGCGACGACCACGATTGAGTTCGACCAGGCGGACGGCTTCGTGGTGTCGCAGCCGGGAGCCGGCGTGGTCCGCGTGGACATCGGTGCTGCGACGGCGAGCCAGGCCGGCATCGTCTCGACGGCCGCACAGAATTTTGGCGGACACAAGACCTTCGTAAGTGCTGAGGCTATCTACGACATGTATGTCGGTGTTGATCTTACGGTGGGAGCGAGCGTAGACGTGGTGGGAGAAGTGAGATGCCTTCAAGTTATGTTCCCCAACGGGGGCTTCATCGGCGGCTATGACACTTTGGCAGCGCAAAGTCGGCCGGTCGTGATGGCTACTGCGTACCCACTTGAGGGGCAACAGTCTGGCAGTTGGTACTTATCTCTCGATCCAGTTGCCGGCGAGACTTTCTACAGGACGTGGTTCACCCTGACTAGCACGTCTGCCGGCGATAACCGGAAAGGCAATACTGGGTACCGGGTCAATCGCCAAACAGGGGTGCTGGACGGGGCGGACGGGCTGGATGTCATCGGGAACGATTATCATGGCGGGTTGATTGTCGGCATCCAGACCAGCGCCTCCGCCGCACGCGCGGCCCTCGGCCTCGGCACCATCGCGACCGCTTCGGCCGACGACTACGTCACTGTCGGCAGCGAGGGGCGATTTCTGACAGTCTCCAGCGCGGCCAGTACATACCTAGCCATAGCCAGCAACCTCTCCGACCTCGCCAGTGTACCCACGGCGCGAACCAACCTCGGTCTGGTCATCGGAACCAACGTCCAGGCGTACGACGCGGACCTCGCCGCCATCGCAGCCCTGACGACGGCGAGCTACGGGCGCTCGCTGCTCGAACTGGCAAACGCGGCGGCTCTGAGGACGGCGGCAGCCCTAGGCACTATCGCTACCGCCGCAGCGGGAGACTATCTCGCTGTCGCAAACAACCTCAGCGACCTCGCCAGTGTACCCACCGCCCGAACCAACCTCGGTCTAGTCATCGGGACCAACGTCCAGGCGTACGACGCAACGCTCGCGGCGCTCGCTGCTCTGACCATCGCAGCGAACACCCTCACTATCGGGACCGGGGCGGACGCATTCAGTCAGACCTCCTTCGCGGTCAACACCTTCCCGGCGAGGTCTTCGACCGGAAGTCTCGTCGCCAAAACCATCACCGACTTTAGCCTGTCGCTCGCCGACGACATCGACGCACCGGCGGCCCGGACGACGATGGGGCTGGGCACGGCGGCAATCAAGAACACGGGCACCAGCGGCAACACGATTCCGCTGCTCGATAACAACGAGACCACTTGGAGTGGCGATGTATACGCGAGATCTGTCGCGGCTTACATCGGGCCGGGCAATGGGTACATTTACGCGCTACCCGGCGATGCAACGCGAACCGGCACCATCCAGTTTTTTCACCCGACCGGCCCAACCAGGCTTGGCTACTTCGGATTCGACACGGTGGACGTTACGCTCACCCTGGAGAACGGGGCAAAATTCCGTGTCAGCGGCAACCACACTGTCCTGGGGGCAGGTGCTGCCCCCACGGGCGGCGGAACCCCCTGCCTGGTACTCTCCCAGGCGACGGGTAACCCAACCGGAATCGGTAGCAACACGGCTGGGCTGATCGTCAAGGACGATGGCGGAACCGCAAAGCTTTATAGCTTCGACGAAGCGGGAAGTATTTCCAAACTTTCAGGGCTGGGCACGGCCGCATACAAGGACACGGGCGTCTCGGGCAACACGATTCCGTTGCTCGATAACAACGAAACAACTTGGAGTGGCGATGTATACGCGAGATCTGTCGCGGCTTACATCGGGTCGGGCAATGGGTACATTTACGCGCTACCTGGCGATGCAACGCGAACCGGCACCATCCAGTTTTTTCACCCGACCGGCCCAACCAGGCTTGGCTACTTCGGATTCGACACGGTGGACGTTACGCTCACCCTGGAGAACGCGGCAAAATTCCGTGTCAGCGGCAACCATACTGTTCTAGGCACAGGGGCGACACCCACAGGCGGCGGAACCCCCTGCCTGGTACTCTCCCAGGCGACGGGTAACCCAACCGGGATCGGCAGCAACACGGCGGGCCTGGTTGCCAAGGACAGTGCTGGGACGTGCGAGTTGTATGCCTGGGATGAGGCGGGCAACGTCACGCTGATCTCGCCGCACGCGCCCGACGCCCCGGCCTCGCTCTACGACGACGACGATCCGATGCCGCGCGTCGTCAAGGAGGAAAACGTCTACATCGGATACCGCCGCTGGACGAACGAGAGCCGCAAGGCGCGACTGCTCGAACGGCAATTCGCCGGCGAGAATATCGCACTGCTGCCTCAGAGTCAGCGGACGTTTGTCCACGAGGAATACTACGAGCCGACCGAGAAGTGGGAAGCCAACCAGGCCGCGCAAGTCGCCCGCCGCAAGACCGAGGTCGCGGAGCAGGGCGCGCGACGCCGCGACCGCGAGACCGAGCAGGATGCGCACGACCGCAAGCCCGCTGAAGAGCGGCGAGGCAAGGATCGGCCGAAGGATTTCGACGAGGTCTTGCTGGTGGAGATGGTCGCGAAGCCGATGCCGAAGATGCTCCGCGGTCGGCTCGCAGCCGCCGACCAGAAGCGAGCCGAGAAGAAGGCGTAAACCCAATCTCAAACAACCGAGGCGAGGCGCTCATGGCGAAACGTCCCTGGAATTTCAAACGTCGCGGCTCGAAGCGAGGCCCACAGGAGGGGCAAAAGCAAAAGGAACGCAAGGGGCGACCGCAGCCAGCGGAGATCGCCACGGCACCCGTGGCACCCATCCCGATCACCTTTCGGTTTCGGCCTCGCAACGAGCCGCAGAGCCAAGCATGGGGATTGTTCGCCGGCGTGGATATCCTCATCATGCCGGGGCCAGCGGGCGCGGGCAAAACCGTCGTCGCGATGGCCCTGGCAGCGCGCGAGGTTCTCGATGGATACGCCGACCACATCACGCTGATTCGTCCGGCCGTCGAGGCTGGCAATCAGCGGCTCGGCTTTCTGCCTGGCGAGGTCGATGACAAACTCGGCCCGCACTACGCCGCGTTTTTCGAGGCTCTGGGTTGCGTCGTTCCGCTCAAGGGGCCGGGCAAATTCCCCGCTGAAAATCTGAAGCCGCAAGCTCTCGCGTATCTGCGCGGCCGCACGTTCCGACATGAGATCGTGGTGCTGGATGAGGCGCAAAATTGCACGCGGGCGGAGCTTCTCCTGGTGCTGTCTCGCGTGGGCGAGGGGGCGAAACTGATCGTGCTGGGCGATCCAGAGCAATCGGATTTGCCCGCTGGCAAGGGCGGGCTGCCGTGGTTCGTCGAGCGGCTCGAAGGTGCCGCCGGCGTGGGCGTGGTGCGGTTCCTGGATGAGCATGTGGTGCGGCATCCACGGATGAGCGGGTGGCTTAAAAGGCTCCGCGCGTGAGAGCCGGAAGAACGGATCGGGTAGGATCTGGCGCATCACAACACGCCAGCGCAGGGGGAAAAATGACCCAGTTAAGATTTCTTGCCGACGCGAGTTGGTTTGCATCGGGAAACGGCGCGGAGTGGCCAGTGTGGCTCGTCGTCATGAGCCAGGTATCAAATTCGATTGTGGCTATCGCATTCTTGCTTTTCCCAATCGTTCTTTGCTACGGCTGGGCACACTCCCGCAGCCGGCATCATTTGCCGGCCAAATGGATGATGATTGCATTCTTCGCTTTCATGCTTCTTTCTGGCACCAGACGAATCTGGAACGTCCTCGTTTTTTGCCACCCGGAATACTACCTGCACGATCTCTGGGACATGCCCACGATCATCGTCGTTTGGGACGCGCTGACAGCAGTCGCTGGTTCCGCGATGTTCGTGGCGGCGTTCCCGGTGACTCGCGCGCTGCTGGCCCATCCGACCACGGAGGAATTCGGCGAGCAGTCGCACAAGGCGAGAGTGGCAGAGGTAGAGGCGAGAGTAGCAGAGACCGAGGCAAGGCGGTTGCGAGAAGTCGCCGAGCGAAAAGCTACCGATTTGCAGGAACTCGCCAACCGCTTGCAAGCGGACTTGCATCTGCATCGCGAGGCGATGGAGTTGCGCGGGCACCTCGCCGAGATCCGTGGGAGGGTATCGGATGGGTGACATGATGCAGCTTGTGCCGCATATTGGCCAGACAATCGGGCTGCTAGTAGCACTCTGGTATTTCCTGGAATTCCAGAAATCTCGGGACAGGACGCAAGCGGATTCTTTGGTGGGGCTGGTGGTCCGCATCGAGTCCGGACTGAGTGCTACGCGGGTCGATGTACTGTCGGCCGTGCGCGAGCAGGACATCCGCCACCAGCAGACGACCATGACGCTCTTCGCGCTGACGCGCGAGACCGTGCAAACCGTGGGCACGCTGTCGGGTTCGATTGCCAGTCTGTCGCAGTCCGTACAGGAGCAGCGGCAGGCAATCCTCGAACTCCGAATGATGATCCACGCGGACCACAAGGGAATCAAAGAAAAAATCGAGGGGGAGAAAAAACCATGACCCGAGCACTATTCACATTCTTCGGGGCGGTGGCGTGCGCCTGCGTCATCGCAGCCGACCCGGCCATTCCGGCGACCCTCAAGAGCGAGCCGGGGCGGCTGATCAAGATCGAGGCCGAGGGCACGGGCAAGGTGGTTCGCTGGTTGAACCCGGACCCCGACAATCTGGATCTGATCCCGATCGAGAACGGGCGGTGGGCGATCGTCAGCAGCCCCAAGGCGGGCGTCTACCGAATCGCGTGCTGGAGTGCGCTCGAAGGCGTACCGACCGAGGCCAGCATTTGCGTTTTGACGGTCGGCGTGCCGACCCCGCCAAAACCTCCGCAGCCTTCCGACCCGGTCGCAGCGGAGTTTCAAAAACTCTTCGATGCGGAACCGATTCCCCACGAGCAAAAACGTCAGGTTAAGGACCGGCTGGCGGCGCTCTATCGCGTGGCTTCCGGCATTTCGTCCGACCGGCAGTACCTTACGACGGGGATGCTAGCGACGGCAATCTCGCGCAACGCGGCGGGCGTGGGCGAGGGACTGACGGACGTGAAGCGTTACGCCGGGGCGTTGACGTTGCAGGTGCTCGGAGCCGACCCGACAATGGAACTGACGGCGGCAAAGCGTGCGGCCGGGGCGTCGCTGTTCGAGGCAATCGCGAAGGCTTTGGAGGCCGTGAAATGACTATTGATTTCGGCTGGATGCTGCTGGTGGCGATCGCCTTCGCCGAACTGCTACGTCTCCGGTGGCGCGTCGCCGAACTCCGCAAAGAGATTCGGGATGCCGGGCATGAGATCGGCAATCTGCGCGAATGGATCAAGTCTTTGGAGGACACTCGATGACCGCATCGGAGCAGGCAATGGCGGCCCTGGCGCTGGTGGCTTTCGGCATCGCGGCATGTGCGGTCGTCTGGGGTATGGACCGGCAAAAAAAACTCGACGAGCAGGAAAATGAAATCTTCCGCCTGGTTCGGGCCGGCGATGTGCTCGATGACGAAGTCAAGAAGCACATGGCAGAGGCCGCGCGAAACCAAGAGGAAGCGAATGACGATTGGGATCGAGCCGAACTCCTGATCGAAGTGCGGGACAAGCTCGCGGCCAGGGTTCGCGAGTTGGAAGGACACCTCTCCGGCATGGAGCGTGGGGCGAAGGAAACCATCGCCCGAATGAACGCGGCCACGGACGAACGGGACGAGGCCCGTAGCCTCGCCGAGACCCTGAATAAGAGCCTGGACTACTGGGCAGACCAGTACTATCGGCTCCTCGACAAAATCCGCGAACTGACTGTTGCAGCAGGGGAGGACTCCGATGAGTGACGCGATGCTTTCGCCGCCGGGCTGGGTCGATGATCCGGCATCGGTTCAGACGGCAATGCAATATATGGCCGCACAGCAGGGTATGCCGGCCATCTTCGGCCTCGTCGGCGAGGGGCTGGACGACCCGCTCGACGACAAAACCGCGTGCCTGTGGGATGCCGAGCGGCAACTGTTCGGCCGGCCGGGCAAGTCGTGGAGCCAGGGGGCGGTGGGGACTTGCGTCGCCTTTGGCTGGGGCCGAGGCGCGAACGACCTCCTGGCCATCGACGCGGTCCGGGGGGTTGGGACGTTTCCTGGCGAGGTCGCGACGGAGCCGATCTATGCAGGCTCGCGGGTCGAGATCGGAGGCGGTCAGATCAGAGGCGACGGCTCGTTAGGTGCATGGGCTGGCCAGTGGCTGACGCGATGGGGCGTGCTCGTTCGCGGCGTCTACGGGGCCATCGACCTGCGAGAGTACAACGAGTCCAGGGCCAGGGAATGGGGCTATTCGGGATGCCCGGACTCGCTGGAGCCGATCGCGAAGAAGTACCCGGTGAGAACGGTCGCGCAGGTAAAGAGTTCGCGGGAGGCGTGGGTGGCGCTGGGTAGCGGCTACCCGGTCCCGGTCTGTTCGAGCCAGGGCTTCACGACGACGCTCCAGGGCGGGTTTTGCGAGGCGAGCGGAATCTGGCAGCACTGCATGGTTCTCCGAGGCCGCCTGACCACGAAGAACCGGGGCCGCGCGTTCGTGGTCCAGAATTCCTGGGGCGATAACCTCAAGGGTGAGCCGGTCGTCGAGGACCACACCGGCAAGCGGATCGAGCTGCCCGAGGGTTGTTTTTGCGCGGACTGGAATGTCATCGAGGGTATGCTTCGTCAGGGCGATTCGTTCGCCCTCAGCGGCGTCAGCGGATTCCCGGTCAAGCCGCTCGACTGGATTTTCGGAGTCTGAACAAAGGGGGAGATATGGACCTGCTCGATTTGCTGGACATGCCGCGCGCGGATGTCATGAATCTGGTCAAGGCGATCCGCAGCGGTAATCTGTGGAACGCAATCGATCCGGGGCTGGCCCTGGTGCTGTGGCTGCGCGGGAAGCTCGGAAGCACCCCGCTGCCGCTGGTCGTGGGCGACTCGGAGCCGTTGACCGATGACGGCGTCGCCGACCAGTTGGAGGCCATCGTTCTTTGCCACTCGGCGAAGCAGGACGGGGCTACGGTCGTGGGTGCCGTGCCGGTGTCCGGGATGCTGATGAGTTTTGTGCTGCCGTGGTTGCTGAACCTTCTGGCTCGCGCGGTCATCGGCGGCAAGCCCTCGTAATCTACCCCGCTCCGGGGGCCGCCGGCTCTGGTCGCGGCCGGCGGCTTGTTCCCCCTTCACCCGGAGCGGGTTTTCATTTCCCCTTCGACGATGTCGTTGGGGTTTGTGATCCGATACCTGACCAGGAGAAAGTCATGGAAAATCAGAATCCGCCGCTGGGTGTCCGCCGCTGGACGCGGGTGGGGGCCATCAAATGACAGAATCAGAGCAGGCAATGGCGGCCCTGGTGCTGGTGGTTCTGATCTTCAGCATGTGCGGTCGCTTGTGGTCAGGAAAATGAAATCTTCCACCTGGTTCGGGCTGACGATGTGATCGATAACGAATGGAGGCAACTATGAAGCAGAACAGCTATGCCCTACGAACCGTCCTTCTGTTGCTACTCGCCGTGCTCGCTGTTGCGGCAATCGCGACGGAGGCCTCGGCTCAGTGCTTCGGAGGAATCTGCCGCCCTGCTCCTGTGGCGACCTATGCCCCGATGCGGTGCGCTGACGGGGTCTGCTGGCCGGGGTTGCCGATGCAGGCCGCAGTCCAGCAAGCCCCGCAAGCCCCGCTGGTTTGGACCTTCGCGACGGCAAGCCCGCAGCCCGTAGCACCTGCGACCTACCCTGCCCAGATCGGCAGGACGTACTACTACCAGCCGGTCGTGGGCGGGCCTTTCGTGCCCTGGAATCCGGTCGGCAATTTCCGGTAGGATGTCGATCACATCGACGAAAGGAGCCTCGGGGTATGATCCACCCCGAGGCTTCGTTGAATGCGGCCCCTGACCGCTGTGGATAATATATCACAGCGGGAAGGGGCCGTTATGATTTTTCCCGTCCAGAATGAGATTCTGCTTTCCGAATTGACCATTCTCGAACGGCTCGACCGCGCCTGTGCTCTGCTCTCGATCGAGCGGGGCATGATGTCGGCATTGATGGAGGTGATTCTGCCCGAGCCGACGGACGACGAGGAAAGGTCGCTGCCGGACTCGCCGACGGACGCCTTGCCCGGCACCGAGGCGAAGGAGGCAGTCCTTGCCGAGCGTGCCCGCAAGGGGCAGTTGCTCTTTCATCCCGACGACGCGACCTGGCCGACGGGTGACGATCACGACGAGACGGCCGGGGTGCGGAATCGAAACGGCAGCGTTCGTCGGAAGTTGTGCCAGGAGGCAATGCGGAACGGGGCAAGCATCGTCATTTCCTACGACCCGATGGAAGCCGCCGAGACGCTGCAACGGCACTTCGCTGACGACGGCCTGCGGGCCATCGTCAGCGCGATCTGGAAGGAGTCCGGAGTGCGTGCCAGCTCACCACCGGAACATCGCGTGCCCGAGGGCTTCGTCGTCGTGCGGGACGTGGCGCGGGGAGGCCGCCGGCGGAAGCGGCGAGAGCAGGCCGAAGGGGTCGGCTGGAAGCAATTAACGATCTGGATCGATGACCAGGCCGCGTGAAACGCAAAGGGCTACTGGATCTCTCCAGTAGCCTTCGGCGTTCGCACCATCCACATCCACATCCCGTAGCCTGCAACAGTATAACGCTTCATGCGACGTAAATTTCCGAAGATTATTCGGAAATCGGCTCACCTCCGAATAATTCCTAAATAATCCGTCGAATGACATTGACTTAGAATGTCGAGTGACGTACTATGAATGTGTAAGGAAGAACGACGAAACGAAACGCGAACCGGAGTCCTGACCATGACAACCCTGATGATTCTCGCCGTTGAGACAGGTCGCAAGTGCGGCCGGTCGTTGGCGAATCATGTACTCGCCAACAACGAGATCGGCCGCGACTGGACGGGGCTTGAGATCGAGGACGGCGACCGCTTGCTTGCGGTTGGCATCGACAACACGATGCCGGAATTTGCGGCGGCAGAAGCCGCCGCAAGGGACGAATACGAAATGATCCTCTACGGCATCCCTGCCGAGGACGCCGAATCAACTGACGCCTGACCCGCCCCGATGGTGTAGCGCGGGTTCGACTCCCGCGCCGGGGATTGTGACCGAACACCTGTCATAAGGAGTTAGACATGAACCTAGAGAGTTACTGGCTCATGCCCGCAATTGGCGGGGCGGGCCGAGAGATGGCGTCGCAATATGACGCCTTCCGGTACATCAGCCGCATGCACGCCATGAACGCAGACATGTACTGTCGTATGGAGACGCTCCTGCTGGAGCTAGGATTGCCGGTCGGGTGCGCAATCCGGGCCAACGCATCGCTCAACTGGGACGAGTTCCCGTGGAACTCGCCAGTTCGAGGCGAGGCCGAGCGGGCCATGCGTGAATCAAGAGCGGCATGCGATGCCGCTCTGCTGGCGCACCCGCTCTTCAAGGAGTGGGCGGCTTTTATCGATGGCAACAAGCTGGCGCTCACCACGCTGGCACCTGTCTCGGAGTATGCCGTGGTGACCCGCGCAAGGGGTGCGTGGGACGCCATGATGGACGGGCGGATCGAGTCCACCCGCAACTCGGAGGATGAGAAGGGCGGTCGGTGATCTACCTTGCCAGCGTTCGTCGGGCGACG
>Ga0335394_10000203_pt1 | contig 60861 bp, 56 predicted proteins | sample MAT03_FD_205741 | JGI IMG/M metagenome (GOLD analysis project Ga0335394, IMG submission 205741) | Freshwater microbial communities from Lake Fryxell liftoff mats and glacier meltwater in Antarctica - MAT-03 (spades assembly) (version 2) ... | reverse complement strand
CCACATCATTACGCCAATTGGGAAACTTTTAATGAGGCTTTGGATGAAATATTCGATAATATAGGCTCAAAGTACAGTATCCAATTTAATTGAATTTGTGTCGATTATTTCAGCCCAACTACTTATAAGGTGAGCAAGTCGGTATTTTATGGAACTTGCTTTATAACCATTACAAACTTAAAATTCATTTTGCTCATCGCACTTTTAGTTGGAGAAACGAAGCCAAAGGAAATGCAGCCGTCCATGTTGTAATAATTGGTTTTGCTAATTACGATTCAAACAACAAAATTATCTATGAGTATGAAAATATAAAAGGAGAGCCTCATGAAATAAAATCAAAAAATATTAACGCATATCTGGTAGATGCCAAAGATGTTTTTATTCAAAATCGATCATCTCCTATTTGCAATGTGCCTAAGCTAAATAGAGGAAGCGATGCGATTGATGATGGTAATTTATTGTTGAATCAAGACGAAAAAGATTTTCTACTAAGTAAGCATCCCGATGCTGCAGTTTTTATAAAACCATTTTTAATGGGCAGAGAATTTTTAAATAATATTCCGAGATATTGTATTTGGTTAAAGAATGCTGATTTATCGGAAGTGAAAAAAATGGATTTGATTTATCAAAGAATACAAAAAGTCAAGGCATTTAGAGAAAATAGCAAAAGACCACAAACTATAAAAGCAGCAAAATTTCCATCTTTATTTGCAGAGGAAAGGCATCCCGATTCTGACTATCTTGCTATTCCAAAGGTGTCTTCAGAGAGCAGAGAATATATTCCTATTGCGTACTGTTCTAAAGACATAATTTGTGGTGACAAATTGTTTAATTTACCAAATGCCACATTGTATCACTTTGGAATAATTACATCAAAAATGCATATGTCGTGGATGAAAAATATCTGTGGGCGAATGAAAAGTGATTACAGTTATTCAAACACAATTGTTTACAACAACTATCCTTGGCCTCTCAGCCCAATCGATAAACAAGTAAAAGCCATTGAAACAGCAGCACAAAAGGTTTTAGAAGTAAGAGCCGAATTCCCCAATAGTTCACTTGCCGACCTATATGATCCATTAACTACACCGCCTAAATTAGCAAATGTACATCAAGACCTTGATAAAGCAGTTGATTTGGCTTACAGACCGCAACCATTTACAAGTGAAGCCAACAGAATGGTGTTTTTATTTGAACTTTAAGAAAAATATACGGCAGACCTGTTTACAAAGGAGAAAGTAAAAAAAACCCAGTAGCCAAGCTAACAATATTATTGTGCGGCCCGCAAAATACCATCAACAATCAAGTTGGGGTCTGACCACGGCACAAAATGGTTCATGTCGTTTTTAAAGATGGTGGTTACGCGTACGTGTTTGAGTTTTTTTGCGGCAAACTTGGCGTTGTCGGCAGGTACGAACACGTCTTTTTTGCCTTGGATAATCACCGCCGGACAACGGATTTTCGACCAGTTGGGCGCCATTTTTGTCAATTCTGCCCTGAGCGGAAGTAACTCGTCATTGCTACTCCGAAAAAACGAGGGAATAAGCCATCTCAACGGCGGGTAATGCAGCGGATAGCGGTACCAATTTGAGGGCTCCAAGTCAGCATCAACCGAGCCAGCCACAATAACCAACGCCTTGACATACTGCGGATAATCAATGGCCGCACGAACGATAACGGAGCCTCCGTAAGAATGTCCCACCAAAACCACGGGTTGGCGTTGTTGCTTTAAAATTGGCAGCAACGCCTCTGCTTGGGCTTTGAGGGTAGTCGCTGCGCCGTTTTGGGCCGAAAACCCAAAACCTGGGCGGTCAATGGCCAGCAGGCGAAAGCGATTGAGCAACAGTGTATCTTTCAAGAAAGCCTTAAAATTGTCCCAAGAACCAGGTGAACCGTGCACAAACAATACCGGTGGCAAGGTCTCGTTGCCTACTTCGACGTAGTGCATTTTGCGGTTGGGGGTTTGGTAAAACTGCCGCTTGGGCAAATACCGCCCGCCCGCAAAATACGCCGCCATGTCGGTATCGTTCATGCGGCCAGTGAGGCACGACGACACCCCCGCCACGACAACCCCCAGGCTTATCACAATAATTGTTAATTTTCGAAACTTCATGTTGATTTGTTGGGTTTTTATCCAAAATAACGACTAAAAACCTGCACAAGTTAGCACAAGGCATTATTTTAGTTGGAATGATTTGTAAGTTTACGCCATGCGCTTTTGGATTGGAATAATAATGACGGGAATCTTGCTTTGCACAAACCGAAGTTTGGCGCAACGAGACTACTTAGACAGCCTATCAAAGGAGCGTATCAATGCGCCCACTGCCAGAGACACCGCTTTTGGCTTGAAGGCAAAAAAAATAATTCCTAAAAAAATCCACGGATTTTTGTTCAGAGATATTTACAACAGCAACAACCAAGGCACGCAGGTAAACGCCATCGAAGAAAATCCCTTTAAGCCGTACGACGGCCGCTGGATTAGGCACGTGTACGTGGTGCCGCTCAACGTATTTGGGTATAGCCTGTACGATAGCCTACGCGGCCCGTCCAACTGGCTCGACCGCGTGAGCAACAGCCTCCATCGGATTACGCGCGAGCGGGTTGTCAAAAACAAATTCTTGTTTTTTGAAGAAGGCGACCTCATCGACCCCGAAAAGCTCAAAGACAACGAACGATATTTGCGCCAGCAAGGCATTTTTCACGATGCCCGAATTGTCATTGTACCCTACCCAAACGCCAAAGATGCCGTGGACGTTTACGTAACTACGCAAGACATCTGGTCGTTGATTCCCGACGGTAGCCTGTCGAGTCTTAGCAACTTCCGAATAGGCATTGAGCAACGCAATTTTCGAGGACTGGGCAATACGTTTCGCAACGAAATAGCTTATAACGGCCAAGACCCACGCCAAAAATTCGAATACGCCAGCAGGTATTTAATTCCTTCGTTTGACAAGTCTTTTATCAGCGGCTTGGGGGAGTTTATTTTGCAGCGCGACCGCAAGATACTATCTGTCAGGGCGTTCAGGCCTTTTTTGCGCCCCCAGACCAAATACGCGGGTTCGTTTGAAGTGAGCTACAACAACCTTCGTACTTTCGATTTTGGCGTTGATTCGCTCTCCGGGCGGTCGGTGCGCAACTACTACTGGTCGCGGTATTTTTTGTTTGATGCTTGGATTGGGCGTTCATTCAAACTTTTTTTTGGCAACGACCAACTCCGCCAACGCGCCCGTTTTATAATAGCCGCGCGGCACACGCAGCAAACTTTTTTTAAGCGCGAACGCGTCGTAACCGACACCTCCAACCAACTGCTGCAAAACGTCAAACCTACGCTTTTTAGCATCGGGTTTTCCAACCGCCTCTACCGCCGCGATTTACTCATTTATGGTTTTGGCCGCACCGAAGACGTGCCACTCGGCGAGCTGTTTTCTATCATTTATGGCAATGACCGCGCCGAACTGGGCCGCCGCACCTACACAGGCATCAAATTTTCGCGGGCGCGGTACTATCCCATTGGCTATTTTTATACGCTGGTCAATGCGGGTAGTTATTGGAAAAACGGAAAATCAGAACAAGGTGTTTTTGGTTTAGAAAACAACTATTTTAGCCCGCTCGTGCCGCTGGGTAAACGCTGGTATGCCCGCCAGTTTGTCAATTTACGCTTTGGCTACGGAATCAACCGCTTCGATGGCGAATACTTCAACATCGGTGGCCAAGACGGTATTCAGGGTGTATCAAGCGACGAGCTACGCGGCACGCGCAAACTCATCATTGGCATTGAAAGTGTGCTTTTTTCGCCCATCAATTTCTTGGGTTTTCGGGTTGCTCCTTTTGCTTTTGCAGATTTGGGGTGGAGCAGCTACCACCAAAAACCGTTCTTTGCCAATGTCCCTTACCAAGGCTACGGCATCGGCTTTCGGTTTCGCAACGAAAACCTCACCTTCGATACTTTTCAGGTGCGATTTAGCTTCTACTCGGGCATTCCCGACATCAGCCCGCCGTTTCGCATGGGTTTTGATGGTATTCCGCCGCTCCGCTTCCGCGATTTTGACATTGCCGCCCCAGACGTAGTGCCGTTTAGATAAATTAAAATATATGTACAATTGCAATAAATGTCAATACATTTATTGCAATTGTACATATATTTGTGTCATCAACTTTGAAAAACACCAAAATGGCAATTGAAGACGACATCAAGCAAAGCAAATTCAAATCGGTTCACAATAAGCTGATTGTCAATTTGATGTACACCAACAACTGGTTGTTCAATAGTCAATACAGGGTTTTGAGGCCCTACGGCTTAACCATTCAGCAATACAACGTGCTGCGTATTTTAAGGGGCCAACACCCAAAACCTGTTCGGATAAACAACATCATCGAACGCATGATGGACAAAATGTCGAACGCATCGCGTTTGGTAGAAAGATTGCTCCAAAAAGAGCTGGTAGAGCGCACCGAATGTGCCATAGACCGCCGCGCGGTAAATGTGGTTATCAACCAATCGGGCATGGACTTGTTGGCCAAAATAGATGTCAAACAAAGCCAGTGGGAAAAGGGATTTCATACCCTGAGCAATGCCGAAGCCAAGCAAATGAGCGACCTTTTGGACAAACTGAGAAGTTAATCAATGAATTACCAATTTTTTATTTAATACACTTACAAACAACCAATTACGATGAAAACAATCAAGTATTTCGCCATTGCACTGGTAGCCGCTTTGTCATTGAACACTGCCGTAGCCACCGAAAAAAACGGCAAAAAAACAGCCAAGCCAGTAGCCTACAAAGTGGACGTAGCCAAAAGCACCTTGAAATGGCACGCCAAAAAAGTAACTGGCGAACACATAGGAACGGTAAACATCGCCGAAGGCGCGTTGATGGTGGACGGTGCCAAAGTAACGGGCGGCTCCTTCGGTATTGACATGAACAGCATTGTATGCACCGACCTAACCGATGCTGCATACAATGGCAAATTGATTGGCCACTTAAAGTCGGACGATTTTTTCTCGGTAGCCAAGCACCCAAAAGCCAACTTTAAGATTACAAAAGTAGAAGGCAACAACATAACGGGCGACATGACCATCAAAGGCATCACCAACAGCATCACTTTTCCTGTTACAATGAAAATGGAAGGCAAAAATGTGGTAGCCAATGCCAAAATCGTACTTGACCGTACCAAATGGGACGTTCGTTACGGTTCAAAAAAATTCTTCGAAAGCATCGGTGACAAAGCCATCTACGACGACTTTGAGATGGATTTGATTTTGGCCGCCGCCAAGTAATCCAGTTAGACTTGTTGCACAAAAAGCGCATCAGCACTTGCTGATGCGCTTTTTGTTTTTTTGTGGCATACTTTTCAATCCTATTTTAACGTTATCAAAACAGGTTTAAAATTGCGCCCGTACCCACATGAAACGCCCGCTTGTTTTCTGCTGCTTGTTTTTTTGCTGCTATTGGGCCACCGCCCAAACACCCCCGCCTACTGCTGATAACCAGCAGTTTGAGTGTCGGTATTTTGGCTATGATAAAATGAAACGCCCGCCAGAAATTTGCAATTTTTTGAGTTTTCGCTCCAACCAGCACGCCGAAGAAGTGGTGGACAATATTTTAAAACAGGTGGGCTTGGCACGCAATTTTGTGGTGATAGAGTGTCCCAACACCGAAAACTGCTTTGCCGCCGTAGCCGACGGCCAGCGGTACATTGTGTATGACGGGGCGTTTATGAAGCGCGTCGAAAATATGACCAACACCGACTGGTCGGCGGTGAGCATTGTAGCCCACGAAATAGGCCACCACTTGCAAGGCCACACCATTGACGCACGCGGCAGCCGCCCCCAAAAAGAATTGGAAGCCGACCGTTTTTCGGGCTTTGTGTTGCACCAATTGGGGGCATCGCTCGACGAATCGTTGATTGCCATTCAAACGCTTGGCGACGAGAACTCTTCTTTTTCGCACCCTGCCAAAGCCGCCCGTATAGAAGCCATCAAAGAAGCCTGGAACGATGCCGAGGCCATGTACCCCAAGTGGGCGCACAAACCCCAAATGGCCAAAGTAGCCCAAAAACCCAATAAAATACCTGCCGCCGCGCCCCAAAAACCCGTTTTAAAAACGGTTAGTGCCAGTAAAGAAGACAATTCTATCGGTTGCGTTGCGGGAAATTGCGACAATGGCTTGGGAATTTATGTCCAAGAACAAACCCGCGAACGCTACGAGGGCGATTTTCGCTACGGCAAACGCCACGGTACGGGCGTGCAATTTTATGCCGACGGACGATTGAAGTACAAAGGCGTTTTTCAGAACGACCTGCGGGCAGGCTACGGAGCCTATTTTTTTGCCAACGGCGACAAAATCGTGGGGCAGTTTCTCGATAATGCGCCCAACGGCAAGGGCACTTACTACTACGCCGACGGCGACCGCTTTGTGGGCACGTATGAAGATGGCAAACGCAACGGCCCTGGCAACTACTACCACCGCGACGGGCGGCGCGAAGCAGGTGTTTATGAAGACGACGAACTGGTAGAACCTTAATGAAAACCCTCCAATAAAAAATATTTTTGGTGTTGTCAATCTAAAAAGGAGCAAGATTGACAACACCAAAAATTGCATTAAGTAGATAGAAAACACCAATTTACAGCCCCAATACTTTCCGATTGAAGGCCTCGTCGGTGCCTGTTCCTGCAAAGTCGTCGAAGGCTTTGGCCGTTACTTCGATGATGTGGTCGGCAATAAATGGCGCACCTTCTGCCGCCCCTTGTATGGGCGACTTGATGCAACATTCCCACTCTAACACCGCCCAGCCGTCGTAGCCATACTGCGAGAGTTTGGAGAAAATACCGCTGAAGTCCACCTGTCCGTCGCCCAACGAACGGAAACGGCCCGCGCGGTCGGCCCAACCTTGAAAGCCGCTGTAAACGCCCTGCTTGCCCGTGGGGTTAAACTCGGCATCTTTGACGTGGTAGGCAAAAATGCGCTCGTGATAAAAATCAATAAACTGCAAATAATCAAGCTGTTGCAATATAAAATGGCTGGGGTCGTAGTTGATGCCCGCCCGTGGGTGGTTGCCTACTGCTTCCAAAAATAGCTCAAACGTAACACCGTCGTGTACGTCTTCGCCGGGGTGAAGCTCGTAGCCAACGTTTACGCCGGCCTCGTCGAATGCGTCCAAGATGGGTTTCCAGCGTTTGCCGAGTTCTTTAAAACCCGTTTCGACCAAACCCGCTGGCCGCTGCGGCCACGGATACAAAAACGGCCACAACAAGGCTCCCGTAAAGCTGACGTGCGAGGTCAGACCCAAGTTTTGCGAGGCTTTGGCGGCCCATTTCATTTGTTGAATGGCCCACTCGGTGCGGGCGGCGGGGTTGTTGCGCACTTCGGGCGACGCAAAGCCGTCGAACATGGGGTCGTAGGCGGGGTGAACGGCCACGAGTTGCCCCTGCAAGTGGGTAGAGAGCTCGGTGATTTCTACGCCAATGGCCTTGAGCTTGCCCTTGTACTCGTCGCAGTAGGTTTTGCTTTCGGCGGCGGTTTGGAGGTCAATGCAGCGCGAGTCCCAAGTCGGAATCTGCACGCCTTTGTAACCCAAGTTGGCCATGTAAGCGGCGATGGTGTCTATTGAGTTGAACGGGGCTTCGTCGCCCATAAATTGCGCCAAAAATACGGCAGGTCCTTTGATTGTTTTCATTGAAATTAATGGGTGATTTGTGATTTGGTGATTTAGAATTGGTAAATTTCCATCAGTCCTGCTTCTGGATTATCAACAAAGTGTTGAATTTGGGTTTTGCGAGAAATCAAAATATGGGACAGGGCTGCGTTGGAAAGATTCCCTGTTTTTAGCCATATTACTTTCGGGGGATAACCCCAAACGCTACAAAAATTATTGAAGTCGTCGTCTTGGGTAATGATAATAAACTCGTTGTGCTTAGCAAAATTCCAAATCGTTCGGTCGTCGGCTTCGTACAATCCCTCTTCTTTGACGCTTCGCGCACCGGGAAAATCGGCGGTAATTTTATTAACTACCCGATGGGAAATATTTTGGTCAAACAACAGTTTCATGCTGCAACAATGAGTCGGTGGCGCTCTTTATCGGCGGCATAAGCCAGCACTGCCAAAATATCTTCGCGCGTTAGTTCTGGAAAATCTGCCAATATCTCCTCAAACGACATCTCGTTGGCCAACCAACTCAATACATCGAACACCGTAATACGCATTCCGCGAATACAGGGTTTTCCACTCCGTTTTCCCGCTTCAATTGTGATAATATTTTGGTAGTCAATCATAAGAAATTTAGTATTTTTTTCAAAACAACAATACGCATACTTACTCACTAATTACCTCATTTTCAACCATTTGCTGTTGCTTTTGCCCGAGGCAATGACGGTTTCTACGAATTTGAGACCTCTGATACCGTCTTCGATGCCTGGAAAATCTAAGTCAAATTCGTTGGGCGTTTCGCCATTCATGCGCTTGCGAACGGTGCGGGCAAAGTTGCGGTAAATATTGGCAAATGCCTCCAAGTAGCCTTCGGGGTGGCCAAAGGGAATACGGGTGTTGGCGTTGGTAAAATCGGACAATTTGCCCACCGACGGCTGGTAAATTTGGTGGCCTTCGGTAGTTTTGTGTTGTAAATACATGGGTTTTTCTTGGTGCCATTGCAGCGTGCCCAGCTCGCCATAGACCCTAATATTGAGTCCGTTGAGGTCGCCGTTGCAAATTTGGCTACAGTGCAAAATGCCGTTGGCACCATTGTCAAAATGCAGCAACACGTTGGCATCGTCGTCCAGCACGCGGCCTGCCACCACGCGGTTTACGTCGGCGCATAGCTCGGTTATTTTGAGTCCAGTTACGTATTCGGCCAAATTTTCGGCGTGCGTGCCTATGTCGCCCACGGCTCCTGCAATGCCCGAGCGTTTGGGGTCGGTGCGCCATTCGGCTTGTTTGGCACCTTCTTTTTCAATCGGAAACGACAGCCAGCCCTGCGGATACTCTACGATTACTTTTCTGATTTGCCCCAAAACACCATTTTTTATCAACGCCCTTGCTTCTTTTATCATGGGGTAGCCCGTATAGTTGTGCGTGAGGGCAAAGGTCAGGCCTGTTTTGTCCACAACGTCTTTGAGTCGTTTGGCCTCCGACAGCGAAAAGCAAACGGGCTTGTCGCAGATTACGTGGAAACCGTTTTCGAGGGCCATTTTAGCGGGCGCAAAGTGCATGTTGTTGGGCGTAACAATCGAAATGGCATCCATGCGGTCGGCGCGGCGCTTTTCGGTTTGAATCATCTCCTTAAAATCGCCGTAGCAGCGGGCGGGGTCGAGCATAAGGTCTTGGCCCGAGGCTTTTGATTTTTCGGGCGTGGAGCTAAACGCCCCGCCCACCAAGTCGAGTTCGCCGTCCATGAGTGCCGCAATGCGGTGTACGCCGCCGATAAATGCCCCTTGGCCACCGCCAACCATTCCCAGTCTGATTCTTCTGTTTGCCATGTGTTTTTGTATTTTGTGCGGGGCTGCCCGCGCGGTTGTGTAATATTGTGATGTGGTGGTTAGCTAATCACTGAATCATTTGTTACCTAATGACAAATGAAAGTAAAAAAAAGTCTTTTTCTCACGAAGTTTGGGTAAAAAAAATATTAAACCTACTTTTCACCTCGAACCGTACTCTATACGTAGTTTTTAAACCAAACCTAATTAAAACGATGATTAACAAAACACGACTTTTCAACGGCAGTTGTTTCGCCCTCATTACTACTGCCTTTTCGTTCAGCATTCGAGCGGGGATTCTCGCCCAGTTGGGTACTGAATTTAGTCTGACAGCCGAACAACTCGGTTTTATCAACTCCATGTGGTTTGTTGGATTTCCAATTGCCATGATTGTCGGCGGGCTGGTTTATCACACCGTAGGCCCTAAGAAGATTATGATGGTTGCGTTTGTGGCCCATGCTTTGGGTATCATTCTGACCATTTATTCGGGTGGCTACACGGGGCTTTTGCTTTCCACGCTTTTGATTGGCTTGGGCAACGGTTGCACCGAAGCAGCTTGCAACCCCATGATTGCCGATACGTATTCGGGCTTAGAAATGAACAAAATGTTGAATCGCTTCCACATGTGGTTTCCTGGGGGCATTGTCATTGGTAGTTTGCTGTCCAAATTTATGACCGATGAAAATACTGGCTGGCAAGCCCAAATTTGGTTGATTATGATTCCAACCTTGGTATATGCCTATTTGTTTTGGGGGCAAGCGTTTCCAAAACCGAAGGTGGAAGGTGTAACCTCATTGAGCGAAAACTTGAAAGCAATGGTAACACCCTTGTACATCTTCATATTTTGCTGCATGGCCTTAACGGCTATTTCCGAATTCGGCCCGCAACAATGGACGGGTCTGATTATGAGCAAAAGTGGGGCGAGTCCCATGTTGATTTTGGCTTTGGTAACGGGTTTAATGGCCGTTTGTCGGTATTTTGCGGGGCCTGTGGTGCATAAATTGGACCAAACGGGTGTGTTGCTGGGGTCTGCCGTTTTGGCTTCGATTGGTATTTATCTGTTTAGTACCCAAACGGGCTCAATGGCCTACGTTGCCGCCATATTTTTTGCGCTTGGCGTGGCCTATTTTTGGCCTACTATGATTGGTTTTGTTGCCGAAAATGTCCCTTTGAGTGGTGCGCTTGGTATGTCCATTGTTGGCGGCGTGGGAATGTTCTCGACTGCTATTTTTCAGCCTATCATCGGCAAATGGATTGATAGTTCTCGTACAGAGCAAGCAGCAGCGGGCCTCACTGGCGATGCCTTAGAGCTGGCGGCTGGTCAATCTACGCTTAGTACGATGGTGTTGTTTCCGGTTATTTTGATTGGGGCCTTTACGCTTTTGTTTTTCTGGATGCGTAGCCGCAAAACGAGCTTGGCTTAGTTTTGCGTTGTTTTTTCGTTCATTACAAAACAAAATCCCCGCCAATTTTGGTGGGGATTTTGTTTTGTACATTGCTTTTTAACCCATATTTTTGAGCAAATGTTCCAGCGAATTTAGGTCGGTTATGAGTACTTCACGGGCTTTGCTGCCTTCAAATCCGCCCACAATGCCAGCGGCTTCGAGCTGGTCCATGATACGCCCCGCGCGGTTGTAGCCTAATTTTAGTTTGCGCTGAATCAGCGACGTGCTTCCCTGCTGACTATTGACAATAACGCGCGCAGCATCGTCAAACATGATGTCGCGGTCGGCCAAGTCCACGGCTTCGCGGTCGTCGGGGTCGTCGTCGCCGCTAAATTCGGGCAGGTGGTAGGCCGACGCGTAGCCGCGCTGATTGCCAATAAATTCGCACACATCATCAACCTCGTCGGTATCCAAAAAGGGGCATTGCAGCCGAATCATGTCCGACCCCATCGAAAGCAGCATATCGCCCATGCCCACCAGTTGTTCGGCCCCGCCCGTGTCCAAAATAGTGCGCGAATCTATCTTCGACGTAACCCGAAACGACAGCCGCGCGGGGAAGTTGGCCTTAATTAAACCCGTAATGACATTGACCGAAGGCCGCTGCGTGGCCACTACCAAATGAATGCCGATGGCCCGCGCCAACTGTGCCAACCGCGCAATGGGCTGCTCTACTTCTTTGCCAGCGGTCATCATTAGGTCGGCCAACTCGTCAATAATTAGGATAATATACGGCAAAAAATGGTGGCCGTGCTCGGGATTCAACTGCCTGTTGGTAAACTTGGCGTTGTACTCTTTGATGTTGCGAACACCCGCATTTTTGAGCAAATCGTAGCGCGAGTCCATTTCAATGCAAAGTGAATTGAGCGTGTAAACCACCTTTTTGGTATCAGTAATGATGGCTTCTTCGCTGTTGGGAAGTTTGGCCAAAAAGTGTCGTTCAATTTTATTGAACAGCGTCAGTTCTACCTTTTTGGGGTCTATCAGCACAAATTTAATGGTGGCGGGGTGTTTCTTGTAAAGCAACGACGCCAATAATACGTTCAAACCCACCGACTTACCCTGGCCCGTAGCTCCTGCCATGAGTAAGTGGGGCATTTTGGCCAAATCGCTGATAAATATCTCGTTAGAAATGGTTTTGCCCATAATAACTGGCAAGTCGAAGGTGCTATCTTGGAATTTTTTACTGGCCAACACCGACCGCATCGAAACCATTTCGCGGTTTTTGTTGGGCAGTTCGATACCAATGGTACCTTTGCCTGGCATGGGTGCAATGATGCGAATACCCAACGCGGCCAAATTGAGTGCGATGTCGTCTTCCAAGCCCTTGATTTTGGAGATGCGCACGCCCGCTTCGGGTACTATTTCGTAGAGCGTAACGGTAGGGCCAATGGTGGCTTTGATACTGGCAATGCCAATGCCAAAATGCCCCAGCGTTTCTACAATTCGGTTTTTGTTGTCTTCCAGTTCGTCCGTTGTTACCCTACTGGCGCTGCCATCGCCTCGGTTGTGGAGCAAGTCGAGCGTGGGGTATTGATAGTTGGCCAGCTCCAAGGTAGGGTCATAAGGGCCAAACTCCGCCAGCAAATCGTCGGCGATTTTGTCGCTGTCCATAAATGGTACAATGGGCGTAGGAGGCGAGCTATGCGACGAAACCAGCGGCGAATTTGGCTGCTCGACAAGCTCTTCGGCTTCGGGCATTTCTACTACGAGTTTGAGTGCTTCGGGCTTGGCAGGCGGGGGAGGTGGCGTTAGTTCCAATTTTAGCCCGTTGCCATTCGTTGGCGCGGTTCTTCTGACCGTCGGCTTTTGTGCCACGTCTGCTTCGTCTTCTTGTTGGCCGTCGTGGTCATCATCGGCCACTACCTCCAAATCGGGTGGGGTAAATTTGCGTTTGGGCAGGCGGTCAAACAAATCAAGCAATTCGTCGAACGAATTGATACCATGAAAAAACATCAGAAACCCTACCAGCAGTCCTACAATCAAGAAAAAGCTGCCCCAGCCAACGTAGTGATCTAAAAAAGCGTTGATTTCGTAGCCTATGCCACCGCACAAAATGCCCATCGTTTGCACGCTTTGGGTATTGAAAACCACAAAACCCAACAGAATACTTACCCAAAAAACATAAAAAAGCACTTTAATTGTGGTGCGTTCGAGCGAAACTGGCTCCCAATTGAAGGCTATTTTGGCCCCAATCAAAAGTAATAGAAATGGCAAGACCAAAGCGGACACACCAAACCAGTAAAAAATAAAATAGTGCGAAATGTAGAGGCCAAAAAGCCCCAATGTATTTTGAACTTTGAGGCCCGCCAGTTCTTTTTTGTCCACAAACATGCTGTGGTTGTGAACGGCACTTTGGTCTTCGGTACCCGAGAACAAATAAGAGCCAAAAGCCAACAATAAACACACCGAAAGAGCCATCAAAAACCCGCCCCATAGTTTGTAGGTGCGCGGGTCTTTTGATATTTTATTCAAAGCAGCCGTGGTTTGGGCTGCCGAGGTGCGTACCGCTGGCTTGCGGTCACGTTTGTTGAGAGCAGCGGGGCGAGTTACGTTTTGCGCCATTTTGACAAATAAAGGTTGGGTTAGTGTTGGTAAAAACCTAACGAAACAATTTTTTATAGATGGGGCAAAGTAAGGAACAATAAACTATAAAACCGAAAAACTATCTTGGCAGCGTGTGGCATCCTTGCATTAAAATGCTTCTTTTACCAATTCTTTACAGATTTGTTTGGCCAAACCTGGGCCTTCATAAATAAAGCCCGTATAAATTTGTACCAAACTGGCTCCCGCCCGCAATTTTTCGAGGGCATCTTCGGGCGAGGCAATTCCACCTACGCCAATAACGGGAAAAGCACGATTTGACTGCTCGCAAAGATAACGAATTACTTCGGTCGAACGATATGCCAGTGGCTTTCCGCTGAGGCCTCCCGCTCCAATTTCTTCCAGCGTTGCGTTGTTTGTTTGCAAGTTGGCGCGGTTTATGGTGGTGTTGGTCGCAATTACACCCGCAATGTTGGTACGAATCACAATGTCAATAATGTCGTCCAATTGGCCGTTTGTCAAATCAGGCGCAATTTTAAGCAGTATTGGTTTGGGGCTTTGTCGTTTTGGGTTTTGAGCTTCTCGTTTCTCGCTTTCCACTTTTAGGGCGGTCAGGATTTTCATCAGCGGCTCTTTTTCTTGCAAATCGCGCAAGCCAGGGGTGTTGGGCGAACTCACGTTTACCACCAAATAATCTACCACATCGTAGAGTTCTTCAAAGCATTTGAGGTAGTCGTCGAGGGCATTTTCGTTGGGAGTTAGCTTGTTTTTGCCAATGTTTCCGCCAATCATAATGTTGGTTTTGCGCGCACGCAGACGCTGGGCGGCAGCTTTAGCACCGTGGTTGTTGAAACCCATGCGGTTGATGAGGGCGGCATCGGGCTTGAGCCTAAACAAGCGGGGTTGGTCGTTTCCTGCTTGCGGCAAGGGCGTTACGGTGCCTATTTCAATAAATCCAAAACCCAAGTTCGTAAACTCATCTATCAATTCGGCATTTTTGTCAAAACCTGCGGCCAAACCCACGGGGTTGTCAAAGCGCAAGCCAAATACCTCACGGGCTAAGGCGGGGTGTTTAAAATCGTACAATTGCCTAAAAATAAACGGGACAAAGGGAATTTTAAAAGCCAATTTAATAAACCCGCACACCAAATGATGCACACGCTCGGCATCGAATCGAAACAAAAAAGGGAGAATAAAATGCTTGTACACCGCTTGATTTTGAAATTTGGATTTTGAATCGAATGTTGGCAAAGCTACTAATTTTAGGCCAAACGGCGCACCATGAGGGTTTTTACCAACTCATAAAATTGCTGCGGAGCCAGCGTTCGCCAGTTTTTTAGGTCTAACGTACCCCCAAAATTGAGGTAATAGTCCAAACGGTATTTTTTCCATTCGCGCTCCACAAAGTCCCGAAAACTAACGGCGGCAATCCAGCCGTCTTCGATGTCGTCAAACCACTCGGCATAATACTCATCGTCGGAGCCGTGAAAATTCAACACGTTTTCGCCAATTAAAATAAATTGGTTGATGCCTTTGTCCACCAAAAAATCAATTACGTTGCGTTTTAAAAGCATAATGTCATTGTGAAGCGCGTCGTTCCATTCGCCAAAAAGCTCAATGACGGCAAACCTTTTTTGGTAGTCGGCAAATAAGATTTTAACGTACAATGTTTCGGACTCAATGCTGTCCCAAAGCGGGTGAATATAATACCCGTAAATGTCGTTTTCGTACTGGTTGAGGTTGTAGTCGCGGCCATAAAACGGCGATTTACGGTCTTCGGCGGCCATGTAGTATTTCTCCCAGTTATAAAAAGGCTCAATGTGTTGCATAAGTTCTGTAATAGCTTCCAACAAATTTCGTAAATTCTCTGAATTTTTCGGTTAATTTTGGGCAGTAATTGTTCAAAATAACAAAGAAAATTTGTTGTTTATTGACAATCAGCTACTACCAAAAATAGTTTATGCCCACCGATAAAATCCAGTACGACTATCGCCCCGAACACCTCAACGTGTCGGCTCCCAATAAATACACCGACGCAAACCTGCGCCGCGAGGAGATGGTGATTAACATTGGGCCACAGCACCCTTCTACGCACGGGGTGCTGCGGCTCGAAGTAGTGTTTGACGGCGAAATTGTGGTGGACGTGGTGCCGCACTTGGGCTATTTGCACCGCTGCTTCGAGAAGCACGCCGAAGCGTTGCCCTTCAACCAGATTATTCCCTACGTAGATAGGCTCGACTACGTAGCGGCCATGAATTCTGAGCACGCCTACGCCATGGGGGTAGAGCGCATGTTGGGTATCGAAAACGACATTCCGAAGCGCATTGAATATATTCGAGTGCTGGTGGCCGAGCTAAACCGCATTGCCTCACATTTTATTGCCATTGGTACTTATGCCTTAGATATGGGTGCTTACACGGCTTTTTTGTGGCTCGTGCGCGACCGTGAGCACATCTTGCGAATGCTCGAATGGCTGTGTGGGGCGCGTATGCTTTACAACTACGTGTGGGTAGGCGGCTTGTTTTACGACCTGCCGGTGGGCTTTGAAGCACGTTGCCAAGAGTTCGCAAAATACTTGAAACCCAAACTGGTAGAGTTGCAACAATTGGTAATTGAAAACAAAATTTTTGTGGCGCGTACCGCCAACGTGGGCGTGCTACCACTGCCCGTAGCCATCAACTACGGCTGCTCGGGGCCGGTGCTGCGGGGTTCGGGCTTGCGCTGGGATTTAAGAAAGATAGATGGCTATTCGGTTTATCCTGAGCTTGACTTCAACGTCCCAATCGGCGAAGGAAGCATGGGAGCGGTGGGCGACTGCTGGGACCGAAACAACGTACGGGTGTTGGAATGTACGGAGTCGTTGAAAATCATAGAACAATGTGCCGAAAAACTACTGGGCCAACACCACCGCACCACCGACTTTGACCCACAAGCGCTCGTTCCCCAAAAAATACGCCCGAAGGCCATGGATTTTTACGCTCGGGCCGAAAACCCCAAAGGCGAATTGGGTTTTTTGTTTCGTACCGATGGCCGCTCCGACGTGCCTGTACGGTGCAAAGCACGGGGCTGCTCGTTCAACAACCTATCGGTACTGTCCGAAATATCGCGCGGGGGCTTGCTGGCCGACCTGGTGTCCGTCATTGGCTCCTTGGATTTTGTAATGGGCGAAGTAGATAGATGAGAAAAACGGCAAAATTAGGCGTTGAAAAAATATTTTTCGCAAATGCAGCGGGCTGCCAAACTATTTTTGAATTCCCTTTGCGCGGCGGTCGAGGCTGAACGTGCGCGAAATATTAAAGCCAAAGTGTAGGCTTTGTTTGCCAGTTAAAAAATCGGCGGTGGTTTCGGTAATAAACTGACGTTCAATCATTGAGCGCGAGTTGGTAACGTGCAACTGAAAGATGTGTCCGCCGGTTTCGATATCAAAACCAAGCGCAAAAGAATTGTAGCGGCGTTTCAAGTCGCCCACTGGGATATTGTTTTCGCGGGCTACCAAATAATACTCGCCATTGAGCGACAAGCGTTTGCTGAGTTTGAATCGCCCGCCTACTCCCAGCGCACCCGTTGCGTTTTGGTCGCCCGTCAGTACTTTGCCTCTATACACAAAAGTAGGAGCTAGTTGTAAAGTAAGCCGCTGGCCAAACTTTCGGGCTACCATGGCCTGTCCTACGTAGCTCTGCCGCTGGGCGCTGTTGGTATAAGTCATAGACGGGCTGCTATCTTCGGTAATGGTGGCCCTACTGCCAAAGAGCGTCAGCGTAATGGGCGAAGCGTGCAGCCCTTGGCTTTGGCGCAGCAAGCGGTACTTGCCATAAAAATCGTAGGTGCGCTGCGTAGAGTTGCGGCCCAAGCCCACGGTGAGCGCGTCGGTGATGCCATATTCAAAAGCCATGCGGGTGTTGGCGCCCAAGTCCATGCCCAAAAAGTTGTAAAAAGGGCGGTTAGAGAGCGCCCCGAAGCGGTGGCCAATGATGTAGTCCATGTGCTTTTTCTTTAAAGTTTCGACACTGTGGCTATTTACGATGCGCGTTCCTTTAAAAGATGCGATGGTGTAAGTAGTAGCAGGTTTGTTCTCTTTTTCGAGCATGTTCAACAAATCGTCTTGGCAAAAAGCAGTTGGGGCAATCAGCAACAGGCAGCGTGTCAGCAGGGTTTTCATGGAGCGCAAATTTTGTACGGTTTTAATTCTTTAAAAAATTTTGGAAGCGGTACAAAGATACAAAAAAGCCTGGCCACCAATGGTGTATCAACCCAGGCTTTTTTTGAATTTAAGAAAAATACTGGCCTGCAATCACGACCTTGGCGCGTGCGTACAACGGTGAAAATACGGCGCAGGTTTGTTTTTTTGGGTAAAAAAACGACTTTTTTGACAATCAACGAAAGATGACCCAAAATTTATGTTAGTTTTGAAGATACAAACCCCTAAAAATAAGCCTTTGAAAAAGCGTGAATTCTTACAATCGGTAGCCAGTTTGGTAGGCCTCTCAAACTTGCCATTGGACAATCTACTGGCACAGGTAGCTGGACAAGACGCGGTGCATTTGTCTGAAAATGAGGCATTTTGGGGCGAAATTAGAAAGAAATACAAAGTTACTTCTGATTTTACTCACCTCGAAAATGGCTATTATGTGCTGCCCGCCGAAGAGGTGTTAGAGGGTTTCGTAAAACACCTACGGGCCATCAATTTGGTGTCGTCTTATTACATGCGTACGCGGCAATTTGACGATAAAATGGCGGTCAGAAAACAACTTTCGGAGTTGGTAGGTTGCCATTTTGAAGAACTCATCATTACCCGCAACACCACCGAGTCGTTGGATACTGTGATTGCAGGCATAGACTGGAAAGCAGCCGATGAAGTGGTGATGGCGGCGCAAGACTACGGTGCTATGTTGGACATGTTTAAACAACAGGCTCGCCGCTACGGCACCATCAACAAAGTAGTGTCGGTGCCAAACCACCCGCAACACGACGAGGAGATTGTGCAGTTGTATGAGCAAGCCATTACGCCCAAAACACGGCTGTTGATGGTTTGCCACGTCATTAATATTACGGGGCAAATCTTGCCCATTCGCAAAATATGCGACATGGCCCACCGCCACGGCGTAGAAGTACTGGTAGATGGTGCCCACGCCGTAGGTCATATCGATTTTAAAATCAACGACTTAGGCTGCGACTATTACGGCAGTAGCCTCCACAAATGGCTGGGTACACCGCTGGGGGCGGGCTTGCTGTACGTCAAAAAAGAGAAAATCAAAAACCTGTGGCCACTCTTTGCCGACCCCAACTTTGGCGATGAAGACATTCGCAAACTTAACCACACGGGTACGCACCCCGTCCACACAGACTTGGCCATCGCCGATGCCATTGCGTTTCACCAAAAAATTGGAATTGGCCGCAAAGAAGCGCGTTTGGGTTATTTGCAACGCTACTGGACTTCCAAAGTGCGCAGCAACCCCCGTGTTTTGCTCAACACACCTGCCGACCCAACCCGCGCTTGTGCCATTGCCAATGTGGGCATAAAAGGACTAAAACCCGGCGAATTGGCCAAAATACTTTTTGAACGCTACAAGATTTGGACCGTGGCCATTGATTATGCCAGTGTGCAGGGCGTGCGCGTAACCCCCCACTTGTACACCAGCCTTGACGAACTGGATACTTTTGCGAAGGCCCTGAAAGAATTGGCCGGATAGACCAAGCCCACAGTTTAATCCCGAAACAACTTGGCATCGGCCCAGAATGTGCCAAAGGGAATGATGGAGGCCACAAGTGCCAAACCAAATTTTTTAAGAGACCAGTTTTGTTCGATTTTTATTTGCACTACTGCCAATAGGTACAGCACAAACAACAGCCCATGCGCCATGCCAAAAATTTTGTTGGGCTGGGGGCTGTCAAAGTAGTATTTGAGCGGCATTGTAACAAACAAAATGACCAAGAAGGAGACCCCCTCCACGAAGGCCAAAATGCGTAAACGCCCGATTTGCGATTTGAATAAATCAAACATTGGATTGCGATGATTGGTAAAAATAAAGCCAAAAATAACGAAGTAACGCCAAAAATCAGTGCGCTTATACCCGTACTAAGCCTTTTTCTCGCAAAAAATGGTGCGTCATTACGGCTTTTTTAGGGTTGAGTATTACTTGTTTGAGTACTGCGCAAACAAAGATTTCGTGGTCGCCGCTGTCGGTTGTGTTGCAAACGCGGCACTGCACATAGCCCACTGCGTCGGTCAAATAAGGGCAGCCGCGCTCGTCTAAATCGTAGTTGAGTCGCTTAAACTTGTCGGTATCGCGGCCGCTCTTGCGGCCCAATTTGGCAATAAGGCCCGTTTGGTCTTGGGCCAGTACATTGACGTTCAAAATGCCTGATTCGCGCACCAATTCAATGGTATAGTCAATTTTGTAAAGGGCTATGCAAAGCATTTTGCCGCCCATTGTTGGTAGCTGTGGAGATGGCGTATAAGTCGTGGCTTTTACGTTTCAACAATGATTTCATGCAAAAAACGGGCTATTTTCAACAAATATGTATTAACTCAACGATTGTCGCGCTAAATTTGTTTGCCAGTTTGCTTCTCTCAAAAAAAAAGAACCGCTCCAACCACCGAACATAGCCGTGGTAATGCAAGAAGCACGCAACACTTTTTTTAGGAAAATGGAGATTAGTAATTGTTCATTTTAACAACAACTTATGCCCTTTTGCCGTTATTTTTCAACGCTAAATAGTCACCACAAATGTACCAACGACTCCTGTTTTTGTTAGGCTTTTTTTTAAATGCGCTGGCAACTATTGCCCAAAGTCCCGCTTTAAAATACAACCACCGCGACCTGTTTGACCCGCTCTTCAACTACCAGCCCGCCAGCGAAACCCGAACGGGCAGCGGCGCGCCTGGGCCGCGCTACTGGCAAAATCGAGCCGATTATCAAATAGCCGTAACGCTCGACGAAACTGCCAACACCCTAAGCGGCGAAGTAGAAATAAAATACACCAACAACAGCCCCGAATCACTGCCGTTTGTGTGGTTGCAGTTGGACCAAAACGCCTTTACGACCACCTCGCGCAGTGCCAAAACCACGCCCATCAGTGGCGGACGCTACGGCAATACTACTTTTGAAGGAGGCTATAAAATCAGCACCGTAACAGTGCAACAGGGCAAAAATCAACCCGTCAATGCCGACTTTTTAATTGCCGACAGTCGCTTGCAAGTACGCCTTGCAGAGGCCATAAAGCCCAATGGCGACGGTATCAAAATAAAGTTAAACTACTCCTTTAAAATACCCAACTATGGCTCCGACCGCATGGGTAAACTCGAAACCCGCAACGGATTAATCTACGAAATGGCGCAGTGGTATCCACGCATGTGCGTTTTTGACGACATAGAAGGCTGGAACGTATTGCCCTATCTTGGCGCAGGTGAGTTTTATTTGGAATATGGCGATTTTGAGTACGCCGTTACTGTACCAAACGATTTTGTAGTGGTGGGTTCGGGCGAGTTGAGCAACCCCAACGAGGTATTGACTGCCGAGCAAATAAAGCGAATAGACGAAGCCCGCAAAAGCGATAAAACGGTGATAATAAGGGGGAAAAATGAAATAAAAGATGCCAAATTGTCGCTGGTATCGCTGCCCAGTAAGACTTGGAAATTTCGTTGCCAAAACGCCCGCGATGTAGCCTTCGGAATGTCGCGGGCGTTTGTGTGGGACGCGGCCAGAATCAACCTGCCGAGCGGCAAAACCGCGCTGGCGCAGTCGGCTTATACTTCCGAAAATGCGGGCGAAGATGGTTGGGGTCGCTCTACCGAGTACGTCAAAGGTTGCATTGAATTTTACTCGAAATATTTGCTCGAATATCCTTACCCCGTGGCCAGCAACGTGGCGGGTACGGTGGGCGGTATGGAGTATCCAGGCATTGTGTTTTGCGCCCACAACGACAAACGCGAAGCTTTATGGGGCGTAACCGACCACGAGTTTGGGCATACTTGGTTTCCGATGATTGTAGGCAGCAACGAGCGTAAGTTTGCGTGGATGGACGAAGGCTTCAATACTTTTATCAATATGCTCTCGGCCGAGGCTTTCAACAACGGCGAGTACAACCGCGAGCGCATGGACAATCTCCAAGACCTAGCACCGTCGCTGTTTCGCGACAACGCCGACCCCATTATGACCATTCCTGACGTAATCAAGACTGGCAACTTGGGCTGGGAAGCCTACTACAAACCAGCCATTGGACTCAAAATGCTGCGCGAGTCGGTACTCGGAAAAGATAGATTTGACTACGCTTTTAAAGAATATATCAAGCGGTGGGCGTTTAAACACCCCACACCCCAAGATTTTTTCCGCACCATTGAAGATGCCGCTGGCGAAGACCTCGGCTGGTTTTGGAAAGGCTGGTTTTACGAAAATTATCAGCTCGACCAAGCTGTAAAAGAAGTACAATATGTGGAGCAAAATCCCGAAAAAGGAGCTATTATTACGCTCGAAAACTTAGAGAAATGGGCCATGCCCGTTGTGATAGAGTTGGAAGAAACGGGTGGCAAAAAAACCCGCGTCGAAATGCCCGTTGAAGTGTGGCAACGCGGCAATAGTTGGACTTTTAAAACCAACACCAAAACAGCCCTGAAATCGGTAACGATTGACCCCGAATTTAAACTACCCGACGTAAATCCACGTAACAATACTTGGCGACCAACCCGGTTTGTCGAATCCGAAGGCAACTAAATCAATAAATTGGCACTGAATTTGTGAGTGCTGCATCAACACACTTAAAATATCATGCGTTTTTTAGTACTATTATTTTTCACTTTTTACGCTTCACTTTTCACGCTATTGGCCCAGCCAAAGCGCGAGTTTAGGGGCGTTTGGATTGCCAATGTCAGCAACGTAGATTGGCCCTCGCAAAAAGGACTAACCGCCGAACAACAGCGGCAAGAACTGATAGGGCTGCTCGAATTGCACCAAAAACAGGGGCTAAACGCCGTTTTTTTACAAGTTCGGAACGCCTGTGATGCCGTTTATCCAAGTTCAATTGAACCGTGGTCGGAGTGGCTTACGGGGCAGCAAGGGCAACCCCCAGGCTACGACCCGCTGGCCTTAGCCATCGAAGAATGTCGCAAACGGGGCCTCGAAATTCACGCTTGGCTCAACCCTTACCGCGCCGTTACCGATGCTTCAAAGGCTTCTATTGCCCCAAATCATATTTCCAAAACACAACCCGACTGGATGTTGTCTTACGCAAATCTGCGAATTCTTGACCCAGGTTTGCCCGAAGTACAAGCCTACGTAACGCGCGTAGTCATGGACATACTGCGCCGCTACGACGTGGACGGGATTCATTTTGACGACTATTTTTATCCGTACCCACAAACGGGCATCAATATCAACGACAACGCCACTTTTGCCCGCCACAATCGGGGCTTTACCAACCGCGCCGACTGGCGGCGCGACAACGTGAACAGACTGATAAAAATGGTACACGATAGTATCCAAGTTGTCAAGCCTTACGTCAAGTTTGGTATTTCGCCTTTTGGTATTTGGCAAAATAAATCCTCGTCGCCGCAAGGCTCCGATACAAAAGGTTTTGAAGGCTACTCAGGCACTTATGCCGATTCTCAAAAATGGCTGCAAGAAGATTGGATAGACTACATAGTGCCGCAGGTGTATTGGAGCATTGGCAACGCCGTCGCCAATTTTTCGGTGTTGGTGCCGTGGTGGAACAAAGCCACTTACGGGCAGCACGTTTATGTAGGGCACGGAGCCTATAAAATCAACAATGATACCGACGCAAACTGGAACAACCAGCAGCAACTGCTCGACCAAATAAAATTGGTGCGCACCTACGAAAATATCCAAGGTAGCGCGTTTTTTAGTGCCAAAACCTTGAGAAATAACCCTTTGAACGTAGTAAATCTACTAAAAGAAGACCTGTATCGGTTGCCCGTGTTGATACCTACCATGCCCTGGAAAGACAATGTTCCCCCCGCCGCACCGACACAGTTGGCGGCCCAGCAAACCGACCGAACGACCATTGAGTTGGCCTGGACGAGCGTCACAAACGGAGCTTCGGAGTTTGACCGCGTGCGGTATTTTGTGGTGTATCGTTCCGAAAACAACGGTACGCGTCATTTTCAAGGCATTGTTCCCGTATTTGCGGCCAATACTCGCTTTGGCTTTGTTGATGTTAATTTGCAAGCAGGGATAAAGTACAATTACTCGGTTACGGCCGTTGATAGGCTGCACAATGAAAGCAAACCTGCCGAAATAGCGGGCAGCGCGGAGCTGGTAGCCTCCACACCAAGTATTGACCCCAAGCCCGTTGCGCCCGCACACATAGAGAAACCAACCTATGCAGAACCCCAACCAGCTGACGTAGCTTTGCAGGTTTTTCCCAATCCGTTCAATCAGCAAGTGAGTATTCGTTATTATTTGCCCAAGCGCACGCACGTGCTGCTACACGTGTACGACGAACGTGGCACGCGCGTGGGCGTACTGATAGACAACCCACAAGAGGCTGGGCCACAAGCAGTGCAGTTTAATGGTGAGTTTTTGTCAGATGGGGTTTATTTTGCGCGGCTATTGGCCGACGGCACGCAGAAATCGGCTAAGATGATACTGAAAAGATAAGCGTTATTTGTCAAATAGATGGCAAGGTTTGGTAATTTTGCCCCCATATGTTTAATTACACAATCCATGCAAACTTACATTGAAGCCAATAAGCAACGTTTTTTAGACGAACTCCTTGATTTGCTGCGTATTCCATCGGTGAGTGCCGACCCCCAATTCAAGGGCGATGTGCGCCGCTGCGCCGAAGCAGTGCGCGATGCCATCGAAAAAGCGGGTGCCGACTACGCCGAAATTTGCGAAACAGCAGGCCACCCCATCGTTTACGGCCAAAAAATAATTGACCCTGCGCTACCTACCGTTTTGATTTATGGCCACTACGACGTGCAGCCCGCCGACCCCCACGAACTGTGGCATTCACCTCCTTTTGAGCCAGTTATCAAAAACGAACGCATCTACGCGCGCGGTGCTTGCGACGACAAAGGGCAGTTTTATATGCACATCAAAGCCCTCGAAACAATGGTGCAGACCAATACGCTGGCTTGCAACGTCAAAATAATGATTGAGGGCGAAGAAGAAGTGGGCTCCGACCACCTGAGCACTTTTGTGCGCCAAAATAAAGAAAAACTCAAAGCCGACGTTATCCTAATATCCGACACCAGTATTATTGCCAACGACGTGCCTTCGATTGAGGTAGGCTTGCGCGGTTTGACGTACCTCGAAGTAGAAGTAGTAGGAGCCAACCGCGACTTACACTCGGGCGTTTACGGCGGGGCAGTGGCCAATCCTATCAACGTGTTGTGCGAGATGATTGCCTCCTTAAAAGACCAGAATGGCCACATTACCATTCCAGATTTTTATGAAGACGTAATCGAACTAACCACCGCCCAACGCCAAGCACTCAATGATGCACCCTTCGATTTGGACGAATACAAACGCGACCTTGGCATTGACGACGTACAGGGCGAAGCAGGATATACTTCTATTGAACGCACCTCCACGCGCCCAACCCTCGACGTAAACGGCATCTGGGGAGGCTACATTGGCCAAGGTGCCAAAACGGTACTGCCCTCAAAAGCCTACGCCAAAATCAGCATGCGGCTCGTGCCAAACCAGCACAACGACGCGATTTTGGAGCTTTTTACCAAGCATTTTTTGGCCATTGCACCGCCTTCGGTGAAAGTAACAGTGAAGCCCCACCACGGCGGATTGCCGTATATCATGCTCACCGACTCGGTAGAATACGCCGCCGCCGAAATGGCCATGCAAGAGGCCTGGGGCGGCCAAAAGGTGATTCCAACGCGCGGCGGTGGGAGTATTCCAATTGTGGCATTGTTTGAGCAAGAACTGGGCTTAAAGTCTATTTTGATGGGTTTCGGCCTTGACATTGACGCGCTGCACTCACCAAACGAAAGCTACGGACTGTTTAATTTTTACAAAGGAATCCAAACCATTCCGCTGTTTTTTAAGCACTACGCCGCGCTCAAAAAAGCATAACATTTGCCAATGTTTTATCTCAACTTTGCTATTACATGAAGCAATTCTTTACCAATAAGGCAGCTCTACTCCTCTGTGCTTTTCCTATTGTGGCTTTCTTTGTTTTTGTTGTCAGGCACGCCGTCAATGTACCCTACAACGACGACTCCGCGCTGTTGGAAACCATCAATGCGTGGAGTAATGCACCAAATTTACAAATACTGGTAGAGCAGCAAAATGTTCATCGAATTTTCTTTCCGCGTTTGGCGGCACTTTCGCTGTTTTTGTTCAACGGTGAGCTAAATTTTCGCTGTCAAATCATAGTGGGCTATCTCAATTTACTTCTGTTGGCTTACGCCTTTTTTCTGGTTTTCAAAAGTCTGTCGTTGCGCTTTGCTTATTTCACGCCAGTTGCTTTCTTGCTTTTTTCGCCTGTTGTATATACTGTACACATTTGGAGCATTACCGCTTTTCAATACACCCTCAGCATCGCATTTTCGTTGTTGGCACTGTACTTTATTCAACCCAGCAAACGCAAATGGTGGTATTTGTCTATTTTGTTCAGCGTTTTTGCCACGCTTTCCAATTTAGACGGCATCAGTTCATTTGCCGTTTGTTTACTTTGGCTACTCGCCCAAAAACGTTTTAAAGAGTCGGCATTGTACGGCATTTTTTTGATTTTTTATCTCTGGTTGTTTTTTCAAGGATTTAGATTTGGCTCGTCCACCCACTCGTCGTTCAAGCCATTGGATTTGGCAATGGGTTTTGTGTGTATGGTGGGCTCGGCAGCCAAAGTACTCTCCGACAGCAATCCTTTCGCAACTTCCTTTGCTTTGGGCGCGCTCATGCTCACTGTTTTTGGGGTAGTGCTCATCAAGAAATGGGTGCAAAATTTTAAAAGTAGTACAAGGTCCCCCGCTTTTACTTTCGTCGAAATTAGTTTTGTCAAATTGCTTACTTGCTTGGCCATGATTACCGTTGGTCGTGGCGTATTTAGCAATGGAACCGTCAATATCGCTTCTCGGTTCTTGATTTATTCGGTGTCAATAGCTATTGTTTTTTATTTGTTGTTGTTGGCCAACATGCCCAATTCTAAAACAAAAAACTGGCTACTGGGTTCTTTCTTGCTCTTTTCGGCTGCGGTCAATTTTGTGTCTTACCAAAAATACGAATTTGAGGCCAAAACCCACGTAGAAGCACTGATAGCCGACACGCACAATTTCCCCAAGCATGGTTTGTTTTTGCACCAATACCTCAACCACCCCGACCCCGACTTGGGCTTTTATGCGCATTACAGGTTTCCCCAGTATTTTACTCCCAAGGCCCTTGACGACTGGCAGCGCGCATTGCTTGACCCAAAAGCAATAGATAGCCCCAAAATTGTAACAACCCAGAAAATAACCGATCGTACAACCATTGAAGACCCTCTTTTGTATGATTTTTATGCCATTGAAGTCCAAAATATTGATTACCAACAAATAGCGCCAAAAGCAAAAACAATTTTTCTTTGTTTGATTGCCCCCCAAACCAACACGTCTCCGCAAAAGCTGTATCTCGTTTCATTGCAGCCCAATAGCCAAAGCTGGCTACAACGCATAACTGGCAAAGCCAAGTTTACGTCGGTAAGCTCAATGTTTCCAGCCAAGCTACCAAAAGGCAACTACGTGGTGGGTTTGTGCTGGTCTAATCAAAACATCCACGAAGCCATGCTACTGCGCAAGCAAATACCGCTTTGATTGCAGCTAACCGCTAAGCCGAGTTGTAGCTTAAAAACTACGATTCAACAAAAAAGTCCCACTCTCAGAGAGCGGGACTTTTTTGTAACTATTTAAATAAAAGCTATTTACTCCTACTTACTTTTCAGTTTTTTTTGGGCGCAGCGGTGGCTGGCGTAGCAGCTTTGGGGGCTGGTTGCAGTGATTTGACAGCTTTTTCGGCGGCTTCTTGTGCTTGTTTTTCTACAACGGCAGGATCAACGCCCAATTTTTTCAGTACCAGGCTGGTCACGTTGATATCGTCGCTACCCGAATATAGCACCACTGGCGTAGTATTGGCGCCCGCGTCGCGGTTTAAGATGAGCGTATAGCCATTTTCTTTGCCAACTGCTTTCACGGCTTCGTCAATCTTGGCCATTACGGGGTTGATGAGTACTTGGTATTTTTTTTGCAAAGTTTCTTGTGAGCTCTGCTGAAATTCCTGCAAATCTTGCTGGCCTGCTTGAATCTGCTTTTCTTTATCGGCTCTAATTATCTCCGACCAAGTGCCCGAATTTTTCTGATAGGCGGCGTATTTTTCTTGGAGGTCTTTTTGTTTTTCTTCCAGTGCCTTCTGAATCTGCTGCTGTTGAATTTGCAACTCATTGGTAATTCGCTTGCTGTCGGGCAATAACTGCAATACGTAGTCCACGTCAGTCCAGCCAATTTTCTGGGTTGCTTGTTGGGCTTGGATACTTAGACTTGCCAGTGCAATTACCATCACTACGGCTACTTTTAATTTAGTTTTCATTTTTCGATTCCTGTTTTGTTTTGGTTGATTTGGTTGTGTTTCGCTTTTCGTCGGGCGGGGTTGGTTGTTCTGTTGGCGTATTAACGCTTGGGGTTGTTTGTTTATTATTCTTACTGTCGTTTAGTCCCAGTTCTTCCATTACATAGTCGGTGTAGTCGTGAATGGGGTTGGCATACACTACCACAAAATCGCTTGATTTATCGAACAAAAAATCCAAACGTTTTTGCCGTGCTACGCGCTCCATTGACTTATACACCAAGTCGGTAACGGGTTTTATGAGTTCTTTTTTCTTTTGAAACAACATTCCGCTTTCGCCGAATATTTTGTTGTTGTATTCTCTTGCTTCGCGCTCTTTGTCGTTAATTTCCTGCTGTCGTTTGCGTTTCATGTCGTCGGTCAGCAATATTTCTTCGGCTTGGTAGAGGCGTTGCAGGCGGTCTATCTCGGTATATTTGTCTTGAATCTCTTTGGCCCAACGCTCCGAAAACTTGTCCAAATCGCCTTGTGCTTTTTGGTATTCGGGCATTTTACTCGTTACGTATTCCATGTCCAAGTACCCGAATTTTTGGGCATACGCCGTGCTTGTTGCCAAAAGCGCGTGCAAAATTAGTAAAAGCAAACGGGTTTTCATATTTATTTTAACGTTTCCGATAATTTGACACGCAATGTTTAGCGTCTTGTTTGGGGTTAAATCTTTCAAGTGTTAAACACCCAAGCAGCAATCGTTATCTAATCTGTTGGCCAATGGTAAAGTGAAACTGCGGCCCGCTGCGGGTAGTTTGTCCTGGCAAAGCATCAAATCCATACGCCCAGTCTATGCCAATTAGCCCGAAAGCAGGCATAAATATTTTGGCTCCTACGCCAGCAGAACGTTTCAAGTCAAACGGGTTGAAGTCTTTGTATTTGAAACCTTTGACATCGGTTCCCCAGTTGTTGCCTGCTTCGGCAAACACCAATCCAAAGATGGTAGCCGAAGGATTGAGCGACAGCGGGTAGCGCAGTTCCATGACATATTTGCTGTATGCTACCCCACCTGGCCGCGTAGATTGCTGACCAATGGTAGCATTGGGATTGGCTTGTGAAGCATCTACATTGCTCAAATTGGTACTTTGAACGGGTACAAGGGCACGGTCGGCGTAGCCACGCAGGGCGATGATGTCTTGCGCCAATGCAAACATACCCACGCCCGCCAAACCCGCACCACCAAGTACAAAACGCTCAAAAGGACTGATGGAGAGGTTGGGGTTGTAACGCCCCAGAAAGCCCATGTGGGCGCGGGTGCTCAGAACGAGCTTGCCCGTTATGGTGGCAAACCAACTGGCATCAAACATCCATTTGTGGTATTCTACCCACTTAAATTGGTCTTGTTTTGAAGAAAAGTCGGTTTTACCAGTGATAGACGAATAAGGGGGCGTAAAGGTGCCACTCAACGTAAACGATGACCCTCTACGCGGAAACTGTGGGTTGTCGATGGTATTGCGCGATAGGGTAGCGTTGAAAGTTAAGTTGTTTGACACGCCGTTGTTGAAACCAATGCCGAACAAATCGAGGTTGTCAAGGCGGTAGCGTTGGTAAGAAAGTGCCGTACTAAGCGTAAAATAGCGATCTGGAATACGCAAGCGCTTACCAATCGACACCGTTACACCAGTGTTGTAGTAGGCCCCATTAAATTGGGCGCTCCCTCTTGACTGCGCAAAAGGGTTAAATTGGTCAAACTGACGAAAAGTAGTCTTGGTGATACTTATGCCAAACGAAATGGGTTTTTTGCCCCCCAGCCAAGGTTCGCTAAAACTCGCAGAATAGGTTTGAAACTGCCGCCCACTGGCCTGAAAACGAATGGCTACTTTTTGCCCGTCGCCTGCGGGAAGTGGCCGCCAGGCTTTTAGATTGGGGATATTGCGGGCCGAGAAGTTGTTGAAAACCAAGCCCAATGTACCCACAAAGCCAATAAAACCACCCCAACCACCCGAAAGCTCAATTTGATCGCTGGGTTTTTCTTCTACGGTGTATTCAATATCAACCGTACCATTTTCGGGGTGTGGCACGGGGTTTATCTGAATTTTTTCGGGGTCAAAGTAGCCCAATTGCGAAAGTTGCCGCTGGGTATTGATAATTTCTGTTTTTTTAAATTTCTGACCTGGTAGGGTAAACAACTCGCGCATCACCACGTGGTCGCTGGTTTTGGTGTTTCCGTTCAGCACAATTTTATTGATAGTAGCTTGTTTGCCCTCAAAAATGCGCATTTCTATCTCAATTGAATCGCCGTCAATTGATTTTTCGACGGGGGTGCAGCGGTAGTACAGGTAGCCGTCGTCCATGTACAACGCACTTACGTCGTTGCCCGGGTTGCCGTTGAGGCGTTTGTCGAGGTCTTCGGGATTGTAAACGTCGCCTTTTTTTATGCCCAATACCTTGTCCAATTGTTCGGGTGTGTACAGATAATTGCCGTCCCAGGTTACATTTCTGATATAATAACGTGCGCCTTCGTCAATGTTCAGCACTACCTCAATGGTTTGTCCACCATTATTTATTATTGAATCTGAGGAAATAGTAGCATCGCGGTAGCCCATTTTATTGTAAAATTCAATGAGCTTTTCTTTGTCTTCTTCGTATTTTTTGGGAATAAATTTGGAAGGCGTAAACAAGCGACCAAAGCGCATCTGCTTGGTATTTTTGAACTTCATGCGCATTTTACCTTCCAGTATTTCTTTTCTACCATTAAAAACGATGTTACTAATTTTAACTTTGGCACCTTTGTCAATTTTAATGCGCATTACGGCGTTGCCGCGCGTGGTGTCGGGTATTTGAATAATCTGAACTTTGGTATTCAAAAAGCCTTTGTCAATAAAATATCGTTTCACGGCCAATTGCGCATTTTTGACCATTGTATTGGAGATAATACGGCCTTTTGGCAGTTTTATTTTGTCATTCAGCGATTCTTGCTCGCCCTTGCGAATACCCTGATAAGTAACCCGAAACAAGCGTGGCTGCTCTCTAATGTGCATCTCTAAGAAAATTTGTTCTCCTTCTACCTTCCGCACCAGCACTTCAACGTCGTCCAGTATTTTTTGGTCCATCAGCTTTTTGATGGCCCCGTTGATGGTTTCGCCAGGTACTTTTATTTTATCGCCCACGCGCAGCCCCGACATAGAAATCATGGAGTTGGGGTCTAAAAAATGATTGCCCGTTACAACTATATCGGCCAGTACGTATTCTTTTGGCTCGGCATAGCTAAATGGCTCACTGACGGGCGTTTGATCAAGCGGGCGCGCGAGGCCCAAACGCTGGGCTGATGCATTGTCAATGGTGGTAAAGTAGAGTAATCCTAAGATAAGAGCGTAGCGAAAGTGCTTCATTTTGTGCATTTAGTTACTTCAATATATTAACGACAAAAAACAAAGATGCTTGTATAAAGTCGTAGTTTTTAAGCTGGCTGGTCTGCCGATTATTGGTCTGTTAATTGTTCGCTGGTTTTTCCAAAACGTCGTTCGCGTTGTTGGTAGGCCAAGATGGCCTCGTACAAGTGGTTGCGGCGAAAATCAGGCCAGAATGTTTCTTCGTAAATATACAGCTCGGCATAGGCAAGCTGCCACAGCATAAAGTTGCTGATGCGGTGGTCGCCGCCCGTGCGTAGCATCAAATCTACTTCGGGGCGGTTTTGGGTGGCCAAGTGGGCCTCAAACATGCTTTCGTTGATTTCTTCGGGAGTAAGCGTGCCATTTTGAACTTGCCGCGCCAAGTTTTGAGCAGCCGTTACGATGTCCCATTTGCCGCTATATCCCAATGCCAAGACAAGATTTAGCCCCGTACTGTGCTTGGTGCGCTCAATGGCGGCGTACAATTCTTTTTGGCAAGATAAAGGCAGGCTGGCGGTGTCGCCGATGGTATCGAGGCGCACGTTGTTTTTGAGTAGCGTGGGCAGCTCGTTTGAGATGGTATGCACCAAAAGCTGCATCAAAGCATCTACTTCGGTCTTGGGCCGCGCCCAGTTTTCGGTTGAGAATGCATAGAGCGTTAAGTAACCCACACCCAGTTCGGCGCAGGCTTCGGTAGCTTCGCGCACGGCTTTGATGGCATTGTGGTGGCCAAAAACGCGCATCGCGCCGCGTTGCTTGGCCCAGCGTCCGTTGCCGTCCATGATGACGGCAATGTGCTGCGGTAAATTGGCTAAGTCAATTTGCTCCTTCATGGTGAGGTAGCCTGATTTTTTTAAAATGAACCCGCAAAAGTACGTAAATTATCAGTGATTCAAAAGCCTGTTTTAGGCTACTCTGACAATGTGGGCTTCGGCTACGAGCGGAAAACCCAGCAAACGCAGGTAAAGTTGGGTCAAAACTACTACGTCTTCGCGGCAATAGCGGCAGATGCGGGGCAGGTCTTTTTCGACGTAATAAACCCGCGTAACGTCTTGGCCGCCAATGTCTGATTTGCTACTGGGGATATTGAAGAGCGCGGCCAGCAAGTCGAGGGGGGCATAGTTTTTATGGTCGCCAAACTTCCACATTTCGAGGGTATCTTGGTGCAGAATTTCCCAAGGTTTTTTGCCCGAAAACTGCATGGAGCGGGGCAGTTCTAGGCCATTTATGAGCATGCGGCGGCACAAATACGGAAAATCAAATTCTTTGCCGTTGTGGGCGCAAAGCGTGAGTTGGTCGTCGGGGTATTTTTCGATTATTTTTTTAAATTCGTCGAGCAGTGTTTTTTCGTCGTCGCCCGAAATGGCCTTTACTTTTAGGCTCATTTGGTCGTCGTTGTTCCAGTGCAATACGCCCACGCTAATGCAAATTACCTTGCCAAATTCGGCATAAATGGCTGCTCGTTGAAAAAACAATTCGGCGGGCGTGGCTTGGCTTTCGTTTTTGAGCAGGAGGGCTTTTTTAGACCAACTTTCCTGCATTCGCTCGTCAAGCTCGCCAAAATCTCCCACGCAGGAGGCAGTTTCGATGTCAATAAAGAGCAAATTTTTCGCTTTTCGGCGCAAGTCGTTCAGGCTGGGCATGTTGCAAGCAGGGTTATTTAGGAAACCGCATTCGATAATCTACTTTTACTTTTCCTTTGGTAATGTCGGCGAGCCTTTTTTTGAGCAATTGCTTTTTGAGGGCGGGCAGATAATCGGTAAATAGTTTTCCTTCCAAATGGTCGTATTCGTGTTGGATAATGCGTGCTGCCATGCCTTGGTAGGTTTCGGTGTGTTCATTCCAATTGAGGTCGTAGTATCTGATAGTCAAGGTTTCGAGCCGATACACATCGGCTCTGATGCCTGGAATACTCAAACAGCCTTCTTCAAACGCCCATTTTTCGCCTTCTTGACCAATTATCTGCGGATTGATAAATGCTTTTTTGAACCCTTCCAAACTGGGGTCTATTTCGCGGTCGTCTTCGTGGTCGTCTTCGTCGTTGGGTTCGTTGAGCGGCGTGCCGTCAACCACAAAAAGCCGTAAGCTCAAGCCCACCTGCGGTGCTGCCAGCCCAATACCCGACGAGTCGTACATGGTTTCGTACATATTTTCGACCAGTTTGGGCAGGTCTATGTTTTCGGTTGGTTCAATACCACGGGCCACTTTTCTCAAAACGGGATCGCCGTAGGCTACAATTGGGAAAATCATTTATTTTCTAAAAAAGACTGTAAAATAATTACGGCACTTACCATGTCAATATTGCCTTTTTGGCGGCGGTCGCTTTTTTTTGTACCGCTTGCTATCATGGCTTGCAAGGCCATTTTGCTCGTAAACCGCTCGTCGTGCTCATAAACGGGCGTATCGGGGAAGGCTTTTTTGAGGTGCTTGATAAATGTTTTCACGAGCGGGGTATTGTTGGTATCGCTGGTGTCTAAGTTTTTGGGCATACCCACCACAAACGATTCAACAGGCTCGCGGTTGGCATAGTTTTTTAGGTATTCCAGCAGCTCATGCGACCGAACGGCTTCGAGGGCAGTGGCGATGATTTGGAGCGGGTCGGTAACGGCAATTCCCGTGCGCTTGGCCCCGTAGTCAATCGAAACAATTCGACCCATAAAAATGTTCTTGTGCTAAATAATGCCGCAAATATAGTAAAATTATGCCTAATTTCGTTCTAACAACGGCGCAGACCTGAACCGTAGCCAGCAGGCTGTTAAATATTGTTAAATGGCAGAATCTGGCAAACGTTTTTGATAAATACTGACGTTATGTCAGTGATGTTGCGTTTGGCAAGATTTTTCAGGTAAGTTAGTACGTTCTCAAACAACATAAAAAATTTCAATTAACAAGCAAACCATAAAAAAACATGAACCAAAACTGGAAATCATTGGCCGTAGTAGGAGTCGTTTCGAGCGTGGTTACGCTGGGAGGACTCAAATTGATTGGTGGCTTTGACAACACCCGCGACGTAATTATCAAAGAGTCGGGTGTGCCTTCAATCAACAGTTTTACTTCGATTGGCGGGCCTGCGGGCGCGCCAGGCGATTTTATCTACGCCGCCGAGGTTTCTACCCCTGGCGTGGTACACATCAAAGCCACCTCTGCCCGCCAGCAGCAGCAGCAGCAGCGCGGAAACGGCGGCTTAGATATTTTTGACTTTTTTGGCGAAGAGTTTGGAATGCGACGCGGCGGCGGGTCGCAAAAGCAAGAGTCGTCGGGTTCGGGCGTAATCATTAGCAGCGACGGCTACATCGTAACCAACAACCACGTGGTAGAAGGTGCCGAAGAGTTGGAGGTGGTGCTTTCAAACAAGCGCACCCTGAAAGCCAAGGTCATTGGCACCGACCCCTCTACCGACATCGCCGTCATTCAAATTCCTGCCAAAGACCTGCCCGCCTTGATATTTGGCAACTCTGATGCCGTGAAAGTGGGAGAGTGGGTAGTGGCCGTGGGCAACCCCTTCAACTTGGAATCTACCGTTACGGCGGGTATTATTAGTGCCAAAGGACGCGGTTTGGGTATTATTGGCAGCCAGAGGCCGTCAGCACGCGGTGCAAGCGAAACCAACAACGAAGACTTACCGCTTGAATCATTTTTGCAAACCGATGCCGTAGTAAACCCCGGCAATAGCGGTGGTGCGTTGGTAAACTTAAAAGGCGAGCTAATTGGCATCAATACGGCCATCGCCAGTCCTACGGGTAGCTTTGCAGGCTATGCTTTTGCAGTGCCTGCCAGCTTGGTCAAAAAAGTATCCAGCGACTTGATTAAGTTTGGCAACGTGCAACGCGGCTATTTGGGCATTAGTTTGGACGAACTCAACAACACCAAAGCCGACGAATACAACCTAAAAGTAACCGATGGTGCATACGTACGCGGGTTCACGGCCAACAGCGCCGCCAAAGATGCAGGCATCAACGTTGGCGACGTAATTACCAAGGTTGATGGCACCACCATCAACACCATTACTCAGTTGCAAGAAATGATTGGCCTCAAACGCCCAGGCGAAAGTGCCGTTTTGACCGTAAACCGCGACGGGAAATTGAAAGATGTTTCGGTAACGTTGCGCAACCGTACGGGCGGCAAAGAAATTGTAAAAGCCGACGAAAGTGCCGCCGCTATGACATCACTGGGTGCCCAATTTGCCGACCTAAATGACCGCGAAAAACAACGCCTACAACGCGCAGGTATAAGTAGTGGGGTGAAAGTAACTGCCGTAGAAAGCGGCAAACTGGCCCGAGTGGGCGTAGAAGAAGGCTTTGTGATTACGGTGGTAAACGGAAAACCCGTGCGCTCGGTAAAAGAATTGAAAGACGCGCTGGCCAGTCAAAAAACAGGCCGTGTGCAAATGGAGGGGCTATATATTGACTCTCCTACCGATGTTTTTTCGTTCGGCTTTAATTTATAATACCTTTTAAATAAACGGGTTACGGAGCCAAAAACCCCGTAACCCGTTTATAATTATAGCGAATATAGCTAGTTGATAATGCACCGTTATTTTCTGTAAAGTTAATTGTTACCACTCACTCGGCACAGCCAAGAGCGTGTGGGAGATTGCAAGTCCCGTCTGCAACACATGCTCTAAAAGCTGTAAACCACAAATTTATAATTATCGGTCTCCCCCTGAGTGAAACAGAATTGACTGTTTTTCCTTTTGTGTCTTTGTATTCAAAACTTGGTAATTCGGAATCTACGAACTTGTTTATTTTCTTATCATTTCCGTCACCATCTTTATTGCTTAGTATTGAATTTGTATTTTTAAAAAATAGTGTCGCCAATCTTATCTTTTTCTAAAATTTCAACTTTCATTGTCATTTCAGATGTCCTTAATTTCAGGTTTTTTACATTTATTATGGAGTCAATTTGAGCGTCGGCGTTTTGTATCGAATAATGGATTGAGACTTTAATAGTGTCAAAATTAATACTGCTTTCATTTGTTTAAAGTTTTGATGTTTTTTTTCAAAATTTCTACCAAACGAGCAGGGATTTGTGCAGATGGGGAATTGGAATTCGGTCAGCCCATAACTGCTGCTGATTGAAAAACAAATGTATAAGTTAAAAAGACTATAGGCTATTCCCTTAAAATTGACTTTTTAGGGAGTAGAAATCATTGAATTTAGGCTAATTTTAGATTTGATTAAGCGGAAATTGCATTTTTTTAAGCGATTTCGTTGTACTTTTTTATGCGTTCAATCTGAGCCGCCAAACGGGACTTATTCAAACATCAAATAAAGCGTGATGGTGTGCGTAGTGAGGCGGCGCAGGCTAATGCTCGTGGGCGCGTCGCCGGCCTCGTACATATTGACCAGCCCGTGCGAGAACCGAAGTTCGGGCGAAAACTTGGTGTAGGCCAAAAACTGCTCAAAGCCAAAGCCATAATCGAGCGTTACATCGTAGCTTTTTGCGTTAAGCCGCTCTGAGCCAGGCTGCGAACGCCGCCGTACGTTGGTTTCGGTGCCCAGTGTTATACCGCCAAGCATATACATTCGGGAGTTCATGCGGCGTTTTGATTTGTATTTTAACAAAATAGGCAACTCTATCCAAGTAGCTTCGCGTAGCTCGCGTCTGCTTTTTCCGTTGGCAAATTGGTATTCAAGCACGCGGTCGTAGAGCGACACCGACGGCGTTGTTCGTATGTCCCAGCGTTCGTTGAGGTACAAGTTGCCCACCAAACCCATGCGAAAACCCGCCACCGAGGGTGCCGTAATAAGGTTGATGGAGTCGCCATTGGTAACGTAGTGCTCGCTGTGCGTAAAGCGGAAGCGCGTGTAGGGTAAGGCAAACAAAAAACCATAGTGTATGGCCTTGTCTTCGTAGTGTTGTTGGTGCTTGGGAATGTATTTAGCACTCTGAGAAAAACTATTTTGATGCGCCAAAACGCACACCAGCAACGCCGCAAAAATTATTTTTTGCCAACATAAATCGAACAAATACCGAAAGTAAGAGGAACGCATTTTGTGTTTTTAAAACCTGCTTGTTCGTAAATTTTCAAAAAATCTGTACCATCAGGAAACGCCTGAACCGATTCGGGTAGATAAGCGTAGGCCGAAGTATCTTTTGACACCAACCTACCTACCACTGGTAAGATGTAACGAAAGTAAAAGTTGTATAATTGCTTAAAAGGAAAACTTTTGGGTTTTGAAAACTCCACTACCACGCACGTACCGCCAGGTTTCATGACCCGAAACATATCGGTAAGGCCCTTGCGCAGGTTTTCAAAGTTGCGCACGCCAAACGACGCAATGACGGCTTCAAACGAATTATCTGAAAACGGCAGCCGCTCCGAGTCGGCAGTGCGTAACTCTATGACATTTTCCATGCCAAGTTTTTTGATCTTGGTACGGCCCACGGCCAACATGCCCTCCGAAATATCAACGCCGATGATTTTTTTGGGTTTTAAAGCCAACGCCTCAATGGCAAAGTCGCCCGTGCCAGTGGCAATGTCCAAGATGGTTTGGGGCTTCTCAGAGCGCAATATTTTGATGGCTTTTTTTCGCCAATAAATGTCAATTCCCGCGCTCAAAAAGTGGTTGAGAAAATCATACTTGGGCGAAATATTGTCAAACATCTCGGCTACCTGCTCGCGTTTGCTAGTTGATTTTTCTTTGTAAGGAACAACGCTCATCGTAAAAATAGTAAAAAATAGTCGCAACAATGCGAAGTTGAATAATTATTGTATGAGAACGTTTTGTGCAAGAAAAGAGTTTTGCCTAATACCGAAACTCACTGCTTTTTTTAATACCCAAACGTATGCTCAATAGGCTGGAAGAAATAAAACAGAATCTCTACAAATACCTCGAAATTAGAATAGAACTCTTCAAAGCAGAATTGCAGGGAGGGTTCGAGGCCGCCCTAATACAACTGCTTTACTTCACTGTTTTACTGGTTTTGGTTTTTGTTACAGTCGTTTTTTTGCTCATTGTGGCGGCTATTTATCTCAATTATTTGCTCCAAACCCAATATGTGGGCTTTGGCATCGTGAGCGGGTTGTTGGCTATTTTAACCCTTTTTTGGGTAGTTGCACAAAGCCGCGCCCAGTTTTTTATTAGAAAAACACTCCGCTGGGTATTCAGTCAGCAACGAAAATAAAAACTTTGGCTGGTTTTGGCTAATTTTGCAAACTTTTAAAGAAAATCCCTAAACTGGATTACCATTACAAACAATTACAAAATGGCATTGAGCGAACAAGAACTACTACGTCGGCAAAAGCGTCAAGATTTAATGAATTTGGGTATCAATCCATACCCTGCCGAAATGTTTGAAATAAATGCAACGGCAGCCGATATTCTCAAAAACTTTGAAAACGATGAGTCAGAGAGCTATAAAAATGTGGCCATTGCGGGCCGTTTGATGGGTTTTCGCATCATGGGCAGCGCGTCTTTTGCAGAGCTGCAAGACAGTACGGGGCGTATTCAGCTTTATTTTCGGCGCGACGACCTGTGCCCAGGCGACGACAAGACGCTTTACAACACAGTTTTTAAAAAACTCTTGGACATTGGCGACATCATTGGCGTGAAGGGTTTTGTATTTACAACCCAAATGGGCGAAATTTCGATTGACGTTATGGAGTTCAAGATTTTGAACAAATCGCTGCGCCCGCTGCCCGTAGTAAAAGAAGTAGAAGGTAAAATTTATGATGCCTTCACCGACCCCGAACTGCGCTACCGCCAACGCTACGTAGATTTGATTGTGAACCCACAAGTAAAAGATATTTTTGTAAAACGGGCCAAAATCATCAGTACCATGCGTCAAATGTTTGACCTACGGGGCTGGCTCGAAGTAGAAACCCCCATTTTGCAGCCCATTCACGGTGGGGCGGCGGCGCGGCCTTTTAAGACACACCACAACACGCTCGACATGCCGCTGTTTATGCGTATTGCCAACGAACTTTACCTCAAACGCCTTATCGTGGGGGGCTTTGAGGGCGTGTATGAGTTTGGCAAAATGTTCAGAAATGAAGGCATGGACAAGACCCACAACCCTGAGTTTACGGCGTTGGAGTTTTATGTGGCCTACAAAGATTACAACTGGATGATGGATTTTACCGAAACGGTTTTGGAGCAAGTAGCCCACGCTACCAACGGCCAAACAAAGGTGAAAGTTGGCGAAAATGAAATTGAATTTGCGGGGCCATTTGCACGGTTGAGCATTGTAGAAGCCATCGAAAAATACACCAACCTGAACGTAGAAACCACCTCCGAAGCCCATATTCGGGCCAAATGCCAAGAATGGGGTATTGAAGTGGACAACAGCATGGGCAAGGGCAAACTGATTGACGAGATATTTGGCGCAAAAGTAGAAGCAAGCCTCGTTCAGCCCACGTTTATTATTGACTACCCCGTAGAGATGTCGCCACTTACCAAAAAACACCGCAGCAAAGCGGGAATGGTAGAGCGTTTTGAGTTATTTGTAAACGGCAAAGAAATAGCCAACGCCTACTCCGAACTAAACGACCCCATCGACCAACGCGAGCGTTTTGAAGACCAACTCCGCCTGGCTGAAAAAGGCGACGACGAAGCAATGGCCATGGACGAGGACTTTATTCGCTCGCTCGAATATGGCATGCCGCCCACGGCGGGTATCGGTATTGGCATAGACCGCCTCACGATGCTGCTCACCGACAACGTGAGTATCCAAGAAGTGCTCTTCTTCCCGCAAATGCGCCCCGAAAAAAAGGTGGAAATGGCTACCGAAGCCGATTTTGCGGCCTGCGGCGTACCAGTGGAGTATGTGCTTGCCCTCCAAAAAATGAATATTTTGACCGTTGCGCAGCTCAAAGCCGCCAACCCCAATAAAGTTTTTAATGATTTGGGCGGAATGCGCAAGAAGCTCAAAATAGATGCACCCATGCCCAACAATGCCGAAGTAGAGGCGTGGATTGGGTAAAATGCCAATTTGCCGGGGCAGGTTCTTATTTTTGGAAAGCCGGCCCAAAAAATTGCGTCCACGCCAGATTACAAGCCACTCCCACAAACACCAACCCAGTGGTTAGGTTGATAATGCCAACCACCTGCGGGGTAAGAAAACGACGCAGACGGTGCGCAAAAACCGCCAAAGCCGACTCCGTGAGGCCCACACCCAGCAGGCTACAACCAAAAAAAACAATTGTTTGATGCAGGTTGTAGCCCCCCGTAGTCCGTAGATAAGTGGCTATGCTAACCCACGACACAAAATTAATGGGGTTGAGCGCGTTGAGGGCTATGCCCTTAAAAAAATACTTCCAATGGCCCAATCGGCGATTTTTATCGTCGAGCGTTTGGCGGGGCTGCTGCAAGGTGGCCGTTTTGAATAGATTGCGAAACCCTAAGATTAACAAAAACACAATACCCGCCGCTGCCATCAACTTGTTGAAGCCCGCAACTTTTGGCAAAAAAGAAGTGCCAAATACGGCACAAAACACAAAAAAAGCATCGCTGGCTACTACGCCCACCGCGATTGCAATGCCACTGGAATAGCCCCGTTGAATGCTGGTTTGAATAAGGGCAAAAAAGACCGTTCCGAAGGTAAGGCAGAGCAGCACGCCCGTAAAAAATCCGTAAAATCCTGCAATGAGCATGAAATGGGTTGGTTGTTTTGAGAACAGATTAAAGTTTTTTTAGGCGCGCTACTTTCAAAAGCCCCATTACGCTCAGGGAGTCGGTTATTTTGCTTTGCATAACGAGCTCAATGGCATCGGTCAGGAGCATTTTTTGAACCATAAGCTGCTCGGTTTCTTCGGGTTCTTGGTCGGCTTGGGTGAGGTCTTCGGCCAAAAAAATAAACCCCTCTTCGTCGCCCACCGAGTTAGATAGGTGCACCCGCGCAATGTTGGTCCAACGCCCTGCCAGGAGTCCCGTTTCTTCTTTTAATTCGCGCTTGGCGGCTTCGAGCACGTCGTGGCCAAGGGGGCCTCCACCCTCAGGAATCTCCCACGAGTATTCGTTGAGCGGATACCGATACTGGCCTACCAAGTACGTAAAGCCTTCGTTATCAAGGGGTATTATGCCAATCGCCTTGTTTTTGTAGTGTACCACGCCGTATATTCCTGCTCCACCGCTGGGGTTTATTACATCCTCGTGGCGTACTTCAATCCATGGGTTGTCATATACCACGCGGCTGTTGCGGGTTTGCCACGGGTTTTGGGTTTCGATGGGTAAAATCATGTTATGAGGTACTTAATTACAAAAAATGAAAGATAAAGTTTTGGTGAAAAACAAAAAACAAAAAACGGGAAAATCGTATCTTTGCCAACCTTGAGATGCCCACAGCATTTAAACTTGGCAAACAACCCCACTTTGTAATGGCCGCGCAAATTAACCAAAAATCTAAATTCAAATGGATAAGCATTTCGTTTGGGCTCAGTGTGGTGCTGTTGGTCGTAAAATTTACGGCCTATTATTTGACACGTTCCAACGCCATTTTGAGCGATGCTCTGGAGTCTATTATCAACGTATTTGCCAGTGGGTTTGCCTTTTACAGTATTTATCTGTCGGCCCAGCCGCGCGACCCCAACCACCCCTACGGGCACGGTAAAGTCGAGTATTTTTCTTCGGGTTTTGAGGGGGCATTGATTGTCATTGCGGGTATTTTGATTGTTATTCAGGCGGTAGATAGGCTGCTCATGCCGCAGCCCATCGTGCATTTGGAATGGGGCTTTGGGCTGCTATTAATCACTGTTGTTGCCAACGGTTTGTTGGGGTATTATTTGCAAAAAGTAGGGAAAGAAACACACTCGGAAGCACTCACCGCCGACGGAAAGCACTTATTGACTGATAGTTATAGTAGTATTTTGATTCTGGTTGGTTTGGTTTTGATAAGCCTCACGGGTTTTCAGTGGCTCGATAGCGTGGTGTCGTTGGTGCTTTCGGTAGTTATTTTCTACAATGGCTATGTGCTTATACGCCGCTCAGTGTCAGCACTGATGGACGAAACCGACCCTGCCTTGCTCGAAAATGTGGTAGAAACCATCAATGCCAACAAATGCGACTACTGGATTGACGTACACAACCTGCGAATTCAACGCTACGGGTCAGATTTGCACGTAGATTGCCACCTGACGCTGCCTTACTACTGGGACTTGCGGCAAGTGCACGATGCCGTGCACGGGTTTGAAGAAAGCTTAGAAAAAGAAGCAGTAGGAGGCATCGAAATTTTTGTTCACTCCGACCCCTGCCTGCCTGCCTGTTGCCATTATTGCCGCCTAAGTCAGTGCCCCGTGCGGGCAGAAGATTTTGGCCGTGAGATTGTTTGGGACGTTAATAATTTGTCAAAAAATCAAAAACATTTTGTCGAAGCTGCTGATCAAAAATAGGTGTTTTTTAGCGCCGACGATGAACCCAAATTGGCATTATGACAAGAGCCACCACTCACAACCAAGTGTATTTTTTTCAAACAAACCCTTTCAAAAACATGAAAACCAACCGTCGTACTTTTGTAAAACAACTTGGGGCATTGGCAGGAGCTGCGGTGCTTAGCCCCCCAATTTTGGCCGCGCCCAACAAACTTTGGTTCGAGATTTCGCTGGCCGAATGGTCGCTGCACAAAACGATTTTTAACGAAAAAAAATTAACCAATTTAGATTTTCCCGTGGTAGCTCGCAATGAGTTTGGTATTGGCATTGTAGAGTACGTAGACCAGATGTTTAAGGACAAAGCCAAAGATACGGCCTACTTAAACGAACTTTTGATGCGCTGCAAAGACAACAATGTAAAAAATCACTTGATAATGATTGACACTGCCGGCGACCTTGGCGAGGCCAACGCCAAAAAACGCACCGAGGCCGTTGAAAAGCACTACCAATGGGTAGACTGCGCCAAGTATTTGGGCTGCGCCACTATCAGGGTAAATGCCCGGGGACAAGGCACCCGCGACGAGCAAGCCAAACAAGCCGCCGATGGCTTGGCCAAATTGAGTGAATACGCAGCCAAACAGAATATCAACGTAATTGTAGAAAACCACGGGGGAAACTCTTCTGATGGTAGCTGGCTGGCGGGCGTAATGAAATCTGTAAACATGAAAAACTGCGGAACGCTGCCCGATTTGGGCAATTTTTGCATCGAAAGTAGCTTTGCCAACGGAACATATACTTGCAACAAAGAGTACGACCGATACCTTGGCACCCAAGAACTCATGCCTTTTGCCAAAGGCGTAAGTGCCAAAACCAACGTCTTTGACGAAGCAGGCAACGAGGCCAAAATGGACTACCCGCGTTTGTTTAAAATTGTGAAAGAAAGCGGCTTTAAAGGCATCGTGGGTATCGAATACGAAGGCGCAAAGCTCTCCGAATACGAAGGCATCAAAGCCACCAAAAAACTGCTCGAAAAAGTAGGCGCGGTTTAAGTAGTTGTTGAGTTGTTGGGTTTTGAGTTGTTGGGTTTTGAGATAGTCAACCCTTAACAACTCAAAACTATTATTTAAGCCTACCCATTCCACCATCTACGCCAATTACCTGCCCCGTTACCCAGCTTCCTGCGTCAGAGAGTAGCAATTTGGCAAAGGCGGCTACTTCTTGGCTTGTGCCTACGCGCCCCAGTGGGTGGCGTTTGGCACTGGCTTCGCGCTTCTCGTCGCTCGACAACAGTTGGGCTGCCAGCGGGGTATCGGTGAGCGAGGGGGCAATGGCATTGCAACGAATTTTGAGCGGAGCCAGCTCGGCTGCTAACGAAACCGTCAAGCCTTCTACGGCCCCTTTGGCCGTGGCAATAGCAGCATGAAAGCCCATACCTGTACGCGCTGCCACGGTGCTAAAAAGTACAATTGAGGCCCCTTTGGCCTTGCGCAATCGCGCCAAATTGCCTTGAATAGTCGTTACCGCGCCCAAGACATTTATTTGTAAGTCTTGTTGAAATTCGGCCATACTCAACCGCTGAAAAGGTTTTAAATTGATGCTGCCAGGGGCATAAACAATGCCGTGAATGGCCTCGGGCAGGTGCTCGAAAATGCCCTCAGCAGGCTGGGTTACGTCCCAAGTTACGTGCGTGCTGCTGACACCCTCGGGCGGGCTGCGCGAAAACGTGTAAAGATTGGCTCCCTCGGCTTGCAGCATTTGCGCCAGCGCGTGGCCGATGCCCGAACTGGCTCCCACGATTAAAATATTTTTTTCTTGAAAAGACATAAGCCAAGGGTAAGTTTTGAGGTTTGAAACTGTTGTATGTAGTACGAGCTACTCATTAGAAAACCAATGGCGGGCAGAAATGTTTTTTGTAAGACCAAAAAAAGCCCGACAATCTTTCGATTATCGGGCTTTTTGGTACCCAGAGCCGGAGTCGAACCGGCATGAGAGTGAACTCACAGGTGTTTGAGACCAGCGCGTCTACCAATTCCGCCATCTGGGCATCAATAATTGGACTGTTTCCCCGTAAAGGGACTGCAAAAGTAGTGCTTTGCGTTTTATTTCCAAATTTTAAAACGATAAAAATAAAAAAAATGTTTCCAGCACAGCTTCCTCACTCGTACCGCAGTGCTTCAATAGGATCTAAACGCGATGCTTTTATGGCAGGATAAATACCCGAAATAATGCCCACTATTACGCACACCAAAATACCCAGGCCCATCCACAGCCATGGCACAATAAAACTGGCAGTGTCGCTGACGACTTTGGCGATGAGGTTGCCCACCAAAATGCCCATCAACAAACCACCAATGCCCCCCAAAACGCAAACGATAATGGCCTCAATCAAAAACTGAATACGAATAACGCGCGAGGTAGCCCCCAACGATTTTCTGATACCAATTTCGCGGGTACGCTCCGTAACCGACACGAGCATAATGTTCATCAGGGCAATGGCTGCACCCAGCAGTGTAATGATACCAATGCCAAAGCCGCCTATGCGCAGAGAACCCGTGATATTTTCAAAGTCTTTGGCCAGCGCGTCGGCACGCTCTATCTCAAAAGAGTCTGGCTTGCCGTTTGGGTCTTTGCGTACGCGCCGCATAATGCCCCGCGCTTCTTCCATAATCAAGTCTTGGTCGGCTATACCGCCCACGGAGGTTGTGATGTCAAAAGTCAATTGGCGGTTGGCGGCCAAGGCGCGGCCATTGTCGAGGGGTATCACGATGGTGCGGTCGTCGCCGCTGCCCGTAAGCGACCCTTTTTTGTCCAATACGCCCACTATTTTATATCTGCTGCCCATCACCACTATTTCTTGGTTAATGGGGTTTATTTTTTTCTCAAATAACGTCGCCGCTACCTCCGTGCCAATCAAGGCCACGTTGAGGGCATTGTCCAAATCGGTTTGCGATAAATTGCGCCCCGAAGCTATCTTATAGCCCTTGACCCCCAGATAGTTTTCGTCGCCGCCCATAATTAGCGTGTTGGGGTTGGTTTTTTTTGAACGAAACTTAACCTGCACCGCGCCACCTACCCGCGCCGAGATAGACACCGTGGCATTGTAAGTGTTTTTGAGCGTGCGCTTGTATTGGTTGGCCTGGCGGTAGTCAATGGGCGGGTAGTCTTTGGCACGTTGGCCCCCAAACCTACGCCGAAATGGCTGGGGCCCCACAATATCAAAAGTATTGGCTCCTAAGTCAGCAAAGCTGTTATTGACCGAACTCTGCATGCCGTCAATGGCCGTCAAAATGCCCACCAGTGAGGTAATGCCAATGGCAATGATAAGCGCCGTAAGCACAGTGCGGAGCATATTGGACTGAATAGAGCGAAGCCCCTCGCGGATATTTTCAAGAAAATTCATGGCTGGTTGTCAGAGGATGAGTTAGTTTGTATTGATTCAAAATCATTTTTTTTACTAAAATATTGTTTGCCCAACCAGAAACCGAGCGCTACTATCAACCATTTGCCCGATTTAAGAAAAACCTTGAAAGCCACATACTTGCTAAAAGGAACTTGAAACCACGCTCGATGGTATAAAATAGCATAACCGATAAATCCCAAAACGCAAAGGCAAGAAACGACCATCAAAATACGTCCCATTTTCTTTCGGGAGTCTATATCTTGGTTTTTCCAAAATAATAAAATGGAATTTTGCATGGTTTAGCACAAAATTTGATATATATTCGTTTAGAATCTAAAACATACACATTGGACGGTTCAAAATTCCGCACGAAAGCTAACTTATTCAAACCAATGAAACGCCTCATATTGCCGCTTGTCATTTTTCTGGGACTCACCGCCCAAGTTTGGGCTTCTAAGGTGCTGATTCCGATGGACGAGGCCCAAAAAAACCATCTCAAAGCCTACGGAATTGCCTACTGGATGCTCAAAACTTACGATGCCGAAATTGACTGGCTGCTCAACTACCGAGGCGGTAGTTTTATGATGGATTGGAACCAGCGGCTGGTCAACGAAATGGTGATTAGGGGCGTGAGCTACGAAGTAATTTCGGACGCGCAAGCCGCTGCTACGCTTGGTCAAATTGCGGCGCAAGATGCCAACATGGACAACGTAAAGCTCCAAAAAGCGCCCAAAGTAGCGGTGTATTCGCCCAAAACCAAACAGCCCTGGGACGATGCCGTAACGCTCGTGATGACCTACGCCGAGATTCCGTACGAGATTTTGTACGACGATGAGGTGATGCAAGGCAAGCTACCCCAATACGACTGGCTGCACCTCCACCACGAAGATTTTACGGGGCAATACGGCAAATTTTATCATTACCGCGACTATCCCTGGTACAAGGCCCAAAAGCGCGAAGCCGAAGACATTGCCACTAAGTGGGGCTTCAGCAAAGTGCCACAACTCAAACTGGCAGTGGCCAAAAAAGTCCGCGACTTTGTGGCAGGAGGAGGCTATATGTTTGCCATGTGCAACGCCACCGATACCTACGACGTGGCCCTGGCGGCTCAAAATACCGATATTGTAGATAGTTTTTATGACGGCGACGGCAGCGACCCCAACGCCCAGAAAAAATTAGATTTTAGCCAAACATTTGCTTTTCAGAACTTTCAGGTTGTTACCAATCCCTACGAAATTGAGTTTTCGAGCGTTGATAATCAGATGCAGGAGCGTGGCATAACCGAGGCCAACGATTATTTTACCTTGTTTCAATTTTCGGCCAAATGGGACCCCGTGCCTACCATGCTTACCCAAAACCACCAGCAAATTATCAAAGGCTTTATGGGACAAACCACGGCCTTTAAGAAAAAGTACATCAAGCCCGAAGTAGTGATTTTGGCCGAAAATCGCTCCATTGGCGAAGCCCGCTACATTCATAGCAACTATGGCAAAGGCTTTTTTACGTTCTACGGCGGCCACGACCCCGAGGACTACCGGCACGAGCTCGGCGAAGAACCCACCGACCTCAACTTGCACCCCAATTCGGCGGGCTATCGGCTGATTTTGAACAATATTTTGTTTCCTGCGGCCAAAAAGAAAAAACTGAAAACCTAACTAAACAAGGCCATGATGTCGTCTTGGGTTAGTTTTTTGACGAAGCCCTGCTCGGTGCTAATCAAGTCTTCGGCCAGTTCTTTTTTGCGGGCTTGGAGCAGCAATATTTTTTCTTCGATGCTGTCTTTGCAAATCATTTTGTAGGCAAAAACTTTTTTAGTTTGGCCAATACGGTGCGTGCGGTCTATGGCTTGGCGTTCTACGGCGGGGTTCCACCAAGGGTCTATCAAATACACGTAGTCGGCTTCGGTGAGGTTGAGACCCACGCCACCCGCCTTCAAGCTCATCAAAAATACGCGGCAACTTGTGTCGTTCTGAAACCGATTGACCCTACTGGCGCGGTCGTCGGTTTGGCCGTCTAAGTATTCGTACGGAATATTCGCCTTTTCCAAGTACGTCCTTATCAGATCCAGCATTTTCAAGAACTGACTGAAAATCAATATCTTATGATTTGAAGCGTTTTCTTCAATTTCGCGAATAATCTCTTCCAACTTGGCCGAGTCGGTGCCATAATCGGCATCGTCGGAGAGTAGAGCGGGCGAGTCGCATATTTGGCGGAGTTTCATCAAGGCTTCCAGCACCAAAAAACTACTCTTGTTCAATCCTTCGGTGGCCAGTTTGTCGGCTATTTGCTGGCGGTATTTTTCGCGGAAAGTATCATACACTTTGCGTTGTTTGGTACCCATTTCGCAGTACAAAATGGTTTCGGTTTTGTCGGGCAGGTCGGGGGCAACTTCTTCTTTGGTGCGTTTGAGCATAAACGGATACACAATCCGCCGCAGTTCTTGCGCTTTTTCTTTGTCTTGCAGCTTGTCAATGGGGTTGGCATACTCAGATTTAAAAAACTCGGCATTGCCCAGCAGCCCAGGGTTCAAAAACTCCATTTGTGAGTACAAATCGAAGGTATTGTTTTCGACGGGCGTGCCTGTCATGGCCAGGCGGTTGCGGGCTTTCAATAGGCGCGTGGCTTTGGCCGTGAGCGAGTCGGGGTTTTTGATGGCCTGCGACTCGTCGAGCACAATGTAATGAAATTCAAAGTTGCGCAGCACCTCAATATCGCTGCGCATGGTGCCGTAGGTGGTTAAAACAATGTCAAAATTTTTAAAAAAATTGATGTCGCGTTGGCGCATATTGCCCCGATGCACGTGCAGGCGCAGCTCGGGCGTAAACTTTTCGGACTCAGCTTGCCAGTTGAAAATCAACGTAGTAGGCACTACCACCAAGTTGACGGCATCACGAAATTGATTTTTTTGGTGTTGCAAAAACGTGAGCATTTGCACGGTTTTACCCAATCCCATGTCATCGGCCAGGCAGCCACCCCACCTAAATTCGTCTAAAAAATTGAGCCATTTGAAGCCTTCTTGTTGGTAATGCCGCAATTCGGCGCGCACATTATGGGGCTTTGGTACGGCGGCCATTTCTTTAAAATTGAGCAGTTTTTGTTTTTTCTCAAACAATTCTTGCTGAATTTCTACGCTGTCAATTTCCCCAATCAGCTCGTCAATAAGCGAAAAGTGCAACTTAGAGAGTTTGATGTCATCGCCCTTTACGGTGCCAAATTTCAGTACTGAATCCAGTTTTTTAATCCATTCTTCGGGAATGATACCCAGCGTGCCATCTTTGAGTTCTACGTAATTTTGTCTTTTGAGCAGGGCTTTTTTTGCATCGGCCAACGATATGTGCTGGTCGCCAAACGAAATCTCGACTTTCATATCAAACCAATCAATGCCCGACGATGCCCGAATCTGAAACTTGCCCTGATTGGGGTTGAAACGCATTTTTTTGAGTTCTTTAAATCCAAGCAACTGCACGCCTTTTTCTTGTGTGGCTTCTACCATTTTAAAAAGCCAGCCGTTTTTCATTACTTCGGCAAAAGGCACTGAAAAAAACGGGTGGTCGGTTTGGTATTCAAAATCGGGGTGAAGCGTCTGCGCCCAGTTCCACACTTCTTGCTCGGCAGTGCGGTTGCGTTCCAGCAGCACAATTTGTCCGCCTTCGTAGCGGGCTTTGGTGCGGCGTTGGTCGTTCATAAACTCCATTTCCTCTGCTGGTAGCTCGCCCTCATACACGTAAGTGGGCACTATGAGCAAGTTTGAATCGTCTTCTTTGAGATAAATACGGCCTTTTAGAAAGGGCAGCTGTTGGGTTTGCACGTCGTGGCGCGTCTGAAATACCACGTCAAACTGTTCGGTCATGGGCATGACCCAGTCGGTCAAAAAACCATCGGCAAATGCCTTTCTGACGCGCATCTTGTAGCCATTTTGGCGAAAATAATCCACCATTTCGGCATCGTTGATGCTGGCCCACCTAAACAACAGACCGCTCCGATACATACCCAGCCAAAAACTGCTAAAATTAGAAACGTGTTCTAATTCAACGGGTTTTCCTGGTTCAATTTCGACATAAGGCTCCAGCGATACAAAGTCTTTTTCTTCTTTTAGTACAAAAAAAGGCTTTATAGACTGACGGTGTATGCCAATGGCTCTCAGGTCGTTTTGGGTTGAAATATGCTCGGAGTCGGCCACAAAAAGCCGCTGGCCGTCCCTTAAATCTTGAAACAAGCGTTCTATTTGGCGGCCTATCCAAATGCGTACTTCGCGGTTTTGTTCGGCCGATAGGTCGCCGATACTCCAATACCAACCCAACTGCCAATTTTGTTTTTTGATAAAACCCTGAATACCTTCCTGCGTAAGGCGTTTGGCATTTTTGATGAGCCGCCAGTCTTCGGCCTTCAATTCGGGTAGTTCGCTGGGCTGCACGTAGTCGCCCGTGATACTTTTGATAAAAGTGAGCTTTTGGGTCTTGGCCGAAATCTTCGCCGAAAAAGCCCCAAAGCCGGTATCAACTAAGGAAGTCGCACTTTTGGGCCAAAAAGCGTAGAATACTACGCGCTCATCGTCGTCAAGTTCGGGAGCTGAAACGGCGCCATCAGACTGAAAACCAAAGATTTGCGGTACCAATAGCTTGCTGCGTACGTTGTTCCAATTTTGATAGTTGCCAATTTTTTGAATACTTACATCAAGCCGTACCAATTGCAGCACACCTTTGTTGTTTATCTTAAAATCGAACTTATTTTTGAGTTCATCTTGCAGCGAAAACCCGTATTCGGCCAACAGTTCGTTTTTTTCGTCCGTAAAATCGCGCATCAACTCAAACGCCCGCTCACTCATTTGGTTTTTGAGGGTCAGCAAGGCAGCGAGTTTATGAGCGCACAACGGTACGGTGAGGCGTTCGTTGCAGGAGCAAGAGGTGTAGAGTTGTTTGGTAGCTGGAAAAAACTTGAGGCTAACCTTGTATTCTTCTTTTTTGAAGGTAACGCGGCAGTCGGCTATTCCGTCTTGCGCCGATTCTATCTTGACGCTTTTCATGCCGTGCCTGGCTTGCCAAGTTTCGGGTGTTACTAGTGGCCGGAGCAGGTCGTCTTGTATGAGCGACAGCGATACTACGCTGCTAATCATCTGGTAAGCAGTGGGTGCTACTGCATTGGGCATTCGGTCTAAGATGTGTAAAATAGCCGCCACGCGGTGTTTACAAATACCCCCCGCATGGCCGCAGTTGCAACTGCTGTGCACGTTGGCATTGTTAAAATCTTCGATGATGGTACGGTAGGTTTGGCCATAAGAGTCGCTCTTCATGCGAAACTCGGCAAAACCGCGCCCGCTCAAATCGAGCCGAATCACACTGTAGCCGCCGCCTTGACTAAAAACAGCTTTGCCCCTCGATAAAGTGGAGCCGTCGGCGCGCTCTTTCAAGTATTTCGACAAATGATTTTCTTTCACAATGGACATGGTGCTGCTTGGATTGGTAATCAATAAACAAAAAAGACCCTACCAAGTTTCGGTAAGGTCTTCTTGCGGGGTAATATTGTGTTAATTTAATTTAACAACGATAATTTCAACTCGCTCAAACGCTTACGGATAGAGGCATCAATCTGGCGGTCGCCTACGCGCAATACGTAGCCGCCAATGAGCCGCTCATCTATTTTTTCTTCAATTTGAACCGTTTTCCCCGTAGAGTGGGCCACAATCTTACTGAACTCAGCGCGCAGGTCGTCGGTCAGGGGCGTGGCTACCGTAACGTGGGCCACCACAATGCCTTTCGACTCGTCGTACAATTTTACAAATTCATCGGCAATGGCATAGAGTATAGACTCGCGGTTTTTCTTGGTTACAATCTCAAAAATTGTATAAGTAACGGCATTGACATGCGCTTTGAAAATGTCACTCAAAATGGCAATTTTCTTTTCGTGTCGCACTACGGGGCTTTGCAGTGCCAACATTAAATCACGATTTTCGTCAGCCGTTTTTTTAAAAAACAGCATGTCCTCATAAACGGCTTCTACCACTTTTCTTTCTTGGGCCAAACCAATCAAAGACTGGGCATATCGAATGGCAACAGTAGATACGGACATAGTTTTGGTAAGCGGTTGTTAGTTGAGGTTGGCCTGGCCAATCAATTCGGCCACTAATTTTTCCTGAGAAGGTTTATCGCTCAATTCTTTGCGCAATATTTTCTCGGCAATATCAAGCGAAAGCGTTGTCATTTCTTTTTTCATTTGCGCTACCACGGCCACGCGCTCATTATTGATGGCCTCGCGGGCATCTTCTAGGAGGCGTTTGCCTTCGGTTTGCGCCTTGTCTTTGGCATCGTTTATCATTTTTTCGGCAGCTTCTCTTGCCAACTTCAAAATACTGTCGCGTTCTAAGCGTGCTTCGGCCAGCAACTTTTGGTTGTCGGCTTGCATTTTTGTCATTTCGGCGCGGGTTTTTTCGGCCAAATCCAACGCACTTTGAATCTGCATTTCGCGTTCTGAAAGGCTGCTCAAAATGGGTTTCCAGGCAAATTTAGCCAGTACAAAAAACAGAATTCCGAAAAAAACCAACTGCCAAAATATAAGACCTAATTGGGGGGTTACCAATTCCATAATCGTGAAATAGCTTGATGTTTACTATTTTATTGAACAATTTTCGATAATAAACCTATCGTCTATTACCGAAAATTGCATTTTTTTTGAACCAACCGAACACTGATTTCTCTAAGCCCAATGCAAAAGATGCCCCAATGGTCGGCGCGGTGGTTGGGATTACTTCAACAAAACCACCAAAAGGGCAATAACGGCGGCAAAGAGTGCAACGGCTTCTACGAAAGCCGCTACGATCAACATCGCACCTTGAATTTTACCAGAAGCCTCTGGTTGACGGGCGATTCCTTCCATGGCCGAACCACCGATACGACCAATACCCAAGCCAGCACCGATTGCGGCCAAACCAGCACCGATTGCAGCACCCATGTATCCAATTGATGCGCCACTGGTGGCGGCTTCTTGTAGTAAAATGTTAAGCAACATAATTGTAATTGATTATAAGTAAAAAAAAGAAATTGAAAATTATTAATGGTGGTGCTCTTCTACTGCCGAGCCAATGTACGAGGCCGTCAAAACGGTGAAAATATAGGCTTGCAAGGCTGCTACCAACAATTCAATCAGACCAATAAAAGTAGAAAAAATAGCCACTGGAAAGCTCATAATGACACTTTCAAAGATGAAAATCATGCTCAAAAAGCTAAGCAAAATGATGTGTCCAGCCGTAATGTTGGCAAACAAACGAACCATCAATGAGAATGGCTTCATGAACAAACCCACAATTTCAACGGGAGTCATGATTATCAATAACCATTTGGGAACGCCTGGCATTGCAAAAATGTGTCCCCAATAAGCACCTTTTCCGTTTACATTTACCACCACAAACGTAATCAGTGCCAAAGTTAGCGTTACGGCAATGTTGCCCGTTAGGTTGGCTCCGCCCGGTATTAAGCCCAGCAAGTTATTAATCCAAATAAAGAAAAATAAGGTTAATAAATAAGGAACAAACCGACGGTAGTGTTTTTCTCCGATGTTATTTTTGGCTACTTCGTCCCTGATAAATACAATGATGGGCTCTAAGGCCGACTGTAAACCCTTGGGCGACTGGCCGTTGCGGGTTTTATAAGATTTTGCAACGGTAAAAAATATTGACAACAGCAACACAAAACTAAGTATGAGTGAGGCCGCGTTTTTGGTAATTGACAAGTCGTACACTTTTGAACCGTCCAGCGCGGTGATGTGTTCGTGTGCGAGTTTGTAGCCAGCGTGCGTACCGTCAACGCTGTGATAAAAATGGCTCGAAGAAAATACCTTCAACCCCTTGTTAATCAAGATAATAGGAAGCGGTATGGCAATGTGGGTATGGCCAATTGTCGCAAAATGCCACTGGTGCTCGTCGGCTACGTGGTGCATGATCATTTCACCAGCGTTAAACTTGTCTTGTTTGGTATCTTCATGCGGCTTTTCGGCCTGTACGTTTGGAGATATAAATACGCCCAAACATAAGAAAAATGCAAAAAAGCGGGTTGCTATAAATTTCATAATTGATTTACTGTTTCAAATCGCGGCGCAAGTTACGATACAATCCTAAAACTTCAAAAAAAGTATAAAATAAATATAATGCAAAGAAGGTAATAATGAAGGGCGCTGGTTGTGGCGAACGTAAGTATAAAAACGCCCCCACAAACAAGACGCACCCAACTAAGCGTAGCACCGTATTGATGAGGTAAAATTCAACAAATCGTTCCTGATTTTGCCGCAAACCAATTGCCATTAACTGGTGTTGTAATAATGACATAAACAAAAAGAATGCCAAAATGAACCATTTCTCTGTTGGCAACGCCAAGTTGAACGATAAACGTTCGGCTGTGAAAAATACAATTCCTACAAAAATGGTTAAACCAAAAGTACGTCCCATTTTTGTTATTCTTTGGTAATTTGTCTTACAAATAAGTACAATGAACCACCCACTGATGCCAATGACAACACGAGTGTCCACACAGGAAAATGGTTTTGCTGCCATTCGTCCAGTTTTAGTCCGCCATAAACCCCCGCACCGATAGTGCCCAGCATCTGAAACGCCATTCCCGAGTATTTGGCGTAGGCGTTGGTGGTTTTAGCAACTTTTTCTACCACCGACGATTCGTCGACTACCTTGAATTTTTTGGCCATTTTTTTGTGTTTTTTACAAATATAACAGGATTTGCACAGCTCCAAACCAAGCATTTTTTCTTTTCTACTGCCTAAACCACTAATTTTGTTGCTTCAAAGTTGTAATCTTATGGAATGTATTGCCGCAAATAACACCCAAACTACTGCCTTACCTTTGATGGAGGCCTTTTATACGCTGCAAGGCGAGGGCTACCATGCGGGCAAAGCGGCCTATTTTATTAGATTGGGCGGCTGCGATGTAGGCTGCCATTGGTGCGACGTGAAGGAGTCGTGGCCCGTAGAAACACACCCCCAAGTGAACGTGGCCACCATCGTGCAGCAAGCATTACAACACGCGGGGCGTTTGGCCGTAATAACGGGCGGTGAGCCGCTCATGCACCAGTTAGACAACTTGACCCACCACTTGAAAATAGCTGGTTTTCAAACCAATATCGAAACATCGGGCGTTTATCCCATAACGGGCAGCTGGGATTGGGTTTGTTTTTCTCCCAAAAAATTCAAAGTACCCCACGACAGTATTTACCAATATGCCAACGAGCTGAAAGCAATCATTTACAACAAAAGCGATTTTGCGTTTGCCGAACACCACGCTGCGTATGTCGGCGAAAATTGCGTGCTGTTGCTGCAACCAGAGTGGAGCCGCGTACAAGAAATGACCCCGCTCATCGTTGAATACATTAAAAACAATCCCCGCTGGCGCGTTTCGTTGCAAACCCACAAGTACATGGATATTCCGTAAAGGTAGATTTAAACACGGAGGCTGGGTATTATTACTCAAATTTTGAATGGATACAATATGTTGTTTATCAAAGAGTTATTTTCAATTGCAGCACCAAATAATATCCTAAGATTGCTTTTTATTTGTCATTTATTCCTCACTATTCCTTATTGGGCATCGTCTCAAAATAAAAAATCTGCCGAAGCCTACGAAAAAGCAACGAAGTTTTTGGCAGAAAAAAACTACGAAAAGGCGGGCTTCTGGCTCGACGAAACCCTCCGATATGATTCTACTTTTGCCGAAGCCTATTTCAAGAAAGGTCAATTGTACGAATATTTTACCCAACCCGACGAAGCACTCAGATTTTACCGCAAAAGCGTAGCACTACGCCCCGACTTGCCGCTACTGCTGGGGGCCTACCAAAAGCTCATCGAGCACCACCTGCAAGCGGGCCAATATACCCAAGCGCGTCATTACTTAGAACGCTATTTGCCACTATTAAAACCCAACTCAGTTTCCCAAAAAAGGGCACAAAGTCAATTGCAAGTATGTGTGTACGGCGAGAAAGCAGTTTTAAATCCGCTCATAATCACGCCCGAAGAACTCTCAGACACCATCAACCAGTTTGTCTTGCAATATTTCCCAGTATTGACTGCCGACAGCGAGACCCTGCTTTTTACGGGGCTTCGGCCCGAGGGCGATGAAGACTTGTTTATGTGTTACCGCCGCGAGGGCCACTGGACTCCCCCCGTTTCTATCTCCGAAAACATCAATACGGTCGAAAACGAAGGCACAGGCACACTTTCGGCCGATGGCCACACGCTGGTATTTACGGCCTGCAACCGCCGCGATAGCTACGGCAGTTGCGACCTTTACATCAGCTATCTAAACGGCAAAGAGTGGAGCAAACCCAAAAACTTGGGCGCAATGGTCAATTCGCCCTACTGGGAGTCGCAGGCCTCGCTTTCGGCCGATGGGCGCACGCTTTATTTTGTTTCTGACCGTACAGAAGGAGTGGGCCAGCGCGACGTTTGGTTTACTAAATTGCAATCTAATGGCCAATGGACACTTGCCAAAAACGCCGGAAAAATCGTAAACTCTGCCGCCGACGAAGCGTCGCCTTTTTTGCACGCCAACGGTCGCACGCTGTTTTTTGCTTCTGAAGGCCACCCAGGTTTGGGCGGCTACGATTTGTTTTTTACCGATAGCACCGCTACGGGCTGGCAAACACCCCGCAATTTGGGCTACCCTATCAATACCTCCGACAATCAAGTGGCACTCTTTATGACCACCGATAGCAAATATGGCTACTACTCATTTGACACCAAACGAGTTGGTAATCAGCGTGTTTCGAGGCTTTATCGGTTTGCTATTCCCGATTCTTTGCGCCAGCAGTTCAATTTGGCCAACTACTTGAAAGGTACCGTTAGCGATGCCCAAACGGGCAAAGCCCTCAAAGCCGACATTGAAATTTATGATTTAAAAACCCGCCGTGTTATGGCCCGTTTTTCGTCTGATGCCACCGATGGCCGCTACGTTACGATACTACCCAACGGAACCGACTGGGGCTTGTATGTCAATGCCAAGGGTTATTATTACAAAAGTTTGTCGTTCGACTTTACCAAAAAAACCAACAGTGATGGAGCCATTTTGCGAATTTTGCTCGAACCCTTAACTACCGAACGGCGTGGCGTGCTAAATAACATCTACTTTGAAACTGCCAGTGCCGACTTGCAAGAAAAATCCGAAACCGAACTCAATAAGTTGGTGCAGTTTTTGGAAGCCTCGCCGGCATTGCGCGTAGAAATAGAAGGCCACACCGACGACGTGGGCGAGGCCAAGCCCAACCAACTGCTCTCACAGCGACGGGCGCAGCGCGTAGCCGACTTCCTGATAACGGCTGGTGTTAGCAAGAGCCGCATCAAGGCCATTGGATACGGCAAAAACCGCCCGCTGGTTCCCAATACCTCCGAAGAAGCTCGCCGCCTCAATCGCCGTATCGAATGGCACATCTGGTAAGTTTGTCATTCTCAGGTTTTTTGCCGAAATTTACGGCTTCAATTACCAATAATTTGCACTTTTAGCAGCTCCAGACCGTTATATAATGTGTACCTACATTTTTGCAGACAGCAAAATAAGCAGTAATACAATAAAGAGAAGATACATTCCTTGAATAATTATGAGTGAAAAAACAACTTGTTTGATTGTAGGGTCGGGCCCAGCAGGTTATACTGCTGCCATTTATGCCGCACGGGCGGGTATGAACCCAATTTTATACACCGGTGGCCAACCAGGCGGCCAATTGACCATTACCACCGACGTAGAGAACTATCCAGGTTACCCAGATGGGATTCAGGGCCCACAAATGATGATGGATTTTGAGCAACAGGCGCGCCGCTTTGGCACCGATGTGCGATATGGACTGGCCACCAAAGTAGATTTTTCGGCATCAGGACTTCATACAGTTATTATAGACAACCAGCACCCCATTGAGTCGCCAGCCGTCATTATTGCCACTGGAGCTTCGGCCAAATGGCTGGGCTTAGAATCAGAGCAACGCCTCAATGGCCATGGCGTGTCTGCCTGTGCGGTGTGCGACGGTTTCTTTTTTCGCAACCAAGACGTAGCAATTGTTGGCGGTGGCGACACTGCCTGCGAAGAAGCCAGTTATTTGGCTAAATTGTGCAAAAAAGTATCTATGATAGTGCGCCGCGACACCCTGCGCGCTTCGCAAATTATGCAAAAAAGAGTGATGTCTTTGCCCAATATCGAAATTTTGTGGAATACCGAAACCGAAGAAATATTGGGCGACAAAGAAGTAACTGGCGCACGCATCAAAAACCTTAAAACTGGACAAAGTAGCACACTTGACATAACAGGTTTTTTTGTGGCTATTGGCCACGAACCCAATACCGCTATTTTTAAAGGACAAATAGATATGGATCCAACGGGCTATATCCAAACCATAAAAGGAACAACGAAGACCAATATTTCGGGAGTATTTGCCTGTGGCGATGCCCAAGACAATATTTATCGGCAGGCCATAACGGCGGCAGGGACAGGCTGCATGGCAGCCCTCGATGCCGAACGCTACCTCGCTGAGCAAGGCTTACACTAAATGTTTAACCCATAGCTACCAAACGGGCATAGATTCGTTCTCCCCGATTGGCGGTTATCCAAACCAAAGTTTGAGATGAAAGCCAAATTTATTTATTCATTAACGCTTGCCGTACTCTGTTTTGGGAGCAATGTACGAGCGCAAGAGAAGGGCGCGTTTAAGAACAATCCCAAAATCAAACCCAACAAAAATACCTCAACTGCCAAACCACAGCGCGATGAATTTGAGGAATTTGAAAACGAAGTTTCTAAAACACGATTCAGCACCCAGTTTGAACCCCAAAAAGAAGTAAACACAACCGTCGCCGAAGATACCAGTACTATTGACGAAGGCCAAACCAGCGTAGTAGAAATCATAGACTCTGTACAAGTAGGCGAAGATTGGGTACAAGTGTCTGACTATTACGCCATTTGGGATACCAAAACCATTGACCCCTACAACCTCAACCCTTTGGAGTTTGACGAAAGCATAGACATTCGTCTGTACGAACCAGCCAAAGGGCGTTTCTGGAATTTGCCCAGCAACGAAACCAAAGTAACCTCCCAATTTGGCCCTCGTTGGGGGCGTTGGCACGAAGGAATGGACTTAGATGCCAATACCGGCGACCCCATTTACAGCACCTACGATGGCATTGTGCGCGTGGTGGCTTACGATGGCAACGGATACGGTCGCTTTGTGCTGGTTAGGCATTATAACGGCCTCGAAACGCTTTATGGCCACTTGTCCAAGTTTACTGTCGAACCCATGCAACTGGTCAAGGCAGGCGATATGCTCGGACTGGCAGGCAATACAGGCCGCAGTTTTGGCGACCACCTGCACTACGAAAATCGGTATGAAGGCAACGCATTTAGTCCTGCTTGGATTTGGGATTTTCCGCATCAAAAAATAGTGGGAGACCGTTTTGCCCTCACTCCCCGCGTCTGGGACCACCTTCGAAATGGGCGCGTGCAAAGCGAATTTGACATCAGCAAGTCGCAGGTTAAGCGCACATTCTTACACCGTGTTCGGCGTGGCGAAACATTGGCTTCTATTGCCACCAGATATGGCCTATCTACTTCGGCATTAGCCGAAAAAAACCACATTAAAATAGGATATAGACTGCGTACAGGCCAGCGTTTAAAAGTAAAATAGGCGCGCGCCACCAATTCCAATTATGAAATTAGATATTTTGGCCATTGCAGCCCACCCAGACGATGTTGAGCTGGGTTGCGCAGGCACCCTTTTGGTTCATCTAACCAAAGGCGACAAAGTAGGTATATTAGACCTGACCCAAGGCGAATTAGGAACAAGGGGTACGCCTGAGATTCGCCTGGCCGAAGCCCAAGAAGCAGCCCATACCTTGGGCGTTCACGTGCGCCAAAACGTAAGACTGCCCGATGGGTTTTTCCAAAATAGTAAACCGCATCAACTGGAAGTTATACCATATATACGAGCGTATCGTCCTGAGATAGTTTTGATCAACGCCACCGAAGATAGACACCCCGATCATGGGCGCGCGGCGGCACTTATCAACGATGCTTGCTTTTTGTCGGGACTACGCCAAATCAAGACAGTAGATTCCCAAAAACAACCACAAGAACCTTGGCGGCCCAAGTTTGTTTATCATTTTATCCAAGACCGCTACCTCAAACCCGATTTTATTGTTGACATTACCCCACATTGGCACCAAAAAGAACAAGCGATTCGCGCTTTTCGGAGTCAATTTTTTGATCCTACAAGTCAAGAACCCAACAGTTATATATCATCTCCTGACTTTTTAGAATTTGTTCGCGCCCGTGCCCAAGAAATGGGACACGCCATTGGTGTTAGATATGGCGAAGGTTTTACCACAAAACGCGCCATCGGCATAAGCAGCCTTTGGAACATAAATTGAAGAATCAACAAGAAGTTTAGCAATGAAAGACACTCCTAAAAGTATGCAAATTGTACTTTGGGGGCATTAAATTGGTTCGATTTAAAGAACTTTTTAAAATTTGAAAGTTTTTTTTGAGAAACACTTGCACAAGCTAATCTAACCCCTTACCTTTGCAGTCCCAAATTAACAGAAACAGGGTTTTAGGCGAAAGTTTATTAAACTGGATTTGGGGAAAGCTCTTTGAAATGATGTAGTAAGTTAAGGTTTAAAAGCAAATTTTTTGCAGATAGGTCTGTGAAGACCAAATTTTAGAAATTTACGATGGAGAGTTTGATCCTGGCTCAGGATGAACGCTAGCGGCAGGCCTAATACATGCAAGACGAGGGGGCAGCAATGTTTACCGTCGCACGGGTGCGTAACGCGTATGCAACC
>Ga0335394_10000201_pt1 | contig 61307 bp, 49 predicted proteins | sample MAT03_FD_205741 | JGI IMG/M metagenome (GOLD analysis project Ga0335394, IMG submission 205741) | Freshwater microbial communities from Lake Fryxell liftoff mats and glacier meltwater in Antarctica - MAT-03 (spades assembly) (version 2) ... | reverse complement strand
AGAATAAGCGAGTCGATGGCGTAATCTTGATTGACCGATCTTTGGAAGATCGCGGGATCCAAAAACTACAAGAGCTTGGCGCAAATTTCGTTGTCTGGGGGCCGATTCTGGATGGGCAGGATTATGTTTCTGTGGGCGGGAACAGCGTCGCAGGCGCAGCGATGGCGGTACGTCACTTGGCTTCATACGGACGGCGGAAAATCGGCTTTATAGGTGGCAATCCAAATATGGTGGAAACGTATTTGCGGCGGCAGGGCTATGAAAAAGGATTAGGTGAATCCGGCCTGACGTTTGATGAGCGATTAGTGACGTATACCGATTTTACGCCGCAAGCTGCCCATCAGGCGATTACGGAATTGTTGGCACGAGAACCGGAATTGGATGCAGTGTTTTTGTGCAGTGATTTTATGTCTATTGCGGCGATGCAGGTTATTCATGAGCTAGGGCGACGTGTGCCGGAAGATATTGCCGTCATCGGCTATGATGATATTCAATTGGCGGCCCATTGTAACCCGCGTTTAACAACTGTCCGCCAGCAAATTCATGAAGGTGGCAGATTGATGGTTAAAAAGCTGTTTTCATTGATTGAAGGCGAACCAACGGAAGCCTTCATGCTGCCAATTGAATTGATCGTGCGTGAGTCTTGCGGCGCGACGCAAAGGTAAAACCATGAAAGAGATTCAATTTTTAACCACCAAGAGCGCCAAGAAGATTTTTAAGAAAATTTCTTGGTGTCCTCCGTGTCTTGGTGGTTCCGATTTTGCGTTACTTTCGCGGACTCATTAACTCACCTTACGCAGCCAGCCGCTCCGGGTTCAAAACCCAGAGCTACGCGCAATCTGGAAACCTCTAAAGAGGTTAAAGAACCTTTTTACTTAACCCCTTTAGGGGTTTTTAAACCCTCTAGCTGGCAGTTTTGAACTGCCAGTGTCCAGTGATTTGAGTGTCTGCGTAAGATCAGGTACTTAGACGCAAAGGCGCAAAGAACGCCACGAAACGCAAAGGAAATCATTAACTGACGTTACGCAGCCGCTGTTTCTGCCCTCACCCCCGGCCCCTCTCTCTCAGGGCGAGGGGAGGCAAACGCACAGCATATCTCAAAGTCCTTCTCCATGAGGGAGAAGGATTTAGGATGAGGGCTAACTGCGTAACATCAGTCATTAAGATGAAAGCTAAACAATATGTTCATCTTTGCCCCTTAGAAAAATTATCGCATAAATTGTTCCAAATGGCGGCGGGATTGGGTTAGTGAGCGCTTGCGAGCATCGAGCGAGTCTTCATAGGCGCGATCTTCGACCTCAATACACACCGCGCCTTTATAGTTCACATCGGTCAGCGCTGAGAAGAATTTACCCCAGTGAACATCACCTAACCCCGGCAGCTTGGGAATATGCCATTTGACACTGGTAATCCCGCGTTCATAAATCATATCGGTATCAATTTTGGTGTCTTTGGCATGGACGTGGACAAATTTGTGACCGAACTCATGAATGCAGCGGATGTAATCAATATGCTGCCAGACGAGATGTGACGGGTCGAAGTTTAGGCCAAAGTGATCGCTCGGAATTCGGGCGAACATCTTGCGCCACACTTCGGGCGAAATGGCGAGATTTTTGCCTCCCGGCCATTCATCCATACTAAACAGCATCGGGCAGTTTTCGATACCGACTTTTACGCCTTGCTGCTCCGCGAAAGCGATTACTGGCGGCCAGAGTTCTTCAAACAACGGCCAATTGTCCTCAATTGATTTAGTGTGGTCGCGCCCGATGAAGGTATTCATAATGTTCACGCCGAGCAGGGCAGAAGCCGTGATGACCTTCTTGATATGTTCAAAATACACATCACGTTCGGCTTTATCGCTTACAAGGGGATTGGGATAATAACCGAGGCTGGAAATTTTAATGCCATATTTTTCGGAAAGTGCGTTGATGGTGCTGGCATCACTGGCGGTGAAGTTGGTGACATCAATATGGGTGACACCGGCATAACGTCGTTCTGCCTTGCCCACAGGCCAGCACATCACTTCAATGCAGTCAAAATTATTTTCTTTTGCAAAAGCGAAAACTTCTTCCAGAGAAAAATCGGGCAAAATCGCGCTAACAAATCCGAGTTGCATGGGGTCGCTCCTTATCGTATTGATCTATTTAGGAATATCCAACCAGCGGCGTTCTTGATGGCTTTTTAAGATACTTTCGCATAGGACAATTTCATCATGCCCGTCTTGAAAGGTCGGGTAAGGCTTGGGTTTACTGAAATCGCCCGTTGCAAGGTAATCATAAATGGCGCGGTAAAGCTGTTTAAATGTATCGGGGAACCCTTCCGCATGTCCACCGGGATAACTCGTAAAAGCACGAGCGTTCTCCGATAGCAACGAAGGGTCTTTAATCAGCACTTCATTGGGACGATCACGGTACCCAATCCAGAGTTCATTGGGATTTTCGCCATTCCAACTTATTGCCGCTTTTGAGCCGTAAATTTCAAATGTGAGTTGATTTTTGCGCCCAGCGCTCACTTGCGACACATTCATCGTCCCGCGTGCGCCATTTTCATAATGGAACAGCACCGCGCCGTAATCATCTGTGTGGATGTCCACAGGTTCATACTCAATCGAGCCGTCTGTTTCTTTGCCTTTAAATGTGGCGATGGCTTGCTTCGGCTTTTTGCGTACTGGAATAAAGGTGCTTAAATCCGCCAGCAGCGATTCGGTTTTGAGTCCGGTTACGAAGCCGATCAAATCCATCCAGTGTGTACCTATATCGCCAATTGCTCGCAGATCGCCGCCGTCTTGCGCCATCACACGCCAGTTAAAATCGGTATCGAACAACAGCCAATCCTGAATATATGCGCCCCGCACAAAATACACATCACCAATCGCGCCGCTGCGGACTAAATCACGCGTATGGAGGACGGTAGGATAAAAGCGGATGTTGTAGTTGACGGCGCTAATCAGGTTGGGATGGGCATCCGCGATTCTGACGAGTTCAGCCGTTTCGGTGGAAGTCATCGCAAGCGGTTTTTCACAGATGACGTGTTTCCCGGTAAGTAGGGCGGCTTTGGCGGTTTCAAAATGCAGTTTATTGGGAGTTGTAAGGTGAACTACGTTGATGAGCGGATCATCAATAATTGCCTGATAGTCCGCATAGCCCACTTCCAGCCCCATTTGTTGCGCGGCTTCTTGGCTTTTTTCCGGGGTCGAACCGAGTACACCGCGCACATGAATGCCTAATCGACGCAGTGCCTCCACATGCACGGGACCGATAAAACCAGTTCCAGTTACGGCAACGACGGGCTTCATAGAAATCCTTTCTTTATTATTTCTTCAATGGTTGTGATTGTAACCAACGACAGGGTTTATAAAAACAATTTTGGGCGAAGCTATCTTATGCAATCGATTGCATAATTGGAACATATTTTAACACCCCCCACAGGCCAGCGCAAAAATCTTGAACGGTTTAACCTTGCGTTAGTGCCGGGCAGAAAGCAGCATCCTGAGTTGTTCGATCAGCACAGTCCATCCGGCGCTTTTGGTGATAAAGCTGTCACCACCGATTTCGCGGGAGCGCTGGCGAAAGTAAGGGGAATCATGCACCGAGAGGAAAATGACAAGGGGCGGATGGGGCGATTTTTTGACTACTTCCGCTACTTTAAAGCCATCAAGACGGGGCAGCTCAATATCGAGTATGATGAGGTCGGGTTTAAGCTGCAAGCTGCATTCAATCGCTTCTAGCCCATCGGCTGCTTCTCCGACAACGATCATCCCGGCTTCGTTGTCGAGCAACCAACGTAATCCCTCGCGCACAGCAGGGACATCATCCACAATCAATATTCGGTGAGGAGAGGCGTTGGTAGTCATTTGCTATCTATACTAGCCCGTTCATAATCGGTGTACATCTCGCTTAAGATCGTACTTTTGCCTGACAAAAGTTAGGTCTCTTTCAAGCGGATTTGAGACCATCATCAAGCATGAAATGAAAATCTTGATATAATCAGAAATTATGATCGTTACTGAAACTCCTGATTTCAAAACGCTCCTGCAACAGCAGGAAATCTTGCGACAAGTGATCGAGTCGATCAGCAGCGAGTTGGAACTACGTCCGCTGCTGACTCGCATTGTCGTTCATGCCTGTCAATTGCTGGGTGCTGATCGCGGTACGATTGGCTTGGTTGATGAAGAAAATAATCTGATTCGCACAGAAGCCGTCCATAATATGCCAGATGATGAACTCGGCGCAGAGATGATAGAAGGCGTGGGATTAGCTGGACAAGTGTTATATACGCGTGCGCCTCTCGTGCTTAATCGCTATGGCGAAGTCGAACAGCCGCTTCAGATTGGCATGGTAGAAGACGCGGTTATTGGCCTGCCGATTTTCTGGCGTGAGCGTATGATCGGGTTTTTTGGGATTGGGGTCGCGCCGCCGGGACAATTTAAGCAGTGGCATGTAGAGACACTGACCTTATTTGCGCGGCATGTCGCGGTTGCTATCGTTAATGCTCAACTGTATGCCCAAGCACAAAAGACAGTTGATGAAACGCGCTTGCTGTATGAGACGAGTTATCATATCAGCACGGCGACCACAATTGATGATGTAATTCGCGCTTATTTGAATCAAGTCGCTGTTAAAGGCCGTTATACTTGCACGATTGCGCTTTATGAGTTTGATGAATCTGGGGAACGTCAGGCTGTCGTGATTCAGGGGTTTTGGTCGTTTGGGCAAGAGATTAGTCTACAAAAATTCCGTATCCCTTATGAGCGTGATGCCCTTGATATGCCATTAGATCGTGGCGAGACGATTATGATTGCCGATGTGCAAACGGATGTGCGGGTTCCACTTGGCTTGCGCGAGATGCAGCAGCGGGAAGGGCGACCTGCGCTGGCATTTATTCCGTTGATGGTGCGTGGGGAGCGCGTGGGATTGGTGATTTTAAGTTACGGCGCGGTGCATCGTTGGAATGAAGCAAATCTGCGTCCGTATCAAACAACGGCGGCACAACTCGCTACTGCCTTGGATAACCGCTGGCAGCAAGAACTTCTGTTAGATCGTGGGCGGCAAGTGGCAGCGCTGGAGGAGCGCCAGCGTTTGGCGCGTGAACTCCATGATTCGGTCACACAGTTGGTCTTTAGTATTACCTTGATCGCTCAATCGATTGCTCCTGCATGGCGGCGCAGTATGGTTGAGGGGGAGCAGCGGGTCAATCGTTTATTGGAACTCAGCCAAGCAGCGCTGACAGAAATGCGTGCTTTGCTGGTTGAATTGTGCTCTGATGAAGATAATTCTCCGCCGAGCGCTGTAGACGTGCTGCCGGGTATTGTACGGCTTAAGCAGCAGGGGTTACATGCGGCGCTGCAACGTTACCTTACTAACATCGTGCAAGATGGCTTGCAGGTGCATTTTGATGTAAGGCTGTATACGCGCCACTCTATCGAGACCGAATCAGTCCTCTATCGGATTGCCCAAGAGGCGCTCAATAATGTCACTAAACATGCTCATGCTCGGCAGGTTGAAGTTGTGTTAGAAAGTGGCGAGAACAAAATTATGATGTCTGTACAAGATGACGGTATGGGCTTTGCTTTACCTACTCATGATTTGACCGAACACAGTACAAAGTCATTAGGTTTAAAAATTATGGCAGAACGCGCCCAAGCATTGGGTGGAACTTTTGAAATTAGCGCCGCGCCGGGAAGTGGAACGCGGATTGAGGTAGTGATCCCCATCTCGCAAGGAGAAAATCAATGAATGATCGTGTCCGTGTTCTGATCGTCGATGACCATGCCATTGTGCGCGAAGGGCTGATGATGCTCCTCGCGGAAGAAAGCGATTTTGAAATCGTGGGTCAGGCCGTGAATGGTTTAGAAGCGCTTAAACTTGCGCCAGATTTACAACCTGATGTTGTGCTGATGGATTTACTGATGCCAGAGATGGACGGCATCGAAGCGACACGCCGCCTCCGACAAGAGCAGCCTGCATGTAGCGTTTTGGTGCTGACCAGTTTTGGGGACGATCAACATGTGCAAAGCGCTATTCAAGCAGGGGCAATTGGTTATCTGCTTAAAGATGTGTTGAAGCCGGAATTATTGCAAGCCATCCGCATGGCGGCGCAGAAAAAACCTACGCTGCATGTCGTCGCGCAGCAAGCGCTCATGCGCCAGAGTGTCGCAAAAGCCGAGCCGCTGCCGCATACCGAGTTAACCGAGCGTGAACGCGATATTCTGAACTTAATCGCGCAGGGGCGGAGCAATAAGGAGATCGCGGCGGCGCTTAATCTCACAGAAGGCACGGTCAAAGGATACGTGAGTTCAGTTTTGTCAAAGTTGGATGTGGCTGATCGCACACAGGCCGCACTCTACGCGGTAAAGCACGGCCTCGTTTCAATCGATTAAATTTTACAAAACTGGCGCGTTTGGCTTACGTGGGATGAACTGCCCCTGACCGTTGCTGCCAAGCCATTCATCGCCATCGACGATTTTGCTGCCACGCAGGTAAACCTGCACGGGAACGCCTGTAACCTCCATGCCTTCGTAGAGATTATAATCGACGTGCATGTGATGGGTTTCGGCGCTGATGGTATGGGTTTTTTCAGAATCCCACACCAGAATATCCGCGTCTGAGCCGACTTCGATTGTGCCTTTGCGCGGGTACATCCCGAATATTTTGGCGGGATTGGTGCAGTTCAACTCGACAAAACGCGATGGGCTGATTTTGCCGCTGCCCACGCCGGCATTCCACATCACCATCAAGCGATCTTCGATTCCGGGCAGGCCGTTGGGGATTTTGGCGAAGTTGCCCTTACCGAGTTCCTTACCGGGACGGCGATAGGTCGGGTCTTGTGCTTCATAGGTGTGCCAGTCGCCGCCGTTATGTGCCGCCGCCCATTCTTGAAACGGCCCAACGCTGCCTTCGTACCAGAAATCGCAGTGATCGGTGCTGACGACTTGTAGAGTCCCGTCTTGAACGGCTTCCCACAGGATGCCTTGATCGTGGGTGGTGCGAATGGGAGGCGAGCAAACATATTTCGCGCCTTCAAAGCCTGCTGCGGCGAGATGCTCATCCATTGTCATGAAGAAATATTGGGTACAGGTTTCACCCATCACTGGGTAGCCTTTCGCACGTCCACGTCTCAGCGCTTCGATAGCGGGTTCACACGTCATGTGGACGACATAAAGTGAGCAGCCTGTTAGACCAGACATGACGACGGCACGGTTAGTTGCTTCGCCTTCGATTTCGGGCGGACGTGAAGCGGCATGATATTTGGGATCGGTTTTGCCTTCCGCCAAAAGCTGGGGGGTCAACTGGGCTTCGATATCGCCATTTTCGGCATGAACCATGACGATCATGCCGTGTTTGGCGGCTTGCTGCATCGCCCTAAAGAGGGTGGTGTCATCAACCTGAAACACATTTTTGTACGCCATGAACAGCTTGAGGCTGGTCACGCCTTCATCAATCAGCGAGGGGATTTCTTCCATCACCTCGTCGCGTAAATCGGTAATAGCGAGGTGAAAAGCGTAATCGACTTGGGCGGGTTTGGCTTTTTCGCGCCAAATGGTCAGCCCATCATGCAGGCTGCCGCCTTTTGGCTGGATGACGAAATCAATATGCGTGGTCGTCCCACCGAATCCGGCTGCTTTATGTCCGACGTTGAAGTCATCATTGCTATACGTCCCGCCGAAAGACAGGTCGAGATGGGTGTGGACATCGATGCCGCCGGGCAGCAAATATTTGCCGGAGCAATCGACTACATCATGCCCTTCAGGGGCGATATTGGCTTCAATCCGCGCAATGGTCTCGCCTTCAACCAGTACATCGACTTGTGATGTGCCAGATGCGGTAACGACAGTACCATTTTTGAATAAAGTTCCCATTTTTTCTAAGCCTTTACTTGTGAAGTAGCGAAGTGGGGCAGGACGTGTTCGGCGTACTCCGCGATCATGCGTTCTTCCTCACCGCACATGAGATAGATATTGAACTGTGTCACGCCGATGCTTTCCAGTTCTTTGATTTTCTCGACATGCTTTTCTACGGAGCCGAGAATACCAAAGCTGTCGATAATATCCTCTTTGATGAACCCAAGATGATCGGCATCTTTATCGGCATGATGGAGATAATCGTAGCCTTTGCGCCCGTCAATATAATCTGTGAGGCGCTGTGGAACTGTGTTGCCATCTTTGCCATAGCGCTCTACCAGATCAGCGACATGATTACCGACCATCGCCGGGAACCAACGCGTTTGTTCACGGGCTTTTTCCATATCGCCCACCCACACAGGTGCTGCCGACATGACTTTAAAGTTGGACATATCGCGTCCGGTGTTTTTGCCAGCTTCAATAGCTTGATCGGTGAACCATTTGACTAGCCAGGGGTCTGCCAGTTGCAGAATCAGACCATCAGCATGTTCGCCCGCCGCCGCCAGCGCTTTGGGGCCATAAGCGGCGATCCATGCAGGCATCTCGAAGCCATTTGCCCAAGGAAGTTTGACTTCAGCAAGTTCTTCATCATAATGAACGCTGTCGCCGCGCACCATCGCTTGAACGGCGTGGGTGAACTCGACCATCGTTTCCACGTTCAGCGGTTTGCGACCAAGAACACGACGGGAACTGTCGCCGCGCCCCAAACCCATATCGAAACGTCCGCCGCTTTGTAGGGCGAGGGTGGCGAAGATACTCGCCGCGACTGACCAATCGCGCACACCGGGATTCGTCACGCAGGGGCCAAAACGCATGTTGTCGGTATGTTCCATGCACATGGCGATTGTGACGTAACAATCGCGCCATAAAATGTGTGAATCAAAAAACCATCCATAAGTGAACCCAGCAACTTCCGCTTGTTTACACAACGCGACGGTGCGCTTGGGATCAATATTGCCTTTAAATGTAATTGCAAATTCCATCATCTGAGTCCTTCTTAGTTTCATTGGTGAAGTGCTGCTACGGTTTAATTGTCGCGTTTTTTACGTTTTCCATCCGCGCTTTAATGTGCTCTTGGTCAACTTCATCATAGGTGTCGAATCCTTCGGGTATTTTTTCATAATCCACAAGACGCAGCCCGTAAAGAAAATTAGATATGAACGTGTGGTTGTAGACTTTGCCCAAATCAAGCGCGATAGTTTCATTTCCTGCTAACGGGATAGCAATTGTCGGAATGGGGTCATCAACGCGAAAGCCGTAAATATCCGTCGTGCCTTCATCCAATGAGGGGTAGGGATGGCTAACCAGAATGACATACGGATATGCTTTGGGTTCGCCCTGTGGATAATCTGCCAGTATTGCTAAAACTGCCCGGCGCTCGTGTAGATAATCGATCTCGACGAGGTTTAGGCCGCTCAGAAGCGTATCATGCCGTTTGGAAATGTACTGAGGATAATGCGAACCGGGTGGCTTATTCGCAGGCGAAAGCAGCTCAATGCGGGTAATAGGTTTCCCGAAAATGTCTTCATCCTCAGCCTGTGTTTTATAGATAACAATGGCGTTAACCGTTTCTATCTCAGTAAAGGTATCTATAACGGCGACAGTTGCACCGGGAGTTGCCACTTGCGGTGTGGCGGAAATCAAATTACTTCCGCCACTTGCCTTGTAAATGCCTACATCAGGTATCGTCCTGACCATTTGCGCTTGTCCGCTGAAAAAATCATCTCGGATAATCTGTAACGATTTTTCCGGCACAACGATATAGCCAGAGTCAGGAGGCAAGATTGCTTGCAGCGCCTCGCTCAGATGGGTGATGTGCATCCCATGAAAAATGCTCCAATCCCCACGCTGCTGCAAGGTGCTGTGAAGGTGCGCGTTAATCCCTTGATACTGGTTTTCCCGCAAATGAATCGCCATCACAATAACCTGACCGTCATGCTTAACCCACGTTTTCTGTATGTTGTTTGCCGCAGCGTTCCAATGCCCGCTGCGCCTCGCGCACATTAATATGCGGCGCGACCTCTACATAAAAACGGGCTGCGCTTTGTTCAACGGACTTTTTGCCAGCGTCGGAAGTATCTGTCAGGATTAGCGTGTAATTGTTTTCATCTAATCCTTCGATTGGCTCCAGCTTGATTTCCGTCACGTTTTCGCGGCGCACGCGCTCCAATGTAATACGGCGTTTATCGGCATCTCTAGCGCGGTCAGCATCACCCGCTGCTTGATAGTAATCGCGCAGTTGGGTCTCTAGCTCAATGGCAAAGGTCATAATTGCGCCGAAGGTATTTAGTGAACTCATAATTTACTGCCGAGTGCTGAGTGAAAAAACTCATCGCTCATTTCTCAGTACTCATTGCTCCTTCTACAGCCAGCGCTCGATTAAAATTTTTCGATCCGTGAAGAATTCGATGGCATCTGGCCCTTGCCCGTGCAGATCGCCAAAGAACGACTCTTTTTGCCCGCCGAAGGGGAAGGAGGCTGTTGCAGCCGCCACGCCGACATTGATACCGATATTGCCAGCGTTGACGCGATACTTAAACTCGCGGGCATGTTTGCCGCTGCTCGTGAACAGACTGGCGGCGTTCCCATAGCGACTCTGATTGATGACTTCTACGGCTGAGTCAAAATCGGGGACGTGCATGATCGCCAGGACTGGCCCAAAAATCTCATCTTTGGCAACAGTCATATCGGAGGTCACGCCATCGAGAATAGTCGGGCCGACGAATGTGCCTTCTGGGAAGCCGTCTACCTTTGCCCCGCGTCCATCAAGGACGGGTTGTGCGCCTTCTGCTACGCCTTGCGTAATCATGCCTTCGATGCGCTGCTTGGCTGCGCCGGAAATGACGGTCCCCATCTGGGAGGTCTCTTCCAACCCATAACCGACGCGCAAGCCGCTGGCACGGCGGACAAGCTCATCACGCAGTGGTTCGTAAACATCGCCGACTGCGACGACAACCGACCCAGCCAAACAACGCTGCCCCGCGCACCCATAAGCTGAACCCATGATATTGGCGACGCTGGCTTCAAGGTTCGCGTCGGGCATGACAGCGATGTAATTCTTCGCGCCGCCTTGCGCTTGCACACGCTTGCCGTGCTTGGCACATGTTTCATACACAATCTTGGCGACAGGGGTTGATCCGACAAAAGACACGCCGATGATGTCTGGATGTTCCATGACGGCGATAGAGGCTTCTTTGCCGCCGAAAACGAGATTGACTACGCCTTCGGGCAGGTCTAGTTCATCAAGCAACTCATAAGTGAGTTCCATGCTCAAAGGAGTTTGCGGAGAGGGCTTGATGATGTAGGTGTTGCCACAGGTAATCGCCGTCGGTAGGAACCACATCGGTACCATAAACGGAAAATTGAAGGGCGTGATTGCCGCAAACACACCCATCGGCTGGCGTTCAGCGGTTTCATCAATACCTGAACTGATGTCTTCGACCTTGTAACCACGCATTACGGTGGGGACGCTGATGGCATAATCGACACTTTCGATTCCGCGCCGGACTTCACCACGCGCTTCGTCTTTAGTCTTGCCATTTTCTTCTACGACAATGCGGGCGAGGTCTTCAAAACGATCTTCCAGCAGATTCTTGAAGCGTGTCATATATTGTGATCGGCTGAGGACGGGTGTGCGCCGCCATTCATAATAGGCTTCTTTTGCCGCTTTGACGGCTGAATCGACATCGGCGCGGGGTGATTCTGGTGTTTCTGCTAAAATTTCACAAGTGGCTGGATTTTCTACGGCGACATATTCTGTCGCGGTTGAATCGACCCATTTACCGCCAATATAATTCTTGAGTCTTTTGACCATTTTTATTTCCCTTCGTAGTATGAATCGATTTTGCTCAATGCGGTGTCGAGGATTGTTAGTCCTTCTTGGATTTGTTCTTCGGTAATAATGAGCGGCGGCGTATTGAAAACCATGTTCCAGCGCACGAGCGTCGTCAGGCCATTTTCTTTGAGGGTCGCAGCGACGATTTTCATCGGTTCGGTCATGGGTTGATTATAAGGGCTAAGCGGCTCACGAGTCTCACGGTTCTTGACCAGTTCGATCACATGATGCAGCCCCGCGCCGCGCACTTCGCCAATGACGGGATGTTTTTCGGCTAAATCCATTAAACCCCGGCGCAGTACCTTGCCCATTTCACGAGAACGTTCAATCAAATTTTCGCTGCGATAAACTTCAATGTTGGCGACACCCGCCGCGCAAGCTAAGGCGTGAGCGCTGTAGGTCAGCCCTGCCCAAAGCGTGTTTTTCTCGAAGTGTGCCGCGATCTCGCTGGAAATGACGGTTGCGCCTAACGGCACGTAGCCGCTGGTGATGCCTTTTGCCATCGCTATAATATCAGGTTTAGCGTCCGGGTAATGATCGATGCCGAACCATTCACCTGTGCGTCCAAACCCGCTCATGACTTCATCGCTAATCAACATCATCCCATATTTATCGCAGAGTTCGCGCATCCGTGTATAAAAAACCGGAGTCGGCTGCATAACACCACTGCTGCCGCTGTAGCCTTCTAACAAGATCGCCGCGCAATATTCTGGCCCCTCAAAAAGAATGGTTTCTTCGATCAAATCCGCGACAATCAAATCGCCTTCTTCAGGGGTGCGCCCTTGATAAATCGGGCTGCGATACGAATAAGGATCGGGCATCCGCACGATCCAAGGGACACCGGGTTCATTGGCTAAACGGCGTGGGTCGCCGCCAGCGCTCGCCGCCGCGAATGTGCCGCCATGATAAGAGCGATAACGTGTCAGGATTTTTTGTCGTCCTGTATAAAGGCGGGCGACCTTCATCGCATTTTCAATCGCATCCGTGCCGCCGTTGGTGAACAGTGCTTTCGTCAAATTGCCGGGGGTAATTTCTGAGAGCATTTCGCCTAAGACAGCGCGAGGACCGGTTGTATTAGACGGTTCCACATAGGTTAGCTTGGCGACTTGTTCCTGGATGGCTTTTACAACATGAGGGTGACTGTGACCGATATTGACGTTGACCAACTGCGATGACCAATCCAGATAGCGTTTGCCATTGGCATCCCAAACATAAACGCCCTCACCACGCTCCATCGGGATTGGATTCCATGCACCTTGCGCCGACCAGCTTACGAGGGTGTGCGCCTTGCTTTTTTCTACAATTTCAATGGGTGTAACCATGTTTTTAAGATATATCCTTCTCTAATTTGAGCTGCATATTTAAAAGTATAACGCGCCTGGCACTAAATTTAAAACGCCCCGATCAGTCCATTGTCGGAGCGCCTTGACGAGGGAGAATTTTAGTTTCTCCCTCCAAGAAAGCGATTATCTATTATTCGCCGTTAGCGGTGATTTCTACGATGAGCGGTTCATATTCTTCGCCCACAACATCCAGATCAGCCATATCTTCAGCCAAGCTGTCCAGCGCGGCCTGTGCCAAGTCGGTACGATAGGTTACGCCGTCACCTTCAGCGGCTTCGGTGATAACGCCATAATCGAGTGCGATTTGTGCGGTAATATCAAATGCTTCTGCACTCATAATGCCGATGCCATCGGGGGAAGGCCAAACCAGCTTGTTGACTTCGTTCATCTGCCAAGTCTGATGTCCAACACCAAGTGTAGGGCCTTCTGCCAAAACTGATTCGACGCAAGCGTCGGGATTATCGCGGCAGAAAATCCAACCACGGAAGCTGGCACGCAGGAACTTGACAGCCAAGTCTTCGTTGCCGTCTTCTGCCAGCCATTCAGCGCGGGCAAAGATTCCGTCTTCCAACATCGCCGTGCCGTAATCGTTGAAATCCAGCACATTCAAGTCTTCAAGGGTGTAAACCGGGAATGTGCCATCTTCCGCGACGAATTCCAGCACCTGCGCCAGTTCGTTATACGTCATGGCGGAGGCCGCGTCCAATTCACGGGCGAGGAAAGCGTTCATATCAAAGTTTTGCTGTGCAACAGCCACAGATTCCGGATCTTCAGGATCAAAACCGGCTTTGGTCAGCGCGGCAAATGTGGGGAACTGGTTGCCGCAGCACCACACGCCAACCGTTGTTCCTTCTAAGTCCTCAAAGGAGGTCAGGCCGCTGTCGCCCCAAGTGATCTGGCGCATACCGCTGCTTTGATAAATTTGAGCAATATTGACGACATCCTGCCCACTTTCACGAGTCGCCAGCAAGTTACCCATCCAGTCGGTGCCGAAATCAGCTTCACCGGAGGCGACTAACTGCTGCGGATTGATGTCCACGCCTGCCGCGATAATTTCCACGTCCAGACCTTCTTCTTCATAAAAACCTTGATCGCGGGCGGCATAATATCCGGCGAATTGTGCCTGTGGCACCCACTTTAAGACAATGCTGGTGCTTACCAAGTCCTGTGCAGCTACGGCAGGAACAAGGGCTAACGTCAGCAGTGCTACGAGGACAACAAATAACATTTTCTTGGACATTGAGAAATCTCCTTCAAGCAAAAAAGTGATGAGCTATGAGCAATGAGTGATGAGAAAGGCAATAGGTTTTCACCTTTTATCCGGTTATCTCTCACTTCATTATTTCTCGCGGAACGAGACATGCCAGGACATGAACGCTCGTTCTGCGGCAGAAACCAACAGGTAGAAGAAAATGCCGAACAGCGCGGCGACAAAAATCGCTGACCACGCTTCGGGATATTTGAATAACCCGGCATCATCTCGAATGCGATACCCCAGTCCTTGTGTCGAACCGCCGAAATATTCACTAACAATCGCGCCAATCATGCTCAACGTAGTCGCTATTTTAAGCGCAGAAAAAATGAAGGGCAGGGCAGAGGGCAGCCGCAGCTTACGAAAAATTGCCAGCTCACTTGCTGCGTAAGACTTCATCAATTCGAGCGAAAGGGGATCGGCTGAATTTAATCCCCGCACCGCGCTAATCATGGACGGGAAAAAGACCAATATGGCGACGATAGCGACTTTTGACGCTGGGTTTAAAGCCCCGAACCAGTTATTCATAATCGGCGCGAGGGCGATAATCGGCACGGCATTGATGCCTATTGCCAATGGCAGCAGCGCCCGACTAAACGTGACAAACCTTGCCGAGACAATGCCCGCGAGTATGCCTAATCCGCAGCCAATGGTAAATCCCCAGAAGGCATTGACGAAAGTATTCCATCCAACCGAAATCAGACGAGGATAAATATCGAGAAATGTTGCCGCAATGACGGATGGACGTGGCAGCAAAAACTCCTCAATTTTAAAAACGTTAATCAAGAGTTCCCAAGCGACCAAAACGATAAAACCGACGACCAAAGCTGAAGTGTATTTTTGCAGAGCCTTACGGTAAATTGCCCCACGTCGCCAAGGCTGCCATAAACCGATAACGGCGGCTAAGGCGAGGTATTCTATAGCAGTGGTTGCTTGCAAGGCATTCATCGCATTGTCGCGCAGTTCAGCCAACGCAGGTTCTTCCACATCAAGGTTGTCATGGAAAGCTACTTGAGGAATACTGAATACCTGACCACTGAGATTGTAGTCCAAGACGATGGCAGTGACCATGTAAAGACTATACAGAATCAATAGGGCAGACATTGTGAAACGTGGCACATTTCGGCGTAGCGATGCCCAAGGCATAATGAAGACCAAAACCGCGATGAATAAGCCAAGCGCTGTTACGGGCTGGAGCGACTCGTTGCGAAAGGCCTTGCCAAATTGCCGCTCAAACTGTAGCAAGGGATTTTGGATATGATAGGTAATAACGATCAAGAAAATCGTTAGTAATGCTAATAGGTCATAACTTAAGGTTTTGACATTCTCATCGGGTTTACGTTTATAGCCTAAAACAGGCTTAATAAGCGTTCCACTGTTCCCCGGAGAAGGATTCAATTCGAGCGTGTCCGTCATGACCCGCCGACTCCCTCACGCAGCGCATGGCGTACTCGGCTCGTTAAGTGAAAATATTCTTCCATATCGCGGGTCTCTAGGCCGCGTGGCTGAGGCAGATTCACATCAATAATTTCCGCGATACGCCCCGGACGCGGCGACATCACCACGATGCGGGTCGAGAGATAGACCGCTTCTGCAATGCTATGCGTGACGAATAACACCGTCATGTTGCCAATCGTCCCCCAGATACGCAGAAGTTCGTTGTTCATGCGCTCACGGGTCATCTCATCTAATGCCCCAAAGGGTTCGTCCATCAAGAGAATGTTCGGCTCGAAAGCCAATGCACGGGCGATACTCACCCGCTGCTGCATCCCGCCGGAAAGCTGCCAAGGATATTTGTTCTCGAAGTCACCCAATTCGACCATCCGCAGCATCTCACGGGCGCGACGTTCACGAACAGTTTTGGGATAATTCATTATTTCCAACGGCAGCTCGACATTTTTAATGACAGTTCGCCAATCGTAAAGGGTTGCGTTCTGGAACACAAAACCATATTCACGGTCTTTCCGGGCTTGAGCCGCTGGTTTGTTATTGACTAGTACCGTGCCGGAGGTAGGCTCAATCAAATTGGCGATGACACGCAAGAGGGTGCTTTTGCCACAACCAGAAGGCCCAATTAGGGAGATAAACTCGCCTTTTTTGACCGTCAGATTGATATTATCCAGCGCGTGAACAGTAATGCCATCGTTTCCGCGAAAGCGCTTCGTGACATTTTCAACAGTAATTGTCTCGCTCAAGATGTAACCTCTATTTTGAATTTACTCATTGCCGGGGACGCGCCAAGTTACTACCAGTCGTTCTACTAAGGCGATAAGGCTAAAGAACAAAATTCCGACTAACCCCGAAACCAAAATCGTTGCCCACAGTCTTGGTGGCGATTGGTTGTAATAGCGAGAAAAATTGAGAATGGCGACCCCCAATCCGGTTTGGATGCCGGAAGGTAATTCGCCGATAATTGCGCCAACCACGCTGGCAGTCGCGGAGATTTTTAACGCCGTAAAAATCTGCGGGAGGGCATTCGGTATACGTAGCTTAAAAAGAATTTCTCGCCTCGTAGCCGCATACGATTGCATGAGTTCCAAGGCGGTTTCTGGCACTGATGTTAGGCCGCGCAAGGTATAAATCGTCACTGGGAAAAAGGTCAGATAGGCTGCAATAAAGGGAACAGAAAGATCGGTGTGTCCAGCCCGACTGAGCCAGATCACAATCATCGGCGCAATTGCCAAAATCGGGACGGTTTGTGAAGCGACGACATAGGGTAGAAAACCGCGTTGGAGCAGCTCCGAATGCGCGAAGATGACCGCGAGTGTAAAACCGATTGCGCCACCGATGAAGAACCCAAATACAGCCGCCTGAAACGTGGAAACGGCTGATTTAGCCAAATCCTGATAAAGTGGCGGGCCGTTGCGTTGAGCAGGTTCACCCAATGCCCGCGCAATATCGCCTAAGTGTGGAAGCTGGGAATCGTTCAAGAACGTTAAATCCACGGATCCGCCGACAATATTGAGCGCGTAGTTGTTTGAACGGGCAAAGGCTTTGCTGCTTTCCCATAAAACGGCGAGGAGAAAAATCAGTAAAACCGATAAGGCAATCACCCGAAGATTGCTGGTGTCTTGTGGTGGATTTTCCACCCGTGCTAACGTAGCGGTTTGAAGATCTTTACGTGCCGATTCGGCCATTCTTTTGAACCTGGGGATGATGGGATGCTCTAAGAGACAAGATTTTATATGACTTGCGTTATTTTGCCAAATAGAGAAGTATATTTCATTGCCAACTCATCACAAAAATTGGGTCATTTTCTTCGGCTGGATGAACAAAGTAAGACCATGAAAGACATTCAATTTTTTTAACCACCAAGTCACTAAGAGCGCCAAGAAGGTTTTTAAGAAATTCTCTTGGTGTCCTCCGTGTCTTGGTGGGTCCAATTTTGCATTACTTTCGCGGACTCACTAACTTGAACCGAAGATCGCTTTAGATTTTGTCTGGATAGTCTGGATAGAAAGAAAGGGTTTAGCTTGTATAGAGGGAGGGGCGAAGCGGATCCGCCCCTCAAATTATTTGGATTGGAGCAGGGATGCCACCAGTGCCGTCCAGCCGGTTTGATGGCTTGCGCCGATGCCTGCGCCGTTATCGCCATGAAAATATTCGTAAAAGAGGACGTTATCGCGCCAACCGGGATGCTGTTGGAAGATTTCTACACCCCCAAACACCGGACGATGCCCGTATTCGTCGCGTAGGAAGATGCTCGATAAGCGCCGCGAGAGTTCGTCGGCGACCTCACCCAGCGTCATCCACTGGCCTGATCCGCTAGGCATTTCTACTTTGAAGGAGTCGCCAAAGTAAGTCTGGAATTTCCGCAGCGATTCGATCATGAGGTAATTGACCGGAAACCAAATGGGACCGCGCCAATTGGAGTTGCCGCCGAACAATCCGCTGCTGGATTCAGCAGGCTCGTACTGAACACGATTCACCTGCCCATTATCGAGATGAAACTCATATGGGTGATCCAAATGGAAGCGCGAGATGGAGCGCAGACCGTAATCCGATAAAAATTCGGTCTCATCAAGCATCTTTTGCAAGATGGCACCCAAACGTTTTTGGCTCACAAGCGACAGCAAGCGTCTACCATCAACACCCGGTTGATCGAAAGAACACAGTCTTTCAACAAGATGAGGGCGATACTTTAAGAACCATTCCATACGTTTGCGGAAATGAGGGAGATTCGCCAGAGTCGAGGCATCAATTGTTTCGACAGCAAACAATGGGATTAAGCCGACGAATGAATGCACCCGCAGCGGGGTGCGATCTCCGTTAGGGTACGCTAATACGTCATAGAAGAACTCGTCCACTTCATCCCAAAGTCCGCCTCCCATATCGAAAATGGCCTGACCAATATAGACGAAATGCTCAAAGAATTTGGTGGCAATATCCTCGTAACCCGGCTTGCTGTGAGCCAGCTCTAAGGCAATCGCCAGCATATTCAGGCAGTACATCGCCATCCATGCCGTGCCGTCAGCTTGGTCGATATGGCCTCCAGTGGGAAGGGGAGCGCTGCGGTCAAATACCCCAATATTATCCAAACCCAGAAAGCCGCCCTCAAAGACGTTCTTGCCATTGCGATCTTTGCGATTGACCCACCACGTAAAATTGAGCAGCAGCTTATGGAAGATTTTTTCCAGAAATTCGATGTCGTCGCCGCCCGTGATTTTATAGACACGCAGCGCAGCCCAAGCATGAACAGGCGGATTCACATCACCAAATGCCCATTCGTAAGCCGCAAGCTGTCCGTTAGGGTGCATATACCATTCGCGCAGCATCAAGACTAATTGGCGTTTCGACCATTCAGGGTCAACCATTGCCAATGGAATACAGTGAAACGCTAAATCCCAAGCGGCGAACCAAGGATATTCCCATTTATCTGGCATTGAGATGACATCAAGGTTATATAAATGTCCCCAATCAGAATTCCGTCCATGTAAGCGCGAGGCATCGGGTGATGGATTTCCGGGATCGCCCTTCAGCCACAGGTCAATGGCGTAATGATAAAACTGCTTGCTCCAAAGCAGGCCAGCAAAAGCCTGTCGCTGCACACTGCGTTCATCCTCGTTCAATGCAGGGCTGTGTATTTCTGCATAAAATTCGTCTGCTTCGGTGATACGCTGCTGGAAAATGGACTCAAAGTCTGCAAACGGCTGTGCTTGCGCCTGATTGGTAAAGCGCACCTTCACTACGAATTCTTCACCGGGATTGAGAACAGCAGCACAGTGTGCGGCGGCTTTGGTGCCTGTTTGTGCGGGATTCACACGGTCACGCTGCCCGTGAATAACGCAATCGTTAATGCTGTCTTTGACATACGGTGATGAATTTTCCACACCAAACAAACGTTGCACGTTAGTATCGTTTTCTGTGAAAAGTAGGGCTGTTCCGCGTCCACCGTCCACATACCACCAACGCTCGCCAAGATGACGGTGCTGAGTATGAGCGCTGGTTTCATCTACTGCCGTAATAGACGGGCGTTCTGGGTTGTGTCCCCATGCCCACGTATTGCGATACCATAGATGCGGCAGAATGTGAATCGGGGCAGGTTCAGTCCCTCGATTGATGGCGGTGATGCGGCAGAGAATATCCTCTTGATCGCCTTTGGCATATTCGATGAAGACATCAAAATAGCGATTTTGGTCAAAGGAGTCTTGAAGCGCATCGTAAAGTTCAAATTCTGCCCCTGCTCGCCCACGCTGTCGATTTTCTTGCAATAATGCGTTGTAGGGATATTCGACTTGTTGATACTTATACAGCATCTTCATGTAGCTGTGGTCGGGTGTATTATCGAGATAGAAGTAATATTCCTTTACGTCCTCGCCATGATTCCCTTCGCTGCCTGTTAGCCCGAAGAAGCGTTCTTTGAGGATGGGGTCTTTTTCATTCCAGAGCGCTACAGAAAGACATAAATTCTGGAAGCGATTGCATACGCCGCCGATTCCGTCTTCATTCCAACGATAAGCGCGGCTGCGGGCGTGGTCATGCGGGAAATAATCCCATGCTTCGCCTGTCGGACTGTAATCCTCGCGCACTGTCCCCCAGGCTCGATCACTCAAGTAGGGTCCCCAGTTTTTCCAATCGGCTTCACGTCCGGCGGAATCGCTTAAACGTTTATGTACCGCAGTTAGCTTTGCCATATCGCCCCCTTGCTTAAGTAGTCTTCGTGTAAATTGAATGATAAAAACACCCTAAAACGAGTGACTTAATCCTCACTCTGAGGACCAGGGAGAACGGAAATCTGCATACAGCGTTAGCCCCCCATCAATGAAAATAGTCTGTCCTGTGATATATGCAGCTTCATCTGAGCATAAGAAGGCGGTTACTGCTGCCATTTCTTCGGCTGTCCCAGCGCGTCCCATCGGGATATGTTGGACGACTTCCTGACGTTTTACAGGATCATCTACCCAAGCGCGATTGATCGGAGTGACGGTTGCGCCTGGGGCAATTGCATTGACGCGAATCTTGCGTCCGGCATATTCCAACGCGAGTGTCTGCGTAAGGTTTTGCATCCCGCCTTTGCTGGCCGAATAGCCAATGTAATTGGGTTTAGGGATCGCTTGATGTACGCTGCTGACGTTGATAATCACGCCTGCTTTATCCTTTTCAAGCCAATGAGCAATCGCTCTCTGAGCGCACATAAAGGCACCCCTTAGGTTTGTCGCAATCACGCGATCAAAAGATTCCACTGGAATTTCATGCGACGGGCCTGAAATTTGGAACCCGGCATTATTGATGAGAATATCGACCCCGCCGAAGGCGCTCATCACTTGTTCGTACATCTGTTTCACATCTTCTTCTTGAGAAACATCGGCCTGAACCAGCAGTGTTTTGCCTCCTGCGGCGTGGATTTGGCCTACAGCCTCGTGCCAATGCGCTTCCGCTTGACGATGCACTTCTTCTTCTGTGTGTTTGGCTTCTTCTAAGCCTTTGCGATAGCCAATGGCGACATTTGCGCCTTCAGCCCCTAACCGAATCGCAACCGCTTGACCAATCCCCGAACTTCCCCCCGTCACGATGACGTTCTTGCCTTCTAACCCTTGCATGATGTTGATCCCTCCTGTGATGAATGCTTATTTTATTATCGTCACTAATCTAACGATTAGATTGCAAAGCAGAGAAGACATTACAGACAAACCTATATAGATTTTTTTATGGTCTTCATTTCCACCCAATCTGAGGGCGTTTTGAGGGAATAACGTGACTCGATGATTGCCACTTCTGTTTGACACAAATCGTAAGACATGGTATCTTCGCTTTATTAAAAATGTTTACCGAACAAGTTCGAGTTTGTTTTTATGACACCTCCTTCTAATCTGCGTGAAGTCGCTAAACGAGCCGGTGTTTCGCTAAGTACGGCCTCACAAGCATTGAATAATCGCCCGAATGTGGCTCAAGAAACGCGTGAGCGCGTTCTAGAAGCAGCCGTCGCGCTCGGCTATCAACAGCAAATCCGCTTGTCCTCCCCGATGACCAATAAACTTGCTGTGGTCGGAGTGCTCATCAAGCGCACTACTGACAGCCCGCTGATTAATCCTTTCTATTCGCACGTCTTGGCAGGGGTAGAGCGTGAGTGTCAGCGGCAAAATCTGAGCCTGATGTATGCGAACATCGCGGTTGATTCGCGCAACCGTCCCTTGTCCATGCCGTCGATGCTGACAGATAGTCGGGTTGATGGCGTATTGGTGGTGGGCGCAACTTTAGAAGAAAGGGTCGATGAAATCGCGCAAAAGCCGATTGTTTTAGTGGATGCTTATTCCGAGCAGCAGCAGTTCGACAGCGTAGTCAGCGATAATATTAACGGAGCATATACGGCGGTGTCGTATCTTATTCAACAAGGCCATACCCGAATTGGGCTAATCGGTAGCATTGCGGATGGGTATCCGAGTATCCGTGAGCGTCGGAAGGGCTATATGCGGGCGCTCAAACATCATGGTATTCAAGATTGTTATATCGAAGACGGATTGCTTTCTCGTGAAACGGCCTACGAAGATACAATTCGAATGCTGCGTCGTTTCCCTGAGATTACCGCGATTTTTGCGTGCAATGATGAAGTGGCAATGGGTGTACTCAAGGCGGCTCAAGATTTGGAACTGAGCGTACCGGATGACCTTTCGCTGATTGGGTTCGATGATATTGATTTCGCGCAAGAAATTGTCCCGGCATTAACGACAGTGCATGTAGACAAAATTCTGATGGGTGTGATGGGGGTACGGCAGTTGCGTGATCGTGCCGAGAATCACGCCCGCACGACGATGACCGTTACGGTCAATACGCAATTGATTGTGCGCGATTCAGTTCGCCGCATACCCTAAAAATTAAGGAGGACAACGATGAAAGAGATGTTTTTAGATGAGCGAATAGAGGTAAATCCGATGCCTTATTTGACACTTAATGAAAAACAAGTCCAGCATTTTCTTAATAACGGTTTTGTGATTATCAAAAATTGCTTTTCGCGTGATTTTGCAAAAATATGGGTTGATCTTGCTTATGAACGTCTTGGATTTAATCCTGCCGATTCAATGACATGGGCAAAAGGGATAATCCATACACCAGCTTATAACTATTTTAGGATTAAAGAATTATCACCGCTGGGGTGGGGCGCTGCTTGTGATTTGTTAGGGGATGAATGCCGCGTCAAAACACCGCATCTACAATTTTGGGGCGATAGTTTTATCGTTAATTTCCACGATGGGGCGGATTGTGCTTGGCAGCCACCTTCGCTTCACGATGCCAATTGGCATGTGGGTGGCGATGATTTTGTGCATTTTCTGGATAGCAATGAGCAAGGATTAGTCCAAGTGGTTATTTGGCAAGACATCCCTCATCAAGGAGGGGGGACATTTCTTGCGCTGGATTCGATACAATCTATTGTACAGATGCTTCTGGAGCATCCCGAAGGAATCCTGCCAGATAGCCCGTTATGGGGCGCGATAGCAGCACAATGTAGCAATCTTGTTGAACTTAGTGGCGAGGCTGGTGATGTCATCATGGTACATCCATTGATGTTGCATACCTTCTCGCGTAACTGCACACCTATTCCATCGTTCATAACTCATGCCAGTATTCCCCTTCAACAGCCAATGAACTTCAATCGTGAAAATCCAGACGAATTCTCGTTAGTTGAGCAGGTCATTTTGAATGCGCTCAATGTAGATCGTTTAGCTTTTAAGATGACTGCGACTCGCAAGAAGGTTGTACCAGCGCGTGTTCATCTTGAACACAAAATGTTGGAAGAACAAAAAGCACGACTGGCACGGCCTCATAACTAGCTGATGCCCGGATGCCTAAAATCATGCCCTGCGTTATGATCGTTGCAAATCAGATCAAACAGAAAGTGCAGCCGTGATGTCAGACAAAATTCGATGGGGAATCCTAAGTACAGCCAATATCGGGCGGGGAAGAGTCATCCCTGCCATCCATCAATCCAATAATGGACAGGTCGCAGCAGTTGCCAGCCGAAACTTGGAAAAAGCACAGGCTTTTGCTACTGCGACAAATATCCCAACTGCCTATGGCAGCTATGAAGCGCTGATCGAGGACCCAAATATCGACGCGATTTATATTCCCGTCCCTAATAGCGAACATGCTGAATGGAGTATTCGCTGCGCGGAAGCCAGCAAAGCGACTCTGTGCGAAAAACCACTTGCTAGTAACGCGACGGAGGCACAACGGATTGTTGATGCTTTTGCAGCGCGTCAGGTGCTATTTGCCGAGGCGTTCATGTACCGCTTTCATCCCCAGACGACCCATGTTAAACAGATGTTGGCAGATGGGGCGATTGGCGACCTGCAAACCATCAGCGCAACATTTACGTTTCCCCTCCGCAGCGAAGAAAATATTCGTCTGAGCAAAACGCTGGCAGGTGGCGCGGTGATGGATGTAGGGTGCTATTGTATTAATGTTATGCGGTTAATGACGGGTGAGGAACCGATTCAGGCAAAGGCCGTCGCCCGTCTCGGTGTGCAGACTGAGGTTGATGAAAGTCTCGCGGGAACGCTGATATTTCCATCAGGTGTAGTTGGACATTTTGATTGCAGTTTGCGGGCGCAGCGTGTACATACCTATGATTTGCGCGGAACAGAAGGGCGTATTCTCGTGGAGGAGGCTTTTGTCCCCACAGCAGAGAGCGCGACGAAAATCCGCGTTTGGCAGGGTGATCGTTATCAGGAAATCACCACGCCACCGATCAATCAATACACTCTGATGGTGGAAGATTTTGCAGATGCCTTATTGAGTAACCGTCCACCGCGTTTTAAACCGCAGGATGCTGTCGCCAATATGCAGGTGATTGATGCTTTATTAGCCTCTGCACGAGGTAAGGAATAGGGCTTGTTTCTGTCTTATAGAAGTGATTATCGATTGTAAGGAGCTGAAATAATGACGACACGACCTAATGCTGCTGCCGGAGGCACGTTTACGCTGGGCGGCGATATGACGATTAACCGTATGGGCTACGGCGCGATGCGAATCACGGGTCAGGGTATTTGGGGAGAACCCGCTGACCCCGAAAAAGCGAAACAAGTGCTGCGGCGGGCGGTTGAACTTGGTGTGAACTTTATCGACACAGCCGATGCCTATGGTCCAGACGTAAGTGAACGTTTGATCGCTGAGGCGCTGCATCCTTATCCAGCCGATTTGGTGATTGCGACTAAAGGTGGTTTGCTGCGTGGTGGCCCCGGCGATTGGTATCCTGATGGTCGCCCTGAACATCTACGCGAAGCCATCGAAGGCAGCCTTAAACGTTTGAAATTGGAGCGGATTGATCTTTATCAGTTTCATCGTCCCGATCCTAAAGTGCCGTTTGAAGACTCAGTTGGTACGTTGGCTGATCTGCAAAAACAGGGGAAGATTCGTCACGTCGGGTTAAGCAACGTTTCAGTGGAGCAGCTACAGATGGCAATGGGGATTGTCCCGATTGTTTCTGTGCAAAATCGTTATAATTTGACGGATCGCGCTTCTGAAGATGTGCTTAAGATGTGTGAACGCGAAAATATTGGCTTTATCCCCTGGTTTCCGCTGGCTGCCAGTGACTTAACGAAAGAGGGAAGCCCATTGATGAGCGCTGCTGCACGGCATCAAGTCACAACCGGACAGCTTGCTTTAGCTTGGTTGCTGCATCGTTCTCCGGTTATGCTGCTTATTCCGGGTACATCCTCGGTAGAACATTTAGAGGAAAATATCGCCGCTGCTGAAATTACGTTTACGCCCGAAGAAGTGGCTTCAATTGGTTAATTCCTAGTGCAATAATGTAAAATGGGGTAAGTCATCATTGGCTTACCCCTCACATAATTAGCGGAGCGATTGCCCGTTGGTGCGAATCACTTCACTGTACCAATGGGCAGAGTCTTTAGTGATACGCTGCTGAGTCTGGTAATCGACATAGACCAACCCGAAACGCTCTTTAAAGCCTTCGCCCCATTCAAAGTTATCCATAATTGACCACTGAAAATAACCGCGAATATCGACCCCATCCGCCCCGGCACGGGCAAAAGCCAAGAGATGGCGTTGAAGATAATCAATGCGTCCGGGATCGTGGACTTTGCCGTCTACCGCGACCCAATCCATGCTGGAAATGCCATTTTCTGTAATCATAATGGGCAGGTGATGATGCTCCCAGAAGAAACGCGGCCCCCAGTACAGGCATTCGGGCGTAATCCACCAGCGGAAGGCCGATTGCGGATACCCGTCTGGGAAGGGGACGACTTCCGGCTTGCCATCCACACCAGCTTTAACCACCGTGCCTTGATAAATGTTGCAACCATAAAAATCAAGCGGCTGGGCGATAATGTCCATATCGCCGGATTTGACTTGTGGTGCATCCTGACCAAAAATGGCGAGGCCATCCGCCGGATACTGCTTATTAAAGACAGGATCGCTGAACCAAGTGTTATTCCAGAGACTTTTGCTTGACACACTAAACATCGACTGTCTTGCGGCTTCGATGTCGGCGGGGCTTTCCGTCGCAGGGATAGAGACCACACCAACTGGTGCAAAACCGATTATAGGTGTGGTTTTAGCGCGGGCGCGGATTGCCTGGACGCTTTTACCATGTGCCAGTAGGGCATGATGGCCTGCTTGTAAGACCTGCGCCCAACCCAGTTTATCCCCCGGCGCATGAATGCCATCACGATGCCCTAATCCAATAAAACATTGTGGCTCATTGAGTGTCATCCAATAAGTGACGCGATCTGAGAGTTTATCTACAATAACCTGAGTATATTCCGCGAACCAATCTGGGCTATCAGGATTCAGCCAGCCGCCGCGAGCATAAAGCGCATAGGGGAAATCCCAATGAAATAGGGTGACATAAGGCGTAACCTTTGCGGCTAAAAGTTCATCGATCAGGCGGTCATAAAAATTCAGCCCCGCTTCGTTGGCACGTCCAACGCCCTCTGGCAACACACGAGGCCATGAGATTGAGAGGCGGTAGCCTTGCAGACCAAGCGATTGCATCAGTTGGACATCTTCTTTGTAGCGGTGATAATGATCGCAGGCCACATCACCTGTGTGACCATTCCAAATGGCATTCTCTTTGCGACACATCATATCCCAAACCGAAAGCCCTCTTCCGTCTTCATAAGCCGCGCCTTCGATTTGATACGATGCCGCCGCCGCACCCCAGACAAAATTTTCGGGAAATAAGCGAGACTCAGCCATGTTGTTAACCTTTCTGAAGTGTTTTTACTAATAGAATACGTAAAGTAAGAAGGCGCAGGTGACATTACGCGCCTTCAAAGACCCTTTTGCGATTTTTTGGTCTTTATTGGTTCGCGCTTGGAAGCTGCGTATGGATAAAGTCGCAGGCAATTTGGGTCGCTTCATCTACAGACATCGCCGCGCCAAAAATATTGACAGGTAAGTCTGTATTGATGGACTCCCAGATTTCGTCGAACACGGTTACGCCTTGCGAATCACGGGTGGCATCCACAAACGTCTGGATATTCACATCCGTATCCCCAAAGGAATCAATCCAAATTTGTTGAAGGCTGGGTGCGGGATTTGCTGGAGCAACACCGCCTGCTTCTGCAAAGAAACGCTGTCCTTCATCACTGGAAAGGAAGAGGATAAGGTTTGCTGCCAGTTCTGGATTATCTGTATTGGCCCCTGCGACATAACCGACTGAATGCAAAATTGAACGGCTACGACCAGTTTCGGGATTGCGGGGCAGCCGCACTACATCCCAATTAAACTCTACTTGGGCAAAGGCTTGTGGTAATTTCCACGATCCGCCTATAATCATCGCTACGCGCCCAGCTGCCCAAAAGGCGAAGGCATCGTCCGCTGAACTTCCGCCAATCTCGCTCATGCTTGGCATGTGACCCGCGTCATATAGGGCTTTTAAGAAATTAAGCGCTTCTAAGCTGCCGGGTTCTTGGAGCGTACAATCTGTTCGTCCTTCACGCACAATAGGCGCAAGCCCACTTGCGGCGATCCAGTTTGCATAGCCTGCCTGATATTCACTGTAAACGGCAGCCCCATAAATATCATTTTCGGCGCTGGTTAGTGCAGCAGCATCCGCCGCGAACTCGTCCCATGTCCAATCGGAGGTCGGATAATCTAACTCCACCGCATCGAACATGTCTTTGTTGTAATAGATGGCAACGGTATCCCAATTGACAGGGCCAGCATAAAGATCACCGAACTCGCCCCAGCGATAGGGATCGACCAGCCCCGTTCCCCAAAGTGTCGTATCAACACCATATTGATCCCAATAAGGTTGCAGATCAAGCAGGGTTTCGTTATCGGCATAGAAGTAAAAGCGATCTTGCGACATATTCAGTACATCGGGCAGGTCTTCTTCTGTGGCGGCGGTTTTGACTAAATTCCAATATTCCTCCCAAGGATGTACGACAATATTGACTTGTGCACCATTACAATAGGCTGCTTCCCATGCCGCAACCGATCTTTCCAAAATTTCGCCCCAATTGGCATCCCATACCCATAAGTCCAGCGAACCCGCTGCGGCACAGGATTGGGCGCTGATGAGGGGTGTTTCGTCTTGCGCTTGCACACTATTGATTAGGATTAACGCTATCAATAATACGAAAATGTTCAATCTGCGACTCAAGGTAAATAACATCACTAGACTCCTCAGTTTTCTAAAACCTTGCATAATTTGTACTCTGACATTAGCAAGAGATTCCTCAAACAGCAACAGGCTCACAGATTATTCCTTGAAAAAACGATTTGCCCAACACTATTTGAGAAAATGGAGCCAATTATGAGGGAAATTTTGCCTGAGTTAACCAGAATGTGTTACAGTCTTAAAGTGTAATTCAACGAAAAAAATAAAAAGATTTACTGTAAAAAATAGTTCAGTTGAGACAACAAAATTATGGAACTTGCAAGCACTTATTCCTTTGATTCTAACCAAGAATCTGTATGGAACTCCCTCATAGACCCGGAATTGGTTGCAAAAGCACTCTCCGAGGTTAAAGAAACGACCCTTTTAGAAAATAAAAAAATAGATTGGCGTTCCGTTGCCAAATTCAGCAATGTCTCGACTAGCCATCGAACTAGCAGCAGGGCGTTGTTTGATCTAATCCATAATGCAGAACAAATACAAATCCTCCGCTATTGGAACTCTGAAGCAAATATTTCGGGCAAGCCGACCTCTATCGGTCAGCGCCTTGTCAAATTCGCAGTATTTATGGATGCAATAGTATAGAAAGGAGCATGACCTTTTGCGTTGATACGAACCATCCCACCTTTAGCTATTGCAAGCGTCATCAACACGACAAATTAATTTGGAGAAATGTAATCTTATGAAAGTTTCGATTAAGGTAAATGGTAAAGTTTTTGAACGTGATATTGAGCCGCGAATGCTGCTGGTACACTTTATTCGTGAAGAAATCGGTTTAACTGGAACCAATATCGGCTGCGATACCAGTCAGTGTGGTGCATGTACAGTCCATTTGGACGGGCAAAGCATTAAATCCTGTACGTGCTTGGCTGTACAAGCAGATGGGCGGGAAGTCACTACAATTGAAGGTCTGGCGACCAACGGCACACTGCATCCGGTACAAGAAGGCTTCTGGGCAAAACATGGCCTGCAATGTGGTTACTGTACACCCGGTATGATTATGGCTTCTGCTTCATTCCTCAAGAACAATCCCCACCCCAATGAAGAAGAAATCCGACACGGTTTAGAAGGCAACCTCTGCCGCTGTACGGGTTATCAGAATATTGTCGCGGCGGTGAAGTCCGCTTCAGAAGCGATGGGAGGCTAAATTATGAGTACGCGCATTTTTGGTTCTGGCATTCGTCGCCGTGAAGACCCGCGCCTTATCACGGGACAAGGCAAATATACCGACGATATGGTGCTGCCCGGCATGGTACATATGGCTTTCGTCCGCAGTCCTTATGCTCACGCACATATCAAAAGTATTGATACCTCGTCGGCGAAGGCTGCCCCCGGTGTGGTGGCCGTTTATACTGGCGAAGATTTAGTCGGATTAGGCACTGTACCTTGTGCATGGCTGATCCCGAATTCTGATTTAAAGACACCCGCCCATCCTGCGCTGGCAAAAGATAAAGTGCGTTATGTTGGCGATGGTGTGGCGATTGTGATTGCGGAAAACCGTTATCAGGCGCAGGATGCGGCTGAACTTGTGCAGGTTGAATACGAAGTGCTAGACGCGGTGGTGAATCCTGAAGAGGCCACTCACGACGGTGCGCCGCAGCTTTTTGACGAAGCACCGCATAATATCGCGTTCCGTTGGATCGCCAGCAGCGGTGATGAAGGGGTGGAAAAAGCCTTCGCGGAAGCAGATGTGGTCGTGAAGGAACGGATTGTTCAGCAGCGTCTTTTGCCAACAGCGATGGAAGCTCGCGCATCACTGGCGCAATGGAACGCCGGGACAAATGAACTTACCGTTTGGGTGACGAGCCAGAACCCCCATATTCACCGTTTCATCTTAAGCGGTATGACCGGTGTTCCCGAACATAAACTGCGCGTGATTGCACCAGAAGTCGGCGGCGGTTTCGGCAGCAAACTTCCCGTGTATGCCGATGAAGCGCTGGCAGCTTGGGCATCCATCCAACTCAATCGTCCCGTGAAATGGGCGGAAACACGCAGTGAAAATTATCTCGTGACCATTCATGGACGCGATCATGTGGAATATGTTGAACTGGCTGCGAAGCATGACGGCACAGTGACGGGTATTCGTGGGTTAGTTTATGCTGGCTTAGGCGCTTATGTTTCGACGGCGGGGCCGGGTATTCCAACAATTTTGCACGGCTTGATGTACAGCGGAGCATATACCTTCCCGAATATTCGCTGTGAATCGGTGGGTGTCTTTACGAACACGACACCGACAGATGCCTACCGCGGAGCGGGTCGTCCGGAAGCGATCTTCTTGGTTGAGCGCCTGATGGATAAAATGGCGCACGCATTGAAGATGGATCCTGTTGAAATCCGTCGCAAGAATTTGATCCCGCCGTTTGAAAACGGTCATGCGGTGGCAATCGGTTTGACCTATGACAGCGGTAATTATGAAGCGGCGCTCAGTAAAGCGTTAGCCATGATTGGTTACGATCAATTCCGCATAGAGCAAGCCGAAGCCCGCCAGCAGGGACGTTATCTTGGCATCGGCGTGACAACTTACAGCGAAATTTGTGGTCTTGGGCCGAGTCAAGTCGCGGGTGCGATTGGCTTTCAGGGTGGATTGTGGGAAAGCACGATTGTACGTGTTTCGCCGACGGGCAAAGTGCAAGTCATGATCGGCGCATCGCCACACGGTCAAGGCGAGGAAACAACGTTTGCTCAGTTAATATCCGACGAACTTGGCTTCCCGGTAGAGGATGTCGAAATTATTCACGGCGATACCAATACCACGCCGATGGGCTGGGGGACGTATGGCAGTCGGACTACGCCAGTGGCAGGGGCGGCCTTAATCCTAGCGGCGCGTAAGATTAAAGAAAAATCGCGGGCGATGGCGGCGCATTTGCTGGAAGCCGCAGTTGAAGATATTGACTACGCTGATGGCAAGTTCTTCGTAAAAGGTTCGCCCGATAAATTTAAGAGTATTCAAGAGACGACCTTGATGGCAACACTTGCTTGGAGTCTGCCACCGGGTATGGATCCGGGTATGGAAGCCTCTCAGTTTTATGACCCACCGAATTTCGTTTATCCGTTTGGGACGCACATTGCAATCGTCGAAGTTGAGCCTGAAACAGGGAAGATTGAACTAAAGCGCTATGTCGCGGTGGATGACTGCGGGCCGCAAATCAATCCGGTGATCGTCGAAGGCCAGATTCACGGTGGCATCGTACAAGGGGTTGCTCAAGCGCTCTATGAAGGGGTTGTGTACGATGAAAATGGGCAGTTGCTCACTGGCACGATGATGGATTATACGATCCCGCGTGCCGATATGTTCCCTAAATTTGAAATCGACAGCACCGTGACTCCTTCGCCACATCATCCGATTGGTGTGAAGGGTATCGGCGAAACTGGCACAATTGCCAGCACACCCACCGTTTACAATGCCGTGATTGATGCGCTGAGTCCGTTGGGCATTGAACAGATTGATATGCCGATGACACCTCCGCGTGTTTGGGCGGCGATGCAGGCGGCATCTGGTAACGGTCATAACGGACACTAAGGGGAGGAATTAAATATAATGCGACCTGCACAATTTGATTATCAACGTCCGGCGACGATTGCCGAGGCGGTTCAAGTACTTTCTGGGCATGAGAATGCCAAAGCCCTCGCAGGCGGACACAGCTTGCTCCCTGCCATGAATCTACGTTTGGCTGGGCCTGATCTTGTGGTGGATATTGGGCGTATTAGCGAACTTAAAGGCATATCCGTCAATGGCGGCAGCCTCTTGATTGGAGCGCTCGCCACCCATTCCCAAATTGCCGCGTCAGCCGATGTCCAGCAACACTGTGTAGCGCTGGCTTCCGCCTGTGGCAAAGTCGGCGATCCGCATGTACGTAATTGGGGGACGCTTGGCGGAAATTTAGCACATGCTGACCCCGCCTCTGATCCGCCAACCGTTGTCATTGCTTGCGACGGCATTATTCATACGCAGGGTTCGGGCGGCGCACGGTCAATCTTGGCAACGGAGTTTTTTCAGGATTTGTTCGCTGTCGATTTGCACCCCGGTGAGCTGATTACCCGCGTAGAAATTCCGAGCTTAGGTAGTAAAAAGAGCGCCTATGTTAAGATGGCTCATCCCGCCTCGCGCTATGCAATTGTTGGTGTTTGTGTGGTGTTGGATATGGACGGCGGCACTTGCAAGGGTGCAAGTGTGGCTGTGGGTGGCGCGACACCGACTGCACGGCGCTCGCCGGGTGCGGAAGCCGCATTAAGCGGGTCATCCTTAGATGCTGCTGCCTTAGATGCCGCTGCGAATGCTCTTATGGGCGAAATCGGCGATGTCGTCATGGGTGATATTTTTGCCGACGGCGTTTATCGCAGGGCGATGGCAGGGGTTTATCTCAAGCGGGCAGTTCACGCCGCACTAGCAAATTAATCAAAGTTTTTTTGTAGGGCAAGACGTTTTTTTCTTGCCCTACATTATAAATTATTGTCATGAAGGCATTGTTTAATGTTTGAAAGTGTAGATTCGACAGCCGAGGCACTCCAGAATAATCATTACATCGCCGAGCGTAGTTTGGCGACAACGGTCTATCTGGCGCTGCGCTTGAATAAGCCTCTTTTTTTGGAAGGTGAGGCGGGCGTTGGCAAGACCGAAATCGCTAAGGTGCTGGCACAAATATTAGATACAAAACTTATTCGGCTTCAATGTTATGAGGGATTAGACGTAAGCACCGCACTTTATGAATGGAATTACGCCCATCAACTGCTTCAACTGCGCCTTTTAGAGGCCAGCGGGGCGAGCCGTGATGAGATGGAAAGTGACTTATTTACGCGCCAGTTTCTACAGGCACGGCCTCTCCTTCAAGCGCTGGAAGCTAGTGCAAATGGGAATCCACCCGTATTATTGATCGATGAAATTGACCGCGCTGATGAGGAATTCGAGGCGTTTTTGCTAGAATTACTCTCAGATTTTCAGGTGACGATCCCTGAACTTGGGACGATTAAAGCGGTTGTGCCGCCTGTCGTTATCGTCACATCCAATCGGACACGGGAAATTCATGATGCGCTCAAGCGGCGTTGTCTTTATTATTGGATTGATTATCCGACCTTCCAGAAAGAACTTGCGATTGTCCAGATGAAAGCGCCGGATGTGAAACCGATGCTGGCGCGACAGATCACGGCTTTTATCCAAGAAATGCGCCGTCTGGAATTCTTTAAATCCCCCGGTGTGGCAGAGACAATTGATTGGACGGCGGCGCTGGTCGCGCTCGATCAACAGGTGCTTTCGCCCGAAATTATCCAAGATACCGTCGGCGTTATCCTGAAGTATCAAGACGACATTGAACTGCTGACACGCGGCGGAATTCCCGCAATTTTGGATCGCGCCAAATTATTGGTGGAACGCTCCTGATGACGATCAACGCTGACAAGCCCCTGCGAAGTTATTATATTCCTGAAGGCACCCTTTATGAGGGCGGCAAACTGACCGAAAATCTACTGCTATTCGGGCGCTTATGTAGAGCGTTAGGTATGGATGTAACGCCGCTGCGGATGGTCGAAGTGGCACGGGCGCTGGAATTTGTAAAACTGGAACGCAAGCAAGATATTTATCATACGATGCGCGCGTTGATGGTCTCCCGGCAGCGTGATATTGCGCTGTTTGAAGAAGCGTTCCGATTGTTCTGGCGGATGCCTCCGCAAGATGGGACGACGCTCGATTTGCAATCACTGGGCGAAAAGCGGAATCAAAAGAAAACACAATTTCTGCCGCCGCCTGATGCTTCACCTGATGACGCTCATGAAGCGCAAGATAAGCCCGCGATTGACCCCAATTTGATCGCCATCGTGCCTACCATTAGCCAACAAGAAGTGCTGCGTTTTAAAGATTTTGCCGAGATGACGGGGGAGGAAATTCTCGCATCGCGGCAGTTGATAGAGCGTTTGGCGTGGTCACTGGGAGAGCGCGTTGTCCGGCGCTATCGTCCCGGCAAAGGCCGACATGTTGATCTGCGTCGCTCATTTCGCAGTAACACACGCTTTGGCGGCGAATTCGTCATTATGCCGACGCGCACCCGTAAGATTAAGCCGCGTCCGCTCGTGCTGTTGTGTGATGTCAGCGGCAGTATGGAGCGGTATACGCGATTGCTGCTGCATTTCGTCCATACTTTAGCGAACAGTATGTATCAGGTCGAATCATTTGTCTTTAGTACCAAATTAACACGCATTACGCGTCCGCTGCGCTTTAAGTCCATTGATCTCGCTTTACGTGAAGTTGGCACGACTGTCAATGATTGGGGTGGTGGCACCCGGACGGGCGATTCGCTTCACGACTTCAATTATCATTGGGCGCGGCGTGTTGTCGGGCGGGGCGCGATTGTGCTGCTAATTACGGATGGATGGGATCGCGGCGAACCTGATGAATTACGCGATGAGATGCGGCGGTTACAGCATAATTGCCATCGGCTGATCTGGTTGAATCCGCTGCTCGGTTCGGCGGAATATGAACCACTGACACGCGGCGCACAGGCTATGCTGCCTTATGTGGACGATTTTTTGCCAATACATAATATGGCGAGTTTAGAAGCGCTTGCCCAACACCTTTGGCGCGTTGATTGGAAAAGATGAAGTAGGAAAAAATAGGAGAAAATCCTAGGGACATAGAAAAATCTTTGGCAGTCTAGCCTCTACGTCTCTACTGATTCAAAATAAAAATCATGTTAGATATCTTAGAAACCCTCAATAACTGGCTAAAAGAAAATCGCAAAATCGCGCTGGCGACGGTGGTCGAAACATGGGGTTCTGCGCCTAGACAGGCGGGTGCGAAAATGGGCATCACCGCTGATATGGGCATGTGCGGATCGGTCAGTGGCGGATGTGTGGAAACCGCTGTTGTCCAAGAGGCGCTGGATACCCTTGAAGACGGAAAACCCCGCTTGCTGTATTTTGGTGTAAGCGATGATACGGCATGGGATATTGGATTAGCCTGCGGCGGAAAAATCAGCGTGTTTGTTGAGCCGTTAGAGGTCGCGTGGTGGGAAGCGATTGAGCAGCATGTTCAGCAAGACAAAGCCTATGTGACGATAATGATTCTCAAAGGCGATCATATCGGTAAAAAAATGCTTTTAGACGAGACAGGTGTGGTCTATTCGACCATCCCCGATGACTTTTGTGATGCCTTCATCAATGCTGGACAAAATGCGCTCAAACAGAACAAGTCATCACGGGAGAGTTTGCTCGATCAGGATATTCTAATTGATATTTATCAACCGCGTCCGCGTTTAGTGATTGTAGGCGGGGCGCATGTGGCGATTGCCTTAAATACGATCGCGCATCTGCTCGGTTTTCGCGTCATGCTGATTGATCCACGTCGTGCTTTCGCTACGAAGGAACGCTTTCCCGATGTCGAGATGATTTCGCATAGTTATCCCGACAAAGCTTTTGCCGAGATGGGCATAACCGCAGAAACTTACATCGCCATATTGACCCATGATCCCAAAATTGATGACCCCGCTTTACGGGCGGCATTACCCGCGAATGCGCCTTATGTGGGCGTATTAAGCAGCAAACGCACCCATGAGCAGCGTATCAAACGATTAACCGAGGGCGGACTTTCGACGGAACTTTTGGCGCGTATCCGTACCCCAATTGGTATCGAGATCGGTGCGAAGACACCTGAAGAGATCGCGCTGTGTATCATGGCCGAAATCGTTGCCATCCGTAACGGAGTCCTCTGATGAAATTTGGTTCGGTTATGCTTGACGAATCCGCCGGAAAAATTCTGGCGCATAAAATGCTCATGCCAGATGGAAGTGGCTTGTTTAATAAAGGCCGACTGCTCTCGACAGATGATGTCGAAACCCTGCGATCTCTCAATATCGAGTCGGTTATTGTTGGTGCATTAGCTGCCACCGATTTACATGAAAACGAAGCTGCAAGGCGCGTTGGGATCGCGATTGCGGGGGAAAGCGTGAAAGTGACTGCGCCGGGGGTAGGGCGGGCGAATTTAACCGCACTGGCGATGGGGCCACTTCGGATTAACGTCCCTGTGTTAGACCGCCTAAATAACATTGATGAAGGAATCACGATTGCTACCCTGCGTGAACATACTTTAGTGCATCGGGGGCAGCTTCTTACGTTAGTCAAGATTATCCCCTATGGCGTACCCATCGCCCGTGTTGAAGATATCGAGGCCATCGCCAAAGAAGCTGGCGGCATTATCCGTGTCCGAGAATTGCAGTCATGTTCTGTTGCGTTGGTGATTTCTGGACCGGAAAGTGCGCGTGAAAGCCTCATGGAAGATTTTTCCGTGCCTGTGCGAACCCGGATTGAGCAGTTAGGCAGCCAGCTCAACACAATCGATTATGTGCCGCACACGGCATCTGCCATCGCTCATGCCATTTACACCCATCAGACCGCGCATGATCTTATTTTATTGGCGGGAATTTCCGCGACGATTGACCACGAAGATGTTATCCCCTCGGCCTTGCGCGAAGCAGGCGGAAGCGTTGCCCATTTTGGCGTTCCGGTTGATCCAGGCAGCTTACTCATGTTGGGTTATTTGGGGAAAACGCCCGTCATCGGCGCACCGGGCTGCATCAAATCGCTTAAAACCAATGTGATCGATATGATCCTACCGCGTTTGCTGTCTGGTGAGCGCTTAACCCGTGCTGATCTGGTGGCAATGGGACATGGCGGATTGTTGGAGGACATTAGTGAGCGGCCGATGCCGCGTCATTTACCGCGTCAAGAGGGGGTGGATTAGAACTCGTTGAGACCTTATGCCCACACCCTTTCTCTTAACCCGACCTTAACTTATACTTAGGTTCACTCCCGCCCCAATTTGATCTAGGCGGGTTTCCTGCGTTAAAGGAAAAATATGAGTCCGATCATTGGGTTACTTACGGTGATCTATGTGATTGCCGCTGCTTTTCTGGCGGTTTTTTCCAGCAGCATTTTTATCTTTTTAGCGCTTTGGTGGTGGCATCGCAACGAACAAACGCCCTTACCGCAGATTGAAGACTCCCAATTACCAAGCGTGACCGTTCAACTGCCCTTATACAATGAATCCGCCGTTGTTGAACGGCTGTTGGCTGCCATTATTGGTCTTGATTATCCCCGCAGCCGTTTGCATATTCAGGTCTTGGATGATTCTGACGATGAAACGAAAGATATTGTCGCTCGATGGGTGGCCTATTACGCCAATTTAGGCATGAATATTCAGCATATTCGTCGCCCGGAACGTAAGGGCTATAAAGCCGGCGCGTTAGAGTATGGCCTGACACAGAGTAATGATGAAATTGTTGCTATTTTTGACGCGGATTTCGTCCCTAGTCCGGATTTTCTGCGTTTAACCGTGCCTTACTTTATGACCAATCCTCATCTTGGGATTGTGCAGTGCCGATGGAGCCATCTTAACGCGGAACAAAACTTGATTACACGCAGCCAATCCATGAGCATTGATGCCCATTTTATTGTCGAGCAAACGGCACGGAATCGTGGTGGACTGCTGATTGGGTTTAATGGCACGGGCGGTCTTTGGCGGCGGGCTGCGATTGAAGATGCAGGCGGGTGGTCGCATGAAACCGTTTCGGAGGATTTGGATTTAAGTTATCGGGCGCAGATGTGCGGTTGGAAGTATCTTTATCTGCCACATGTCGAGGTTCCGGCTGAACTTCCGCCACAAGTTGCCGCCTACAAACGTCAGCAGGCACGTTGGGCCAAAGGGACGACCCAAAACTTGCTGCGCTTGCTAAGTAAGGTGTGGGGCAGCAAGCGGCTCACTATCCAGCAGAAATTGATGGGAACGCTCCATTTGTGCCAATACATGCCACAGCCATTTTTATTGACGATGACGCTGCTCACACCGATTTTGATGGTCAGCGGCGTATTAGAAAAGTTGCCGCTGCCATTTTTAGGGTTCGCGGGGCTGGCTGCACCAGTTATGTATTTGGTGAGCCAACGTTCCTTGTATCGCAATTGGCCGCGCCGCATGCTGGCATTTCCTTTCTTGATCGCCATTGGCAGCGGTGTGATGTTCAGTAACACCATCTCTGTATTTGAAGCGTTCCTTCGTCGCCCAAGTGTATTTAAGCGCACACCTAAATTTTCGACGCAGGCCTGGCAAGATAGCAAGTATGCCTTGCGTCCTGATTGGACAATTTTTGTGGAAGCTGCGTTGGCAGTGTATACGGCTGTTGCTGGATTAATTGCGCTGCGGATGCTGCCGGGGATTGCGCCGTTTTTGTTCGCGCAAACTTATGGTTTCGGTGCGATTGTGGTGTGGAGTTTGTTCGAGTGGATTCAGTTAAGGCAGCCCGCGCCCACTTTTAAAGCGCAGCAAGAAGCGCAAGTTGAGCAAGTGTAAACGATTTGGCGAAAGGGAACGATCAATGAGCCGTTCCCTCCCACAAACGTGTTTAGCTTATTTCACGTCATGCCAAGCGCGATGGACTTCTTTTTCTCCATTTTTCATCGCCAGTAACAGCGCATCTTGATCGACCGGAATAGAGAAAACTCGCACCCCAGTTGCATTATAAATGGCATTTGCAATCGCTGGAGTGGTATTGATGGATGGGATTTCCCCCACGCCTTTTGCCCCGTAAGGTCCATCAGACGAACGATTTTCGACCAAGCGCGAGATGATTTCCGGCGTGTGCTTGATGCTCGGCATTTTGTAACGTGCCAGCAGTCGCGACCAAGGTACACCGTCCTCAATAATGAACGATTCAGTCAGACAATTGCCCATCGCCATGATGATTCCGCCTTCGATTTGGCCTTGCAACATCAGCGGGTTAATCGCTCGTCCAATGTCGGTGCTGGAAAGCACTTTTAACACATGGACTTCGCCTGTATCCAAATCAACTTCAACTAATGTGGCTTGTGTGGCGTAGCTAAAGGCAAAGTGCATATCGCCACCTGTGCCGAGTGGTTGTGTTTTTGGGGCCCAATACTCGTGTTTGGTGCGCGGGGTTAAGCCGTTGGATTTCATCCACTTGACGACTTGACCGAGTTCCACTTTATCGCCGTTATAGCGCATCAAGCCTTCTTCATAACGGATTTTTTCTGGCGCGACATCCATCATTTCGGCGGCGGAACGGCTGAGGGCTTCTCTTAGGGCAATTGCTGCGCCGCGTGCTGCATTTCCCGTCATAAACGTTTGACGTGATGCCGTTGTTGGGCCGCCGTTGGGGGTTAAATCCGTGTCGCACAGCAGCACTTTAACCCGATCATAGGCGATGTGCATTTCCTCCGCCGCACACTGCGCGACCACATGCGCGATGCCTTGCCCCATATCGGCGGCGGCGGTACGGACTTGAATCGTCCCGTCTTCGTAGGCTTCGATTTCGGCCTCGGATTTATCCGGTGCGCCACCGCCTAGACCGGTATTCTTATAAGCGCAGGCGATTCCCCATCCATAGGCCTTGTTTCCCTCGCGCCATGCCCATTTGAAGCCATGCCCGTTTTGCGTGTGCAGCATATCGGCTTGCACATCATTGATCGTTTCGATAAGGCCAACCGATTCACGCAGAAGCTGACCCGTTGCCGTGGTCACACCGACTTTTTGCGCGTTCATCAGCCGTAATTCAATGGGATCGATTGCCAGCGCTTCCGCCAATAAATCCATATTCTGCTCAACCGCGAAGGCCGATTGCGTTACCCCAAAACCGCGAAACGCCCCTGATGGCACGTTGTTGGTGTACATGGCGAAGCAATCAATTTTGGCGTTAGGCACTTCATACGGCCCTGTCGCGTGGGTGGTGGCGCGGGTCATGACTTTATCCGAAAGCGAGGCATACGCGCCGCCATCGCCATAGAGTGTCGCCTCAACTGCCGTAAGTTTGCCATCTTTCTTCGCACCTGTTTTAATGCGAATAATCGTGGCGTGGCGCTTGGGGTGGAAGATCAGCGATTCTTGCCGTGTGTAGAGCATCTTGACGGGTCGCCCGGTGACGGTTGCCAGCATCGCGACGTGAATCTGTCCGGCGATGTCTTCCTTGCCGCCGAATCCGCCACCGATTAAGGTGCCGATGACGCGCACCGCTTCTTCAGGCAGCTTCATCGATTGCGCGATTTGATTGCGATCCTGATAGGGAATTTGTGAGCCGACATAAATCGTCAATTTATCGTGATCGGGATAACCCGCCGGAACGCCAATCGCGCACTCTGGCTCAAGGAAGGCGTGTTCAGTCGTCGGAGTACGATACTCACGCTCGATAATAACATCCGCATCCACGAAGCCTTGTTCGATATCGCCATGCCGAACTTTGATATGCTTGAGGAGATTGCCTGTTGGATGATTGGAGTGCAAAACAGGGGCTTCTGGCGTATGAGCAAATTCAGGATCGGCGACGACAGTCAGCGGCTCATAATCGACTTCAATCAGTTTAAGCGCTTCGGCGACGATGTCGTCAGTCTCGCCCGCGATAATTGCTACAGCATCGCCCACGTAGCGCACGACATCATGACATAGTACAGGCCAATCGCGGTAAACCAAGCCATGTAAATTTTCGCCGGGGACATCAACGTGTGTCAAAACGGTATGAATGCCGGGTAGTGCTTTCGCTTTTTCGGTGTTGATGCTCAAAATTCGGGCATGAGGATAGGGGGAACGCAGCGTCCGCGCAAACAACATTTGTGGAAACACAAAATCGTCGGTGAATTTCGCCCGTCCAGTGACTTTTTCGGTCACTTCAATCGGTGGCACGGAACGGCTGATGACCTCCATCGGCTCATCGACTTTGGGATCATTTACGGGTAGCGGATTCTCGCCGCGTTTTTCTTGCGCTGCGGATTGAATCGCCAGTATGACGCTGGTATAGCCTGTGCAGCGGCAGTAAGTATCCTTGAGCGCGATCTTGATGTCTTTTTCGCTGGGGTCGGTATTTTCTTCCAGCAGGGCAGCCGATGTCATGATTAGCCCCGGTGTACAAAAACCGCACTGCACCGCCCCATGTCGGATAAAATTGCTTTGCAAGGGATGAAGCGTTTCGCCTTGCGCCAGCCCTTCAATTGTCGTGATGCTGCATCCTTGTGCCTTAAAAACGGGATAAATACACGAATCGACGGGTATGCTATCGACTAAGACTGTACAAATGCCACATTCGGCCTCTTCGCAGCCAATCTTCGTGCCGGTCAAGCCAAGATCAAGCCGCAAGAATTGGGCTAATGTGCGCGATTCCGGTACATCTATCGAATGTGGGGTTCCATTAATCGTTATGTCTAATTTGCTCATGTTTATCACTTTACATCCCTACGCCTTCGGGTATCGCTTTACCAGTTTTTGCGCGGTCAACAGCGCGGGTTAAGGTGCGCGTCAGCAGCACACCCATCATTTCTGTGCGATAGTCTGCTGTTGCGCGATATTTGCTCGTGCGCGGATGGAGTACCTCTTGCGCCAGCTCAATTACAGACTCAGTGGTGGCTTCCGTCGTAGGTTGCCCGATAAGGGCATTTTCAATTTCTTCGGCGCGTTGGGGGGTTGGGCCAATCGGCGCGATAGAAATCCGTGCGGCCTCATAATGCTGACCGGAGTCATCCAATCGCACCCAAACCGCACACCCTAATACAGGCAACGCGACCCCTTGTGGACGCATAATCCGGCTGAACGCGGTTGCCTCTTGTGCCATACAACGGCGGAAGCGAAAATGGATGAGCAAATCATGGCGCGGGTTCAAAAGGGATTTCCCTGGCCCCAAAAATAAGGCCGTAATGGGCGACCAGCTTCGCTCTCCGTTATGGAAAATTTCAGCTTCGGCATCTAAAGCGACCAGTGAGGTTGTGCCATCGCCAGCGGGAAGGGCATGGGCGACATTGCCGCCGAGGGTGGCAACATTCCGCACTTGTGGACCCCCGACTACGCCGCAGCTTTCGACCAAGCAAGTTGTGACGTTTGCCAGCATCGCCGATTTTACAATTTGCGTATGCGTCACACCCGCGCCAATCGTGATGAAATCGCCTTCTTCTTGGATGGTGCGGAGGTCGGGAATACGTGTAATGTCGATCAGCGCTTCTTGGGGCTGCTCCCCATTTGCTCGCATCTCGACCAATAAATCTGTCCCCCCCGCGATGACTCGTGCTTGTCCCGCGTAACGGATGAGCAGTTCAATCGCTTCCTCAGTAGTAGTGGGCGTGTGGTAGTGATTCCAGAGTTTCATAACCTACCTTAATCTAAAAAAGTTATCTTTAGGCAAGCTACGAGGCACTTTTCGACGGGAAACAGCAGAGGCAATTTCTCATCGCCGCCTATAAAGACGACCTGTGGCTAAAAGTAAACGATCCTTCTATTGTAACGCGAAATGACCTGCTTTTCATCCTGAACTAAGCGTAGCGCCAGCCATCATCGCGCCAAGCTGTTGAATATCAACTTGCTCACGCGGAACTTCCCCAACAATACGCCCCTCATACATCACGATAATTCGATCAGATAGGGCTAAAATTTCGTCCAAATCTTCGGAAATGAGCAAAATGGCTGTCCCTTTACTGCGTTCTTCCAGCAGACGGTGATGAATATATTCTGTCGCGCCAATATCTACTCCGCGTGTTGGCTGGGCAGCGATAAGGACTTTGGGCTGACGAGATAATTCTCGTGCGAGAATCAATTTTTGAATATTGCCACCCGATAAATTTTTAATGGGAGTATCTGGTGAAGGGGTTTTAATTTCGTAAGCCTGAATTGCATCCTTACAGGCCTTAGCGATAATACCAAAATTGAGGAAGATACCTGCACGTTTAAATGGGGTGCGTCCGTGATCTTGTAAAACAAGATTCTCGGCAACAGTGAAATCTTTAATTACACCATCGACCATGCGTTCTTCGGGGATGTAAGAAATACCAAGTGCATTCAGCGCAGCAGGGGATTTCCCCGTTACCTCATTACCGGCAACTTCAATTTTCCCGGCGGTGATTGGTCGCAAACCAGCGATAATTTGTGCTAATTCATGCTGTCCGTTGCCGGAGACACCCGCCACGCCCACGATTTCGCCGCCGTATAGTGTAAGAGATACACGCTTTAAGCCTTCATCCCCGCGATCACTTCGCGCTGTCACATCGGTAAGTTTGAGGCGTTCTGTATTTTTTACAATAGGAGAACGTTGATATTCCAAAACGACAGCACGTCCCACCATCATTTCCGCCAGTTTGAGCTTGTTGGCGGTATGGGTCGGGATGGTATCGACACGCTGACCATCACGCAGCACCGTAATCCTCTGGCTGATGGCAAGCACTTCATGGAGTTTGTGCGAGATAAAAATGAGGGCTTGACCATCAGCCGCCAATTTTTTTAGGATGATGAATAAGTCATCCACTTCTTGTGGTGTAAGCACAGCAGTGGGTTCATCCAAGATCATGAGCGCCGCGCCTTTATACAGCGCACGCAAAATCTCGACGCGCTGCTGTTCCCCAACAGCAAGCTGCCAAATTGGAATGTTCGGGGCAACTTTCAAATTATATTGTTCCGAGAGTTCATTAACTCGGCGCGACACAATATCGAGATCAAGGCGCAGGCCACGAGATGATTTCATGCCAAGAGCGATGTTTTCCGCGACGGTTAATGAAGGTACGAGCATAAAATGCTGATGAATCATGCCGATACCGCGTTGAATGGCATCATGCGGTGAGCGAATTTTGGCCTCAATGTCGTCTAATAAAATCTGACCTTGATCGGGCTGATAAAGACCATAAAGCAGCTTCATCAAGGTTGATTTACCCGCGCCATTCTCACCAAGTAGGGCATGGACTTCGCCAGATCGCACATCAAAATCAACATGGTTGACGGCAAGCACACCGGGAAACTGTTTGACGATTCCCTGCATTTTGAGATGCCCGATGCGTGGTTTTTCAGAAGGTTGTGGTTCAGTCATAAGCCATCGATTTAATTTAATTGAACTTAAGAAATAAAGGGACACATTCGGATGAGTCCCTTTATAAATAGTCCCGTTGCTACTTGCGGGCTTAAATCTGCTTATCCAGCGGATTCTGTTGCTTCAGGTGAAGGTGTTTCTTCAGGAAGAATTTCGATGTCCCCAGACAGAATTTCTTCAGTTAAGGTTTCGATTCCATCTTCCAATGCCGTGACCAATTCTTCATCCATCTCCGCAAATTCGCTAACTTCAATTTCAAGGCCACCATTTTCCAGCGTGAGGGTGAAGGCTTCACCGCCGAGTGTTCCCTCTTCGATGGCAGTAATCATCTCCGCAAGTACCACATCCCATTTATAGACTTGGAAGGTCACACCTGATGTAGCGGCTAATTCTGCTTGGCTGGATTGTGTCCCAAACCAATAGGCTTCGTTTTCAATGGCAACGGCAATCGGGCCGACGACCATCTGCGCGGTTCCCGTCAGCACGTCTGCGCCATTGGCAATGTGTGCTTCGGCGGCTTCTGTAGCCAACGGCACATCGCTGAAGGACTGAATATAGGTGACATTGACCGTGATTTCGGGATCAGCAGCCGCCACACCCGCCACAAAGCCATCGACATACAATTTAGCATCGCCCACTTCAATCGGCCCCACTACGCCAATCACGCCGGATTCGGTCAGGCCAGCAGCGATCACACCATTAATAAAGCCGCCTTCTTCCGCTGCGACGGTGTAGGCAAATACGTTATCGAGATCGAAAGTATTCATGTCTGTTCCCCAAGCAAACGAGACATCGGGGAATTCTGGTGCGAGTTCTTCGATGATTGAGCCATATTGTGATCCGTGTGCAATCACGAGATCATATTCACCGGAAGCTGCCCAATCGCGCAGTGCGACGGCTGCATCGTCAACCACAAATGTACCTTCCTGAAAATCGAATTGGAAGGCATCTTCGCCCATCTCTTCTTGAACGGCAACCAGCGCATCATACATACTCTGGCTGAATGCAAGATCATTGGTGGCACTTGGCGCGACCACTGCGACACGAAATACTTCGTCGTCTTGCGCCCGTACAACAGGCAGCGCTGCCGCCATCATCAGCAGGACGAAAACCAAAGTGATGCGATTGAACTTTTTCATCGAAATCGGTGCGAGATACCCCTGCCTTTAGGCATAGGGAGGTAAGCACCTTAATCCTTTCAATAGTAGCGGACGATAATCCCCGAAGGGAAAGGGAGATTTGCAGTTACCTACTGGCTCTCCCTCAAAGCCTGCTCCGCTTGCGCGGGGTTAAGTTCACCTAGACAATGTTACGGACTGGTTTGGCGTGAGCGACACTGGCTTTTCCCAATCACCTGTTTAATCGCTCACCGCAGAGTTCGGAACTGGTGAGGTATCCCGAAGTGCCTATATTTTCAGTCCTAACGTAGTGCGACCTTAGCCGCCCTGAGTCTGGTAAGCATTAGGGCTTTTAAAAGCCCCCGCCTTTAGGCGTGGGGATGCTTACGGTGCTTTACTCCTTTGTTGATACAACTTAATAAAACTTATCCGCCTCTTTCAAACGGCTTGGTCAGCGCGGTGGGCTTTTCAGACCGTTTGGAAGCAAATACCAAAGCAATAATGGTGATGACATAAGGTGCCATGACCGCAAACTCCGAGGGAATATCCAAGCCAATCGCACTGACTTGTAACTGAACAGCATTAACAAAGCTGAACAATAAAGCCCCAATCAGCACCCCATAAGGCCGCCAGCGCCCAAAGTAAACCAGCGCAACAGCGATAAACCCCAGTCCAGAAGTCAAATTTTGTTGAAACACCTTAAGCAGCGCAATCGAAAGGGATGCACCAGCTAAACCAGACATCATCCCGCCCAGGATGACAGTGATATAACGCACTCGCGCTACATTGATGCCCATTGCATCCGCTGCTTCGGGATTTTGTCCGGCGGCGCGGATCATGAGGCCGAAGGTCGTTTTGTTGAGGATGAAGGCCGAAATCGGCACGAGTGCGAAAGCCACATAAACGAGTAGGTTATGGCTGAAGAAAATTTCGCCTATGCCGAGAAATTGAATGTCCGAAAGGGGCGGGAAATTCAGGCGCGGGAAGCCTGCAACCGATTGCGGTGTACCGATCAATTTTTGGAAAAGTAGTTCGCTCATGCCTAGTCCAAACAGATAAACACCAATCCCGCTGATCCCTTGTTCGGCTTTGAGCGTTACACTGATAAACGCGATCACCAAACCCATGAGGCCGCCGATCAAGAGGGCAGCCAGTACACCCAAAAATAAACTGTCGGTGCGATAGACCACATAGAATGAAAAAAACGCACCCATCAGCATAATGCCGTCAACGCCAAGATTAAGTACACCGCTGCGTTGGCTGAACGTTTCGCCCAATGCGGCAAAGATATAAGGCGTTGCCAAGCGAATCGTCGCGGCGAAGACGCTGGCGGTAAACAGATCATCTATCATCTGTGTTGGCTTTCTAAAGGAGGTATTGGGTGTACCGTTTGTACAGATTCTACCTGCGGTAAAATAGAATTGGTACGCTGTAGAGTGCGCCGCCTTACAAAAAATTGACTGCTGACTACAAATATGACGATCAAACCATTGATTGCCGTAATCAACGAAGCAGAAACACCGAGTTCACGCTGCATTTTCTGTGCGCCGACTAATAATCCGCCGAAAAAGATCGAGGCGGGAATCGCCCCAAATGGATTTAATCCACCAAACAAGGCCGCCACAATACCGTTGAATCCAGCGCTACCTGTGAAACCTGCGGGAGAGCCGTCGGTTTGTAAACGGTATTGCAGCCCTAGTACTTGCACAATACCCGCCAAACCCGCAAATCCGCCTGCCAGAAACATCGCCAGCATTATATTGCGCTTGACATTGATCCCCGCGTAACGTGCTGCGTGTTCATTTTGCCCTACAGCACGGATGCGATACCCGATTGTGGTATACCAGAGCAGAATATAGGTCACAATCGCTAGAACAATGCCGATGACCAACCCATAGTGAAGGCGTGTACGTGCGAATAATTCAATCGTTCCAACGTGAAAGAACAAGCGGGGTAATTCAGCAGCTTCTGCGATCCGTGCCGTTTTGGGAATGGCGTTTACTCCGGCTTCGGTTGGGTCAAGCAGCGGGCCATTGAGCAGAAAATTCATCATTTGTGCCGCGACTTGGTTCAGCATAATCGTGCTGAGAATTTCATTGACGTTGAAGTAAGCTTTCAGAAATCCCGCGAGTCCCCCATAAAGCGCTCCCGCGATAAACCCGGCTAACAAGGCTAGGGGGATAATCACGATGCCTGAAGATTGTGCTAAAGCCAGGGTAACAGTTATCCCTGCTACCGCCCCTGCGATCATTTGCCCTTCACCGCCGATGTTAATTACCCCGCCACGAAAGGCAACACAGATTCCAGTAGCGACGAACAAAATCGGAATGGCTTTAACCAACGTTTCGGCAATCGCGTTCTCATTGCCAAAGGCTCCATCGCCCATTGCTCGCACAGCCTCAAGAGGGTTTGCATCTAATACCAAAAGTAAAAATGAGGCAACAAAGAAGGCCGCTACCAGAGAAAGCAGCGTTGGCGTGAAATCCAAGATGCGACTGAGAGGTGGCTGAAAACGCCAAAAACGCATAGATCAATCCATAGTCAAGCATATAACAGGTAAGTCTAACTAAAAATGTACCGCTTAAACCTAGAAATGACCACAACCTACTGCCACAAACTTTGGTGATAATCTACAAAGCCTTTGTGAAAGTTGTTCAAAACCCAGCTGGCTTTAGGTGAACTTGCTTAGGTCTGCTAAATAAGGGACATCCATTGCGGGGTCACACCTGTATCCAACCGGAATCGCGAAATTAGGCCAATTATTCTTTAATAACGTTTTAATCACCTAAATGACATTTCATGCCAGCATCAATTGCTTTGCAGCGGCAATTGCTCTTGATGGAAACACCCCATTCCATCTTCTGTGGGAACTGCTCGATCCAACTGTGCAATTTGAAGTCGATACCTATTGGGTTCACACATCTTCGGCCCAATCATTTGGGAAGAAAAGGCAAAATGACTCCACAATCGTAGGCGATGAAATGTCGATGGTATAAGGCTGCTGGCGATTTAAAATGAGGTATGTATCATCATTGACGGCAAAACGCCCACCTTCGATCTCATAACGAGCAGCGCCATTGGACATCGTTTTGATCGAAAGCCCTGGCGCGGGATTATGATGGTAATAAGCGGTGTTTCGCCCGTTGATAATCGTTTCTTGCTGGAATTCGGAGATTTTTGCGTAAGTCACAGGCCATCATTGTTGAACATTTGATCGTCACCTCATCATAGCCTATTTTTTGCCAGCGATAAACAAGATAGGACTTTCGCTCACGCATTTACCCCACCCCTAAATCCCCTCCCCATTGCATGGAGAGGGGACTTCAAGATGCGTTTTTCTCCCCCTCTCCAAGTATTGGAGAGGGGGCCGGGGGGTGAGGTAAGCGAAAGTCCTGCAAGATTTTCTTTAGGGAAAGAATTTATGCCAAAAAAAGAGTTTAATCTGCTTGAATCCCATTTGTTGCGATGGGTAAAAGCGCAGTCGAAGGATGAAGATTGACGAGGGCGATGAGTTTTTCATCTTCTTTAAGTTTCTGGGGCTTTTCAGCTTCGATATTTTCCCAATTGATCGGGAGGATACGCTGCGAAGTGACGATATGGATCGATTGGTTTTTATCAGCGATGAGGACACTTTTGAGATCGCGTTGCGGAAAGATTCTTGCGCCGCTGGTTGGTATTGCGTCTGCGGTAGCAATATCGGATGAATCAAGGCGCATAACCATTCCGCTGTTGTTGGCGAGGAGGAGGGAAGCAGGCTGATTTACCAACAGAGCAGCAATTAAAGTATCTTTAACACTGATATTCATGAGCCGTCCTTCGGATTGTGCCGCTTTCTCTAATTGCAGTCGTGCTGTACGACCTGATGCGCTGAATAAAAAGATTTCTCCTTGCGTATCCATCAACATTAAAGGATTGCCTTTGAGTCGGGCGACTTGATAAGGGACAGGCTGTGCGATGCGCGGTAGGAGTGTCTCCGTGAAGATTTTAAAGTGTCCACTGTGGCTTATCAGGATGGGCGCGTGGGAGGACTGAACGTTTGACCAATCGGTGATGCTGGTGACGTATTCATCTCCGAAAATATCCGTCTGAAAACCTTCCGCGTCGGCTAATTCCAATCCGAGAGCATTTAGGCGGGTAAGTTGGCGGGGTGTTTTGAGCAAAAAGCGATATTCGGAAGTAAGGAGCAAAAGCGGCTGATCCGAGGGCGCGGCGATCACGCGATCTAAGGGGGTGGCATTCCATGAAGTTGTCGGGGCTAATGCTGTGATAATTTCTTTGTTGGGCGTTAATCCGACCAGTGCAATTGATTGCTGTTCTTCTGTGCTAACTTCCGTGAGCGCAATGAATTTTTTCATGACCTCGAAATCGACCACAGGAATACCATTTTTGGTGTTCTCAGTGATATGATCTGCCGAAATAAAATCCGACGGGCGATGTACAGGCATTTCGATTTCGCCTTGTTCGATCTGATGTGCGATGAGGCCTAAGCCGGAGGTAACACTGCTGAAAACATCCAAGCTGCGAACTTTTTCTTTCCCAAAGCGGGCTTCCAGCATATTGACGAAGACCGGAATTTGTGAAGAGCCGCCCGTACGGATGACGACATCAATCTCGCTAAGTGTTAGTCCAGCTTGGCCGATAAGATCATCCAGATACGTTTCAATCGTGCGAATGTCCGAGCGAATTACGCGCTCAAATTCGGCGCGGGTGACAATCTCACGCACACGAAAGTCTTGCCCGTCCAGCTTGATAATCGTGTGGGCGGCGTTAGAGAGTTCGCGTTTGCCGCCTTCCACAATATCGAACATTTTGATGCCGTAACTGCTGGAAACCAGTTGGCGTAGTGCGCGGATTTGCTGTGGCTTTTCCGCGTTTTGTTCAATCTTCTTCATTTCCTCAAGTACGTCAGGCCGCTGTAACGTGAGCATTTCCTGCCAATTAGAGAATGCTTCATAATAGCTGCTCGGCACGGGCAAGAGCATGTTTCCTACTTGGTAAGCGCTGCCTTCTCCGAAATGTTTGGGCAGTTTGGCGCGTACCAATTTTTGATCGAACACATCGCCTGCTATCGGTACACCGCCCGTCGCCAGCACCGCCCGATTTTTAGGATTTCCGACTCGTAAGATGCTGATGTCGAGCGTACCACCACCGAAATCAAAGACTAAAATATGTTGTTCGCGGTCAATCGTGGACTCATAATGGTAGGCGGCTGCTATAGGTTCATATTGCAAGTAAACCTCTTCGTATCCAGCACGAAAAGCCGCTTTGAGCAAGCGTTCTTTCGCCAATTGATCGGCTTGTGGATCAAAGTTAAAGCGCACAGGCCGGCCTAAGACAATCCGCTTGACCTCGCCTTGTAAGTATTTTTCCGCCTGTTGTTTGGCAATGAGCAGATAGAGCGCGATGATGTCTTCAAGAAAATAGAAATGTGAGCCGACGACTGTGCCAACGTAATTCAATGATGAGAGCGCTGTTTTAAATGATAAGAATAAGCGCCCTGGTGATAAAACATCCTTATCAATATAGACATCCTTGACGAAAGAGGGGAGTTCAGCAAACGTCATCGTGATTTCGCCCACGCGCACCCGTTGAATATTGACAGGGCGGTTGAGGTTTTGCGCGAAGTACGTATCGATGGCGCTGCGTCCGGTATAAATTTGGCGGTCATTGGTGATGTAAAGGGCGGTGCGGTCTATGGCGTTCCCACTGCGACTTATGGGGATGATCTGCAACTGACGACCATCATAAGCTGCCATGCCCGAATTTGTCGTGCCGAAGTCCATGCCGATTATCATAATTTGACCCTCACTGATGACAAGCGGAAAGAAGATGTAGCGAGTTTCCGGGCGGGAAAATGCCGGAAAATTGATGGATTAACCTGTATTAGGTGGTTCAGGACGGGCGATTATAGACCGTTAGTGATGGGGTGTGAAGGGGGATTTTGAGGGAAGGCTTCGCTGTCGTCCCCTAATCCCTAGATACGCAGTATAATGAAGGTGCATTTTTTTGCGCTATGTTTGAAATCACCTCTATTGGAGACATCTTTATTTATGACCGAATGGATAAAAGTCATTATTTTAGGTATTGTTGAGGGTATCACTGAATTTCTACCGATTTCTTCTACTGGTCATTTGATTGTCGCGGGGGAACTGCTGAATTTTGCCAATACGTTAGACGGCACATTTGAAATTTTTATCCAGCTCGGTGCGGTGGTCGCTGTCATCGCCTATTATTGGTCAGATTTGTGGACACAAGTGAGAACAGTGCAGAGCGATAACGGCGTACAGCGGTTATGGTTGGCGATTATCGTCGCCGCGATCCCAGCCGCGCTTCTAGGCTTTTTGCTGCGCGATTTTATTACTGAAAGGTTGTTCAGGCCGGAAGTAGTGGCGATTTCGCTCATTATTGGCGGCATCGTGTTTTTAATCGTCGAGCGCCAACCCGCCAAAGCTACGCAGCCAACGAGCGACTTAAAGGCGATTACCTTGCGACAAGCCGTTTTGGTCGGATTAGCCCAAACATTAGCGCTTGTGCCGGGCGTGTCACGTTCTGGCGCATCCATTATCGGCGGAATGCTTTCTGGCTTGAACCGTGAAGTGGCAACAGCTTTTTCATTTTACCTCTCGATTCCTGTATTAGGCGGCGCGACGATTTTCAGCCTGCTGACGAGCCTTGACGAAATCAATTCTAATGATTGGTTTAATTTGATTTTAGGCGCGGTTATTTCTGGCATTGTAGCATGGTTTGCCATTGGGTGGCTGCTGCGTTTTGTGGCGCGGAATAACTTTATTCCCTTTGGATATTATCGCATTGCAGCAGGGATTGTTATTCTTTTACTGGTCGCCGCAAACATCATTTGACTTTGTTGAAAGATGCTTAAGGTATTTCTCCAAGTCATTCCGTATATAATAGTCTTTAATAGGTGAATTGCGATTTTGTTATGCCGTTTTGCCGTCCGATTATAGACAAAAATGTGTGAAGGGTAACTACAATGACGAAAATCTTGGTGATTGAAGATCATGATCATTTACGCAACGATCTTCTTGAAGTACTCAAGTTTGAAGGATTTGATGTTGCAGGCGCGGAAGATGGGCTTGTCGGTGTTGAAGCAGCACGCAGCTATCGCCCTGATCTGATTGTATGTGACATCATGATGCCTGGTATCCTCGGCTATGAGGTGCTGGAGCAGCTACGGAAGGATACCAAGACTTCTACTATCCCCTTTATCTTCTTAACTGCAAAGACGGATCGTACCGATATGCGGCTTGGCATGGGGTTAGGTGCGGATGATTATCTCACCAAGCCTTTTATGACGGGGGAACTTTTAGAGACGATTCGGGCGCGGCTCGATAAGCGTGAGAAGCTGAATCAGATGGCGCAAGGAAAGCTTAAAGAATTGAGCGATAATATTATTACGGCGCTGCCTCATGAACTGCGTACTCCGTTAAATACTATCCTTGGTTTTTCTGACATGCTTATGTTGGAAGCGCCGCGCCTTAAGCCTAATCAGGTGACAGAATGGGCGCAGCATATCAACGATGCGGCAACGCGCTTATATCGTCTAGTAGAAAATTATTTGACGTATGTGCGGGTTGAGGTCATGTCGCAAGACCCTTTACGGGTTGATGCCGTCAAAAATAAACACGTTGATGTTGAAAGCGTTGTGCAGTATCAAGCCATGCACAAGGCACAGCAGTTTAAACGTCCCAATGATTTACAAATAGACATTGCGGGAAATCATAATTTGCTTTTGCCGGAGCAAGATTTCAGCAAAATTGTCGATGAATTGATGGATAATGCCTTCAAATTCTCTATGGAAGGTACTCCAGTGGAAGTAAAGGGTTTCGCCCAAGATAAGCACTATATTCTGACGATTACCGATCATGGGCGCGGTATGCAGCAAGATCAGATTGATTCAATTGGCCCTCACATGCAGTTTGATCGCTGGTTTTATGAGCATCAAGGAAATGGTTTAGGGTTGACGATTGCGCGTCGTTTAGCCGAAGTTTATGGTGGTGAATTGAAAGTTACGAGCGAGCCAGAAAAACAAACGATTGTCACTGTGCGTTTACCGCTTGAATAAAGTGTGGAAATTCGCAATCTCCTGTATAATGAGCGACGTGATTTGTGGGTTTCAGGAGGGTGTGCGATGAAGCACTTTATTAAGCATTTCTGGCTCTTAAGTGGGCTATTATTGATTTTGGCGACGGCAGGTTGTTTTCGGTCTGCGGGTGGGGCGGATGAACCCCCATTGTCGCCCGGTGTTTCTTCGGATACCGCGCCAACATCGGTTGCCGTAGTACCAAGCGAGACACCAACGGAAACGATCATCGAATTCACCCCTGAATTTACGCCTGTGGTTGACGTGACGGATACTCTACTTTTGCCACCCACCGAAACGGCAACTGAAGCGGTGTTGTTCCCCCTAACCGAAACACCGACGACAGAATTTGTCGCACCATTGGAAACAGCCACCCAAGAGGTTGCCCTTCTGTTGACCGAAACGCCCACTGTGGTGTTTATCGCGCCGCCAACCGAAACACCTACATCAACCGCAACCGAAGAAATTTTCTTCGCGGCGACGATGACGGCAACGGAGGCATTCGCGGCACTCGCTACACCGACTCCTGAGCAAGATATTATCTTCCCCACATCAACGCCGACCAGCTTCCTTGCACCTACCGCAACCGAAGCCAATTCTGGTATCCCTGCATTACAAGAAACCACGCCTAACCAGAGCCAGATTGACGCGACCAATATCATCGCCTCTGCCACACAAGTTTTCATCAATCAGACATTAACCGCGCAGGCTGTACAAGTTGTTCCCACAATTCCGCCTTTTACGGCGACGATTGATCCCACATTGCTGCCACCGGGGCAAGTCCTGTTCACGCCAACACCAGCGCCAATCCTCAGTGGGGCAGACTGTGTGCATGAGGTCGTGTTGGGTGAAAATCTATTCCGCTTATCGCTGCGTTATGGTGTAGGAGTTGCGGATATTGCCCGTTCAAGCGGCATCACCAACATTAATTTGATCTTTGTTGGGCAAAAGCTGGTTATCCCCGGCTGCGGCACAACGGGTGTTGTTCCTCCAGCGACTACTATTCCGTCCGGCGAACTTGGCACAGGTGGCCCCCTGCCGGGTACTGGAACAGGAACAGGTAGTGGACGTATTCACACCGTTCAACAGTATGAAACACTCTTCCAAATCTCGTTGATCTATGGCGTACCTATTAATTCCATCGCCTCTGCGAATGGAATTTCAAACATTAATGTCATTTACATCGGGCAAGAACTGGTCATTCCATAAGGCGGCGGTTGGATGGAGGAAAAAATACTCAGCACACAGCAAATTTATAATGGGCGAATCGTCAAGCTCGAACTCCACGAGGTCGAGCTGCCCAATGGTCAACATAGCAAGCGCGAGCTTGTACGGCATCCTGGTGCTGTTGCAATTGTCGCGCTGGATAAAAATGGCGATGTGTTGATGGTGCGTCAGTTTCGGCTCGCGGCGGGAAAAGTACTGCTGGAAATCCCTGCCGGAACGCTTAACCCAGACGAAGCCCCATTAGATTGTGCTGTGCGTGAGTTGCAAGAAGAGACCGGCTATAAACCGGGTGAGATTGAGCCTATGGGTGGGATTTTTGTCGCGCCCGGTTATACGACGGAATTTATCCACTTATTTATGGCGACAGATTTGATCGAATCGAAGTTGGCCTTAGATGAGGATGAATTCATCGAGCTAGACCGTGTTTCGATGAAAGATGCCCTCACCCGGATTGAGAGTGGGGAAATTATCGACGGCAAGACCATCAGCGGCCTGCTGCGGGCGGCCCGGAAATTAGGGGTTTAAACCGCCAGCATCTATCCCTTGAGCCACCCCGTGCATCATGATATAATCCGTTCTTCTTAGAATAAGCAGCGATACGCCATACGGCGTATTTTTTTGAGAGAGAGGCAAGCAAGTGAACGCCAGTGAACTTATGCAATCGCTGATCGCGGAAGATCGCGGTCATCCAGCACTGCGGCCCGGCGATACCGTCAAAGTGCATCTTCGCATTGTTGAAGGTGAACGTGAACGTATTCAAATTTTTCAGGGTGTGATTATTCGTCTGCGCGGCGGCGGCAACAGCGCCATTTTTACTGTGCGGCGTATCGCCAGCCATAGTATCGGGGTGGAGCGTACCTTCCTGCTCAAGAGTCCTCGTATTGAAAAAATTGAAGTTCTCCGCCATGCCAAAGTACGTCGCGCCCAACTATACTACCTGCGCGATCTGCGCGGCAAGAAAGCCCGTTTGAAAGAACGGAGAGACTGATCTTTGAAACACCAGCCCCTCATCGGTATTACGACAACGGTCCGTACTGTCGTCGCAACCGGACATACCAGCTATGCGACGTATGCGCCAAATATCACCGCGGTGGAGCAGGCAGGGGGTCTGCCGATTTTAATTCCTGTGGGGTTAAATTCGGAGACTCTTCGTGCCATTTATGAGCGTTTGGATGGGGTCTTGCTGCCCGGCGGCGGCGATATCGACCCAGTGAATTACGGTGAGGAACGCCACCCGCTAACGAGTCATATCGACGTACTGCGTGACGAAACCGAGATTGCTGTCGCGCGGTGGGCGGTTGCTGATGATTTGCCACTTTTTGGTATCTGCCGAGGTCATCAATTGATTAATGTGGCGCTTGGCGGGACGCTGATTCAGGATATTCCGTCTGAAGTCGGCGAGACGTTGACCCATGATACCTCGGACAAAGCACCGCGTGGCACCCGCCCACATTCAGTCGAGATCAACCCGTCCAGCCAACTGTCGCAAATTATCGGGCTGACCCATGTCGAGGTGAACAGTATCCATCATCAGGCCGTCGAAAAACCTGCGTCTGATCTATGTGTTACAGCTTATGCGGCGGATGGTGTAATCGAGGCGGCGGAAATCCCCGGTAAACGTTTCGCGCTCACTGTTCAATGGCATCCCGAAGATTTGGTGAGTGATGATCCTGCCATGCGTCGTCTGTTTTCGGCCTTTGTAGATGCCGCAAGCCATAGTTAGTTAGCTTCCACTCAAAGACATAAAGACACTAAGAATGCCCAGCCGCGCCGCGACTAAAACGAATAAGCGCGTTTTTGGCAAACTTGGTGTCTTGCCTGTTTAGCCCCATGTCTGCTATCACCCCAAAGCCCAGCTTCAATATTTACCGCGAAAAATCACTCCATGCCGCGCTGAAAATTTGGTATGCCCAATCCGACGATCAGTTCGAGGTTCTGCTCGAAGGCTCGTTTATTGATGTTGTGCGTGGCGATCTTTTGATCGAGATCCAGACACGTAATTTTACAGCGATTAAGCCCAAACTGGAAAAGCTGCTGATTAATCATCAAGTGCGGTTAGTCCATCCGATTTCGGTTGAACGTTGGATTGTCAAAACAGAGGACAGTCGCCAACTCTCGCGGCGGAAATCCCCCAAAAAAGGAAGTGTGTTTCATATTTTTGCCGAGTTGGTGCGTATCCCACGTTTAATCGCCCATCCCAATCTTTCGGTTGAAGTGCTTTTAATCCGTGATGAGGAAATCCAGCAAAATGATGGGCAGGGGAGTTGGCGGCGTAACGGCTGGAGCATCACAGATCGGCGTTTGCTGGAAGTGAAGGAACGGATTTTATTTTCTTCCACAGCAGATTTTTGTACACTTTTACCAGAATCCTTGCCGGAAGCCTTTACGACGCAAGAATTAGCCGATTTGCTGCATCAACCGCGTGCGCTCGCACAAAAAATGGCCTATTGTCTGCGGGAGATGGGTGTCCTCGAAGTGGCTGCAAAGCGCGGCAACGCTTTCGTCTACGTCCGCGCTTTTACTAGTTGATCGCGTCCTGTGGGTGGCTTGGGTTCAGTACCGCGCTCGGTTGCGGTTGGTTCAGCTTCAAACATCATAACACGGCGGGCATTTTCTGGTGTACTGATTGGTAGCAAGATGAAAAATGTTGTGCCGGGGTTGGTTTCCATATTATGTGCCATGCTCTCCGCCCAAATTTTGCCGCCATGTCCTTCAATAACGCCCTTAGCAATCGTGAGTCCCAGCCCTGGCCCAGCCCCAAGAAATTTATACGTGCCGGTAGAATGGAGCGAAGGATCATACGTGCGGAAGAATTTCTTAAAAACCAGTTCTAAATTTTTGCGGTCTATCCCCACGCCAGTATCTGTAATCTCCACCAGAACTTGATCTACCCCATTGGGAGAATTAGCAGGTTGCAGCGAGGCCACAATGTCGATACGCCCCCCATCAGGCGTGAACTTAATGGCGTTAACGATGATATTGCGGAAAGCCTGTACCAATCGAGGTAAATCAGCTTGAATATTGGGCAGACCGCGTAATCCCCGCGCCGAAAGGGTCAGCTTGCGCGTCTTGATGGCATCCGTCAGCGGCTCAATCGCCATGCGGAGGACACTTTCTGGCGGTGTCTCGGTAAAGCGTAAATCCATCGCTTTCACGTCAAGTTGGCTGACATCCAACATCGCGGAAATGAGTTCTTCCATGCGCTCGGTGGCTTTGCGTAGATTGCCGACTAGTCCTGTGATCTGCTCTTGATCGAGCATCCCTTGATCGTTGAGCGCGTCAATGATGTCTGTATATCCACGAAGCTGCGCGAGGGGGGTTCGTAATTCATGGCTGGCGATGGTCACAAAGTCCGATTTAACTGAGTCGAGCTTGCCAAGTTGCTCATTGGCATCTTTCAGACCACGATTGAGCGATTGCATACTCTTATTCAAATGCTGCATATCGTCAAGCAGTCGTGCATTTCGCAGCGCGACCCCGGTTTGCTGTGCGAGTGCCGAAAGTAATTCGAGATCGCGTGGGTAAAAGGCCGTATCATTAATCATGGGGCCAGCCGCAAGAATGGCGATCAGCGTATTGCCGGAAATGACGGGTGCATAAGCGCTCATCTGTAATTTGCGGAATAAGTCTAACTCGTCTGCACTGACTTCTTTATAAAAAGGATTAAATTCGATATCAAACTGCGAAACTGGCTGGCGTTTAGCGGCTAAACGGGTGTAAACAGGGCTAAAGACCGAGACAAACCCCGATATTTTATCTTGCTCCCCTCCCGGCTGCATGACCAAAAGTTCAACCGAGTCTTTGACACGAAACGTATTATTCAACAAGATTAAGCAAGAGCGGCGCACTCGCATCACTTTATTGAGCGTTATTGTACCTGTTCGGATGAGTTCATCGAGTTCAACGGCTTCGGAAATTTTTTCACTGTATTCGCGGGCAGCTTGTGCTGGGTCTGGGGCGCTGCGGACGTTCAATTGGCGGATGGCATAATCAATGATCTGCCGAAGTGGAACATAAAGCGCCGCAATCAAGAGGGCGATTAACCCCATCGCCAACAGACCTTCACGCTCATCGCTGTTTAAGCCCGCGCTGAGGGTGAGATAGAGAGTGGTAAAAATCATGGCTGCGGCGACGCTGACGAATGCGAGTGTTCTTAGCGAAAGCACCATCCCGCTGCGGATGTCGAACACGCGATAAGCGATATAGGCATAAGTCGCGCCGATCATCGTCGTAAGCAGACCGATCATACCCAGTAATGCAAGGGCGATTGTCCCGCTGCTGACCAAAACCATACTCAGCAGCAGCAAGGCCGTATTCAGCACCCAAAACAAGGCACGATTTGCCACTTCTGGCAGTACGGCGATATAAAAGCGCGAAAAATCAATGCCGATTAAGGCCGACCCTGCGATGACAAGCCCGAAAAGGGCAATTAACTCAGCCGCATCGGGTGAACTCAGTAAATGGACTAACCATTCCGGCTGACCCAGTTGGGTGCGGGTGCCCAATAAAGCTGCAATAATAACACTGATGACCCATAAGCCGCAGATACTCCACCACACCCGATTTAGGCGCTTGCGGGTTGCATCATTGCTGGTCATATCATGAATCAGCAGAAGACCAAATGTCGTTAATGTGACGATTAAGGCTACGACAGCGATTAAGCCACGCCCAACTTTACCTGCAATAGCCGTGTTTTCTGGAAGAAAATATGCCGAACAAGCTAAGAGGGAAAAGGCAATTGCTGCCAGCAGCCAATTTAGCCCGCCTCGACCATCCTGCCCACGAGTACGCGCAAACAGTAGCACGATGATGTGTGCTATGACGATAACGAGTGTGATAACACTCATAATTGGACTCATGACTTTCTCCGGTAGGCAGCCAGCAAAAATTTCATCGTTTTACTTCAAAATATAGTAGGTTCCCTTTTTAGAGCCGACCTTTACTAAGATACCCTTTTCTACCATGTCCGCCAAGTCCAAACGTAATGTTTCTGCCGAAATGCCTTCGCATAATAACCGATATTCGCGGTTGGTGATCGAGCCGTTATCGCGGATATATTGCAAGGCACGCGCTTGCCGATGATTGGTGTTGCGCGTCCATTCTGGCGGACTTTGCTTTTCGCGGGCGTTATGCAGCGTGACGGCAAAGCTATACGGACGGGCATCAAAGGTAGGTGGTTTGTGTCCGGCTTGGTGCATAACTTCAATCATGCGGTCAATGCCAAGCCCTAATTCTTCGATATAGCCCCACTGGAACAGACCGTTCACGATGCGCGGATTCCTGCTGAAATGTTCGTCCTTGATATTCTCAACCGTAATAAAACCGGGCAATCCGCCGGGGGAGATCACTTCCAGACGATCCGAATACATACGGATTTCGACCCGCCGCCCCTTGAGGCGATAATCACGGTGGCAAACGGCATTGACGATGGCCTCACGCACAGCAAATGGGGGATACTCATAGGTTTCTTCGCGTTCTAGTCCTTTGACGACAGCGCTCACTGCCATCTCGCTCCAGATGAGATTCCAAGCGGTTTCGATCAACCGAGGTAGGGGGCCAGTGAGTTCTTCGCGGCGCGTATAGCCTGCTAATCCACTTTCGCCACGCGGCGTTTTGCCCACAAATTTAACGAATACAACACTGCATTGGGGTAGCCACTGCTGTGGATATTCGCTGAACAGCAGAATCCCTGTAACGGTTGGTTTAAGGTCATTATCAACTGCGCCAATTTCGCGCAGCAAATCATCGAGTTTGCCGTTATAAGGGCGTTTGGTACGCTCGGCGCGTTTTTCCAAATACTCGTCAATCATCTTGCGGCTAAAATCCTCTTTCGAGGTGATTGGCATGAACTCCGATTCAAAGTCGCCTGTCCCTTTAGCGCTGGCGAGGCGTAATATCTCTTGTCCGCCCAGTGGACGGTTTTTCGTGCCGCTGCGGATGATTACACGCCCATCACTTACTGTATGCAATTCGATGCTGCGCGGGATACGTAGGCTGTAGACCTTATTGCCGTCGGCGGATTCTGTTTCTTCCCAATTTCCTACAACAACGGTTGGATTACATAGGTTATCTGCATCCTTGAGTGCTTTTTCTAATTTATCGCTTTCGAGGGTGATTTTTGATGGCTCGCCGTCTTCTGTTAAGCCGATGATAATCATCCCGCCGTCGGTATTGGCGAATGCGACCATCGTTTCTGCCATTAATTTCGGATCGGCCTTTTCCAGAAAGGCGATACGCGAACCTTGTCCAGTTTTGATAAATTCTAGATAGGGTATCATAATCTTTTTCGTAAAGAAAATTGTGTTAAGTGGGTGTTATTCTAGCACAGATTAGCGTTTTCTAACGCCACCTCGTGGCATCGATTTGAAAGATAAAAATACGGTTGTGCATCCGGGGTATTTTGCGGGGTGTCCAAAATAATGGGTATCGTAGGGGCAGGTATATCCGCTGGGAGTGACACGCAGGTTACTCCCTAGTTTGCTTAATAGGATCGCATTTGGTTGTTACCAAAAAACGCCGTAAAGCCCCTACCTTTAGGTATGGGGATATAAGGCATCATTGCATTATATAGCAAACACCCGTATAATACAGGAATGACAATAAAACGTGACATGAAATCAAACAACAATA
>Ga0335394_10000200_pt1 | contig 61425 bp, 51 predicted proteins | sample MAT03_FD_205741 | JGI IMG/M metagenome (GOLD analysis project Ga0335394, IMG submission 205741) | Freshwater microbial communities from Lake Fryxell liftoff mats and glacier meltwater in Antarctica - MAT-03 (spades assembly) (version 2) ... | reverse complement strand
GAGGTCATCGAGGATACTCCTAAAAAGGTATCTAGAGCCGACCGTAGAAACAGGAAAGCCTCATAGTGATATGGGGAAGCCCGCGCTATATTGCCGCTTCAATTAGCGTCGGGAGGAGGTCACTCGAGCTAATTTTGAATAGACCTAAACCTAATTGGTCAAAAACCCTGTATCTATTGTTGGCTGTGCTAAATCTGACGTCGATCGCTCCGGTTTTGGCGCAAGAGCAAAATCAGACACAAGGTATGCTTTTGCGAACCATTACGGTTACGGGTAGGGATGTGGAAATGATTCCTACAACTATAACACAGGTGCAGTTGGGCGTAGAGGTTCAGGGGAAAACAGCAGTTCAAGTGCAGCAGGAAGCGGCAAGACGGTCATCTGCGGTAGTGGAACTGCTGCGATCGCGTAATGTCGAAAAATTGCAAACCACAGGCATCCGGCTAAATCCCAACTATAGCTACGAAAACAACGTACAGCGCCTCACGGGATACACCGCCGCCAATACCGTTAGCTTTCGCATTGATACCCAACGAGTCGGTAATCTCCTAGACGAAGCCGTACAAGCGGGCGCAACGAGGATTGACGGTATTAGTTTTGTGGCTTCAGATAGCGCGATCGCCGCCGCCCAACAACAAGCTCTGCGGTCAGCCACTCAGGACGCCCAAAAACAAGCCGATGCCGTTTTAAGCGCCCTGAATTTGACCAGACGGGAAGTCGTCAGCATTCAGGTTAATGGAGCCTTCGCGCCCCCGCCAAGACCATTTCTTCGAGCCGAGGCAACCCTGGATGCACAGCCTTCTACACCAGTCGTGGGTGGCGAGCAGCCGGTAGAAGCATCCGTTACCTTACAAATTCGCTATTGACAAAAGTCACCATTTCGTTAGGTAGGGGTAGTGCGATCGCTAGAAGTTTAAAACTCCTCTTGTCTGTAGTTATCTACTTGACTGGTGTTAGTGTCTTGTTTGGAACCCAGTAGATCGAGCCGATCCACTCTGATCACCGGCTTGGAGCGATTTGCTCCCGTAGCGCGGTCTTGCCAATATTCAAACTTTAAAGAACCGCTCACACCAATCAAACTACCCTTGCGAACGTAATTAGCAGCCACTTCCGCCGTTTTGCCCCAAATTTCCAAATTGAACCAATCTGGCTCATCACTGTTACGAGTTTGACGATTCACAGCTAGCGTTAAGTTACAAACAACGCTACCTGACTCGAAATACTTGACTTCAGGGTCACGCCCTGCACGGCCTACCAAGTTAACAACATTGAGAGTCATAATAATTTACCAGTACAGCTGTACTCTTTTCCTTGGATCTACTTTAGCGAAATTCAGGTTAACATAAGGATTTCGATCGCGCTGGCAACAATAAATTATCCTGCTGGACTAGACGCCGGATAGAAAACGTAATAGAATCCAGCACGGTTAGGTTACAGTCGTACACAAAAGCATCTCACTTTGGGGGCCTCGATCGCGTGGGTTTTTTCAATCGCTTTTCTTTATCTCGCGACATGGGTATCGACCTCGGTACCGCTAACACACTGGTTTATGTATCCGGTAAAGGGATTGTTCTCCAAGAACCTTCAGTGGTAGCCATCGACAAAGACACAATGCAGCCATTGGCAGTCGGAGAAGAAGCCAAAAAAATGCTGGGCCGCTGTCCCGGCAACGTGATTGCCGTCCGCCCTCTGCGGGATGGTGTAATTGCCGATTTTGATACCGCAGAGCTAATGCTAAAGCATTTTATTCGGCGGGTAAACGAAGGGAAAGCCTTAGTTCGCCCCCGGATTGTCATCGGCATTCCCAGCGGTGTCACAGGAGTAGAACGAAGGGCCGTTATGGAAGCAGCCCTTCAAGCCGGTGCTAGCGATGTCCGGTTGATTGACGAGCCAGTAGCAGCAGCCATAGGAGCTGGACTACCTGTAGCAGAACCTACAGGCAATATGATTATTGACATCGGCGGCGGTACAACTGAAGTTGCTGTTTTGAGTTTGCAGGGTACGGTGATCAGCGAATCGGTGCGCGTCGCTGGGGATGAGCTGAATGAATCGATCACTCAGTACATGAAAAAAGTTCATAACTTAGTGGTTGGTGAACGAACTGCTGAGGAAATTAAGATTCAGATTGGCTCAGCTTACCCAACAAATGCCGATGAAGATTACATCATGGAAGTCAGAGGTTTGCATCTGCTTTCTGGTCTACCGCGAACAGTTACAATCAAAGGGCCAGAAATCCGCGAAAGTATGTCGGAGCCTTTAGCTGTGATTGTTGATGCTGTCAAGCGCACTCTGGAGCGGACTCCTCCGGAACTGGCAGCAGATATCATCGATCGCGGCATCATGCTAGCAGGAGGTGGTGCTTTACTCAAAGGTCTGGATACGCTGATCAGCCACGAAACTGGAATAGTGGTGCATATAGCAGCAGATCCCTTAAGTTGCGTCGTGTTGGGAACAGGACGGGTGTTAGAGAATATCACCCAGCTCGATCGAGTATTCAGCGGTCGCTCTCGCAACCTCTAGTTTTCAATCCCAATCTCTCATTTAGAAGCCAGAATTCAGATTTAATTCTGAGTCCTGACAGTTGACTGCTGACTTTTATTGCATAAATAGGTTGAATGTATACGCTACGTCGCTGGTGGGATCGCAATTGGTTACAATTGGGCCTGGTTGGTCTAGTCATTAGTGCTGCCTGGATTGCTAAGCAAACTCAGGGTGCAGCAATCTTTGAGATCTACCAGTTGGTGACTCGTCCTTTCCAATCTAATCCACCCAAACAAGAGGTTCTGGCCGATGCTAAAACATTAGAACTGCAAGTACGTTTAGAGGAAATACAAAGTCAAAATCAAAAACTACGAGAATTATTGGGATATGTATCGGCCAATCAAACCAAAGGGATTGTAGCTCCCGTTGTGGGGAGAAGTGCGGATCACTGGTGGCAACAGGTTACCTTGGGCCGAGGAAGCCAAGCGGGAATAAAAGAAGGCTATATTGTTACGTCTCCCGGTGGTTTGGTAGGTAGGGTTATTAGCGTCACAAAAAATAGCAGCCGCGTGTTATTAATTAGCGATGCCAGCAGTCGGGTTGGTATTACGATCAGCCGCAGCCGTTATATGGGGATAATGCGGGGTCAGTCAGGTGATAAAGCCACAGTCCAGTTCTTTGAAAGAGTTCCAGATGTCCGCAAAGGAGATGCGATCGCTACGTCATCAGTCAGTGAGCTTTTTCCCTCCGGCTTGCCAGTAGGCCGTGTGGAGTCAGTTAATCTTAGCCAAAGTCCTGCTCCTGAAGCTGTGATAGTGCTTTCAGCACCTACAAGTTATTTGGAATGGGTCGTTGTATATCCAAGTAATTGATGATGCGATCGATTTATTCATCAGGGGCGCTACAGAAAAAAGAAGAGAGCAAGATTGGCGAATAGGGCGGTTTTTTTCAATCAGCAATAATCAATGAGTAGGTTGCAGCACGACACTGATATAGCAAGAACCAATGACCAATTACCGATCTTCATTCAAAAGACCTCATCCTTTAATAAATGTCTCTAATTGGCATCCGAATACCCGTCAAATTGCCAATGCGATAGTGATATTTTGCTCTGTGATGTTGTGTTTGCTAAGCTTGCCCACGCGGTTACCCGGAATGGAATTGTTGGGCTTGGGGCCGAATTGGTTGTTGATTTGGGTGGTCGCTTGGAGCGTCAAGCGCAGTGCTTTCTCAGGAGCGATCGCAGGTTTGACTTTGGGGCTGATTCAAGATGGCATGACGGCACCATATCCTACTCATGCAATCAGTCTGGCTTGCGCGGGAATTTTGACCGCTTTCCTGAAAAAAGAGCGGTATGTAGAAGAAGATTTTATTTCGGTGGCGTTAATTGTATTCGGAATGGCGATCGTGGCGGAAACGGTATTAGCCCTTCAGTTTATGACTGTGAGCGATCGCAACTTAGCTGAAATTTGGACAGATCATCAGCGAATTGCGCTCTGTTCTGCTATTCTTAGCAGTCTTTGGGCTCCCGTGGTTTACTATCCGCTCAATCTTTGGTGGGAAAAGATAAATTTGCTCGATCAGTCCTAAATTTCAGATTTTAGATTTCAGATTTCAGGTTTAAAATTGTCAATTCAAAATCAATTTTAAATCAGCAATTATTCCATCTTCCCTTTCCTAGTGACCAATGACCAATGACCAATGACCAATGACCAATGACAATTTAATGATGCGAAGGTGTCTGGAACTGGCCCGCGTAGCTTTAGGACAGACTGCGCCCAATCCTCTCGTCGGTTCGGTAATTGTTCGGGAAGGTGAGATTGTTGGAGAAGGTTATCATCCGGGAGCGGGTCATCCTCATGCGGAAATCTTTGCGCTTAGGCAAGCGGGCGAACTGGCTAGGGGTGCTACTCTCTACGTTAACCTAGAGCCTTGCAACCACTACGGACGGACGCCTCCCTGTTCGGAAGCATTGATCGCAGCTGGGGTGAGTAAGGTGGTTGTGGGTACGATCGATCCCGATCCGCGAGTTTCAGGAAGTGGGATTTCGCGTTTGCGATCGGCTGGAATTGATGTGGTGGTGGGAGTCGAAGAAGATGCCTGTCGTCAATTAAATGAAGCTTTTATACATCGGGTTCTGTATCGGCGTCCGTTTGGGATTTTAAAATACGCGATGACCTTGGATGGTAAAATTGCCACGACCACTGGTGACAGCGTTTGGATTACTGACAAAAATGCCCGTATTCTGGTACATAAACTGCGATCGGCTTGCGATGCTGTGATTGTGGGCGGCAATACAGTCCGCCAGGATAACCCCCACTTAACCAGTCATCAAGCAGAGGCTCATAATCCTTTGCGAGTGGTGATGAGTCGGACGCTAAATCTACCAGAGTCAGCTTATTTATGGCAGACTTCAGATGCTCCAACTCTAGTCTTGACTGAAAAAGGAGCTAATCCAGATTTTCAACAACTGCTGCTAAAGCGGGGTGTGATGGTGGTAGAACTTCTTCAGCTGACACCTGCTAACGCCCTAGCATACTTTTATGAGCAGGGGTTGCTTTCGGTGTTGTGGGAATGTGGAGGTACTTTGGCTGCACGTGCGATCGCAGAAGGAACTGTACAAAAAATATTGGCTTTTATTGCCCCAAAAATCATTGGCGGCGAAGCAGCGCCAACGCCTGTGGGAGATCTAGGATTTACTAAGATGAGCGAAGCACTGACCTTAGAACGAGTCACCTGGCAAACTATAGGCCAAGATTCCTTAATCGAGGGTTATTTACCCGCACAGATGTGGGCAGAGGAGCAGAGGGGCAGAGGAGCAGAGGGGCAGAGGGGGTAGGGAAAAGAATCCTTACTTTTGACTTTTGACTTTTGACTTTTATAGCCCCTATGACAAGTTCCCGGATTGAAAATGCCAATCCAGGTAGGAAGTGCAATAGACTAACAACAGCACAGGAAAAATGCTAGAAATTACTTTTTTAAGCCTATTTGTGGGCAGTCTCGGCCTCCAGGCAACAGCCATAGGAGGATGGATGCGCTGGTATCAAGCGGCGGTGGTGCAAGAAGACGAACAGGAGGAAGAGATTTTGACTCGTTATGAATCCAAGTTAAATGCCGAGGCGGAAGCACCTCAGCAACCAAACGGTTCTGCTCAAGGGTTATCCCGCGAATTGCGTTTGGCTGGCTGGGAATTTAAAATTGTGCGAGCCAACCGGGATCTGTTTCGCGACCCCGTTGTTTTTCAGCGTTTGTGCGATGAAGAGGGGGAAGCTGGCTGGATTTTATTGGAAAAACTGGATGACAGACGGGTGCGATTTAAGCGACCTGTGGCATTGCGGGATCTGATTAAACCAGAACGCCTGAAGTTTGACCCCTATAGGTGTCACTACGGTTCTTCGTCAAAGCCTCTGATGTGGCTGGGTGCGATCGCATCTCTGACAATGATCGTTGTCTCCGCTTACCTGGGCTATGCCCTGGTGGCAACCACACTGAAACAGTCGCCTGGGGGTTTGCCAACGACGCTTCAAGAACCGCTAACACCAGAGGGGACACCAGAACCGTCACCGCAAGATTAGTTTATTTTTAGTTGTTAATTTTCTAAAGTAATGATAAATAACTAACGCAAGTTGCTAGTTATATAATTGAGGCTGGTATTAGGTACGTTGTTGCGCTTTAGCGCTCTTATACCAACTTGGATAAGAGCGCTAAAGCGCAACAACATACCCAGAGTGCAAGTAACTAGCAACTTGAGTTAACTACAAAATCTGAGATAAAAACTGGCGGGTGCGCTCTGACTGGGGACGCTGGAAAAATTCGTCTGGCGTCGCTGACTCGACAATTAAGCCGCTATCCATGAGAATTACTCGATCAGCTACTTCACGTGCAAAGCCAACTTCGTGGGAGACGACAACCATAGTCATGCCTTCTTGGGCTAACTGTAGCATTACGTCTAGCACTTCTCGTACCATTTCCGGATCTAGGGCGGAGGTGGGTTCGTCGAAGAGCATGATTTTGGGTTGCATGGCTAAGGCGCGTGCGATCGCAACTCGTTGCTGCTGTCCCCCAGATAACTGACCTGGATATTTCTGTGCTTGTTCTAAAATTCCCACTCGTTCCAATAGCTGCATCGCGGTTTCTTCTGCCTTTGCTTTCGATCGCTTCCGCACCCAGATTGGCGCTAAACTGATGTTTTGCAGCACTGTTAAGTGAGGGAATAAGTTAAACTGCTGAAATACCATCCCCACCTCTCGCCGAATCGCTTCAATGTTGCGGAGATCGTGGCCTAGAGTAATGCCGTCAATTTCAATTTGTCCTTTTTGGTATTCTTCTAAGGCGTTGAAGGTGCGAATAAAGGTGGATTTGCCAGAACCCGATCGCCCCATAATTACCAGTACTTCCCCTCGGTTGACAGTGAGGCTAACACCGCGAAGAACGTGGAATTTACCATACCACTTGTGAACGTCTTGGGCAATGATGATCGGTTTTTGTTCCTGCATTTGAAAAAGTGGGGGAGTGGGAGAGTGGGGGAGTGGGAGAGTGGGGGAGTGGGGGAGTGGGGGAGTGGGATAAAAATCATCTACCTCATACCAAATCCGGGTTAAGTACCCCCTTTTTCTGGAAGCCCGCGCAGGCGGGCTTTGTTTGTGTAGCCGCGACTTTAGTCGTCGGGTAAAAAAGGGGTTAAGCTTAACTTTTTCCCACATCTAGCTGCTTTTCCAAACGCTTACTCGCCAGCGACATCGAATAACAAAACACCCAATAAATCAATCCTACAAATAAATAAACTTCTGCATAACGACCGAGAAATTGGGGCTGTGCCAAAATAGAACGAGAGATACCAGTTAACTCTACTAGCGCAAAAAGCGAAAGCAGCGAAGTATCTTTAAATAAACCAATAAACTGGCCGACAATTGCCGGAATAACGGCACGCAATGCCTGCGGTAACACGATGAACAATAATATTAACACAGTGTTGAATCCCAGCGATCGGGCCGCCTCCACCTGTCCTCTTGGCACCGCTTGCAGTCCGCCACGCACGTTTTCTGCCATGTATGCGGCGCTGAAAAGCACAAGTCCTGCGATCGCACGCAGCACCCGATCCAATCTGATTTCTGTTGGCAAAATCAAAGGTAGCATTACCTGCGCCATAAACAGAATTCCAATTAACGGCAATCCCCTGATAATTTCAATGTAGAGGATGGAAAACCAACGCACTACCGGCAGCGTACTTTGTCTTCCCAAAGCCAACAAAACTCCGAGAGGAAACGACAGAGAAATACTAATTACCGTCGTCAGAATTGTTAACAGCAAACCGTTCCATAGATTTGTTGATACAGGCGTTAAACCAGCACCGCCTCCAATCAACCACCAAATGACGGCGAAAACTATCACCCATGTCCAAAGTAACCAACTATTTAACTTGCTGGGTAATTTGTGTGCGATCGCGCCCCAAGATAACCCAGCCATAATTACTAAAATACCGAATAATATCCAAATTCGCCATGACTGGCTAACGGGATATCGACCTATCAAAAACAGTCGTAAATTAGCTTGAACAACTGCCCATTTTGCATTGGTAAAAGCCCAAATTAAGAAGTTTCTAATAATTTGATAAAGTATCCAGACGCAACCTATTGTGAATAAGCTATTGTACCAGTTATTAAACAGATTCTTACGCAGCCAACCCAAGGGACTGAGGCGGACAGCAGGAGGAACGTTGTAACTTTCAGGCTGATTCATATTAAATATATTTAATTATCTTTCTTTTAATTGGACAGACTTGTTAAAGAGATTCATAACTAGGGAAATAATCAGGCTAATTGTCAGATATATTGTCATAATTAATAACATCACTTCTACTGCCCTACCAGTTTGATTAAAGGTGGTGGAAGCAACTAAATAAATATCTGGGTAGCCGATCGCAACTGCCAAACTAGAATTCTTTGCTAAATTAAGATATTGGCTGGTCAGCGGTGGAATAATCACTCGCAAAGCTTGGGGAAAAATCACCAATCGCATCGCTAATCCGGGTTTCAAACCAAGGGATGCAGCCGCCTCCCACTGTCCTCGCGACACTGACTGAATACCACCCCGGACAATTTCGGCAATGAAGGCACCCGTGTAAAGTGTTATGCCTATTAACAATGTCGAAAACTCTGGCGAGAACTGTATCCAAGGTAGTTCTAAACCATTTTGACTCAAGCGGATAAATCCAAGCAGCGAAATCGGGTTTTCTACTTTTGGCAAAGTTAGAAAAACAGCAAAATACCAAAATAACAATTGCAGAAGCAATGGCGTATTGCGGAATATTTCGACGTAAACTAAAGCTAGTTTACGCACTAACCAATTATCGGAAAGGCGGGCAATTCCGGCGGTAATTCCGACTATAGTTGTGAGGATAATTCCGGCAACCATCACTCGCAGAGAATTCACAAATCCTACTAACAAAGCACGACTGTAAGTATCGGAAGGTGCGTAGGAAATTAGGGTTTCGCCAATATCAAAAGCTGCCTGAGAGTTGAGAAAGCTAAATCCCGGTTGAATGCCTAGTTGTTGCAAGTTGCGGTTGAGGTTTCCCCAAAGTATAGCGACAACAATTGCGGCAATGAATACAGCCAAGAATTGACCAGCGAAACGCCAAAACCGAACATCACGCCAGATATTCGATTTTGGATGATTAGACTGCTGGTTATTACTCATGATCGCAAATTTTCAATCTAAACATCATCGAAAAGGAGGAGAATATTGCAGCCCGCCTTTTGTCCATAGGTTGTTTTGACCGCGTGGTAGGTTGAAGGGTGTTTTTGGGCCGAGGTAGCGATCATAAATTTCGCCGTAGTTACCCACATTTTTAATAATCCGCACCGCGAAGTCGTTCGACAAACCCAATCCTTCGCCTAAATTTCCTTCCTTACCTAGAAATCGCGTCACTTCTGGGTCTTTGCTATTGGCAAACTGAGCTATATTTTTGGAATTAATGCCCAGTTCTTCGGCATTGATCAAAGTATAAATACTCCACTTCACTACATCGAACCATTTCGAGTCACCATTGGCAACTGCTGGTGCTAGAGGTTCTTTGGACAGTACCGCATCAAGAATTATATGGTTTTGGGGTTGTGGTAGAGTGGCGCGGCGGGAGAGTAGCTGGGAACGATCGGATGTGACCCCTTGACAGCGACCTTCTGCATAGGTAGCGAAAGTGGTATTAATGTCTTCAAAAACAACGGGTTTGTAGGGAATGCCTAATTTTCGCATCTGGTCGCCCAGATTTTGCTCGTTAGTAGTGCCTGTTTGGGTGCAGATGGCTTTACCTTTCAGGTCTGCTAGACTTTTAATATCGCTATCTTTTTTGACCATGATGGCTTGACCGTCGTAAAACATGACGGGGGCAAACTCCAGACCTACGGAGGTATCGCGGCTGAGTGTCCAGCTGGTATTGCGGCTAAGTATATCTACTTCGCCTGTCTGGACGGCGGTAAACCGTTCTTTGGCGTTGAGGTTGCGAAATTCTACGGCGTCTGGGTTATCGAATATGGCAGATGCGATCGCACGGCAAACATCCACATCCAGTCCGGCATATTTGCCGTCCGAACTGACAAAACTAAATCCCGGTAATTCTCCACTCACACCGCAGATCAGCTTACCGCGACTTTTAACCGTATCCAACCTACTCGTGGCCGGATTTGAGCTAGGCGGCCCACCACAGGCTACCAACGAAAATAGTACGGGTAAAGTTGTAAGTAGTACTAAACACCATTTACGCATAAATTCCTGCGAACATTCTCCTTTAGGAGCGTAGCAGAATCAAAGCTGAACGTGGATATTGCAACTTGTGGCCTCAAGCCATTTATTTGCGTTATAAATTATACCGATACCAACAAGTATGGGGCAGCTTGTCTGAGACTAATTGGTTTCTTGCCAGGTAGATTGGCGTTCTAGGGCGAGATCTCGGATTAGGGACAATTTAGAGTAGAGGTAGTCATTCAAGAGATTGGTTTCGTGATTGTCGAGCGATCGCTGATTTTTCAGCTGCTTGAGCAACCACTGCACCAGACTGGCATCATCGAGCTTTAACAGGATTTGGGCTTGGGTGGTCTCAATTACAGACCACAGTTGACGCAGCATTGTGGGAGTCATACTGACCTCTTCTTAATCATTGCTTCATATTTCAAGATACCCAAACTTGTTCATACCAGACATTGATGCACACAAGATGACACAAGAATTACAAAATGCTTAATAAACCGACCAATAACTTGACGCAGATGAGATTACCTCCATTCGCCTTGCACCACGAAAGCGGCCCAGTAATAGGGTGCTTTCCATTGTTGTGTTTGCATCATTTCTAATTGTGCAGCCCTCATGGCGGCTACGGGATTTAACCCTTTTTCCAGGATTTGCTGGTAAAATCTCTTCATCAATTCTGATGTTCCCGCATCGTTGACACTCCACAAACTTACCGCTACATCTTTCGCACCAGCATACATAAAGCCTCTTGTCAAGCCCATCAATCCTGAACGAAAGACTCAACATTAAAGTTTTTTTCAAATTCAGGGTCGCGGGTAGTAATTTGAATTCCCTCGGCAGTTTCGGTGATAAAAATGCTATCTCCTTCACCAACTTGCAGTTTTTGTAATATTTCTGGTGGCAAAGTTATGCCTAAAGAGTCTCCAATTTTTTGAATTGCAATCGCATACATAAAAACACCTCAAATTTTGTGATTTTAATTAATCTTTGTAAACCCAACAGCCGCTTCACTTTCGTGCTTGTAGCACTTGCATTGCACTTAAGTTCAATTCTGGGAAAATCTGAGAAATAATGCGTTCTTCATCTCGGAATGAGACAGCATCATAGAATCCTTCTGATAGACAACATACTATTACTACCTCATCTATTGGATCGATAATCCAATATTCGGAAATATTCAATACCGCATATTCAGAACGTTTGCTGCGATAATCGGTAGTTTTGGTTGATTCGCTGACTACTTCTACTACTAGGATGGGTGGAGGTTCGTCTAGTTCAATTATGGCTTCGCGATTAGCAAGCGCTTCCCACTGCTCGATCGGCAATACGGTAACATCAGGTATCCTGGATGTGTCCCAACGTCCTCCACGGGGCGATCGCACGCCTACAGAAAATTTTTGTGACGTCCAGTTGATTCCGATTCTGACAATTTCGTCATCGAAGGATCGTTCTATAAATTTTGTAATTCCGCCATGTTTACCAGTTCCAAGACTCATCGGAATCAATTCTCCATTTACTAATTCATATTTAGTATCAGTGCCATCGTTGTACTTGAGATACTCTGCTAACGTCAGTTTCTTGGTTGTAAGAACCATTGCGATGACCTCCTACTTTCTAATAACTAAATTAGCCAATTATTGCCCAACTTTAAAAATTTGTTCCGCTGTCAAATTCAATTCTGGAAATATTGCCGATTGAATGCGATCGCTTCCCCTAAATTGACTAACGATATACTCCCCATCAACCATTTGGTAAACTGAAATTGTTGGCTGTTTAGGATTGCCGATATAGCGCCTACCACCCAAACCTAAATAATCAACAATCCAATATTCGGGAATTCCCATTTTTTCATATTCAGCTAACTTAACTAGATAATCATCCTGCCAATTAGTGCTAACTACTTCAATGACCAATCGCGCTGATTCACCCTTGGTAATTAAAGATCTTTTCTTCCACAGTGGTTCATTTTCTAGGGCATTTTCATCCAAAATAATCACATCTGGAATATAGCATGATTTATCGGAATCAACAGGCTTAACTACACATTGCCTAGCAACGAAATAAGGAAGTACTAGCCGTTCAATTTCGATTCCCTGTTTAAGAGAGAGAAATGATGTTACCCGTTCGTGTGTTCCTGTTGGTTGCATTTCAATAATTTCTCCATTATGCAGTTCAAAACGACCGTAGCCATCTGGATACCAATCCAGAAACTCATCGAGAGTCATCAGTTTTGTGTCTGTTTCGATTGTGACAAGTTCTTGAGTCATATTAAATTGTCCGCGCTTTTGATAATTTTTGTTATCCCTATTGTATCACTAATTTTGGAAAAGCTAAAGACAGGGTACTAACGCAAGTTGCGGCGTTATATAATTCAGGCTGAAATTAGGTACGTTGTTGCGCTTTAGCGCTCTTATCCCAGTTATAGTAAGAGCGCTAAAGCGCAACAACATACCCTTATGCAATCCAATAGAAATTGAGTTACTATTCTACTTTTCTCAACAAATACCCAACTTGCACAACTGCCTCCACTATTCCAATTCCAACTAATCCATTACAGGCTGCCTATAATAGACCACCTATAAAACTAAGCGATAATGAATATCGACATATGTACAGTGACTAATTATTTGACATGATGACAGATTAATGTAGGTTGAAAGGTTGTGGGAAATGCTGCCACCAACGGGGGAGGGGATGAAGTGTGAGCCGATTCGGTTATGTAGTGCTTGTTATGCTGAGTCCCCTTGTCATCGGATTGAGTGGCAGTACAAGTCTGCGTGGAAGTGCGTAGGCGATAGCCGAGGCGTTAGCCATCGCCATCAGCTTAAGCTTGTAGCCAAGTGTCCCCAGTGTGAAGTACAATTTAAGATGCCTGCACTGTGGGAGAATGGGAGATGCGATCGCTGTCGAACAACATTTGGAGAATTAGCTGCATATCAAAAATCAGCTTAACTAGCTGGTTTGATATCAGTTGAACTCTCCCCCGTGTTTCAACCGGGGGAGAGTTCAAGGGAAAGACTAATTGTAACGCTCACTTAGTCCTTTGAGTGTCATATTTTCAGCGATCGCATCATGGGGAATCAAGACATATTGCCAAGGTTTGCCACCGTGATTGAGCATATAGTCTGAAGCATTTTGACACCATTGAACAGCGACATCTTTCTTAGCAAGCACTTGAGGATTGTCAATTTCATTTCGAGCTTTTGGTTCAAGCATATAGATAACTTCTTCAGTTTCAGCAACAAAATCGGGTTGATATTCTCGATAGTCTCCATGCCATTTGTAATAAAGCTGAAATTGTCCTTTTGCGGGTTTAAACCATTTGATTGCATCCCGTTCTAAAATCAGTGCTAGTATTCTTTCCGCTTCCGATTGAAATTTCTGTTCTGGATAGAGGCATTTGGAGAAGCCTGTAAACAGATATTTGGACATATTGCTTTTGTCTCGTGGCGAAGATTTATAATCAAGGCAATTCTTAGCATTTGTAGTGTAGGCGCTATGTTTTAGAGTTGTAAAACCTTTACTGATTTTGACCTCATAACCTGTTGTTTCTTCCCAGAAATGTGGTTGCATTTGGCTACGGACAAAATTGGCAATTTCCCTTTGGTAATAGCGTAAAACTTTGTGTATATCTTCTTCGGATAAGTAGGTCATAAAATGACTGAGAACTTGACCCGCAAGGTCATAGAGTAAATCAGCGTGTTCGTCATAGGAAATATCATTGAAGTTGACTAAATTTTTGACAATATAGTTTTCTAGCCGTAATTCTTCAGAGTTTTCTTTGCTAATTTCCATCAATTCAACTTCATTCGTTGTTAGCGATTGAATATGTAATTGTTCTTTGGATGGAATGGGATAATTTAAGTCAGTTAAGTCAGTAACATCTAGGGCAAAAGACCTGAAACCCGATCGCACTTCCCCTTTAGGAATCACAACAATCTTAGGAATATTGATGGTTTGCTGGATAACTAAGTTCGTTGTTTTCGCAACGATCGCTTCAATATCTGGAGGTGCTATTATACCTTCAAGTTCCATTTGTGCGGGTTGATATTTTCTTGTTACCGCTTCGCGCACCCTTCCCTGAACTTTTGGGGATGCGAGATGGGCGGTGGTTGGGACTTCTTCGGGGCGGCTTTCAAGCTTTAGGATTTCTTGATATGTAAGCTCTGCAATCTTTTGTTCTATAGGTGATTGAAATAGGGATTGTTGAATATTTTGGGGTGCTGTTTCAGGTAAATTATCAGGTAAATTAATGGGTTGTTCGGGGTGAAGTCCTAGATTTTGGGCTAATTGCGATCGCGAAATTACTGTTTGTGTCTTTTGCTGTAAGTCTTCATCTGTGAGGATAATTTGTTTCAGGCGGATTTGGGATTCTGGGCGCTTTGCTTCATCGACAATTTCTTGGAATTTGTCATGGGCGATGATATTTAGGCGATCGACAATTTCTACACCTGTACGCATTCCATAGGGCAAACGCAAGCCCCTTCCGATAGATTGCTCGATCAGAATTTTAGAATTTGCGGCTCTCAGAGGGACGATTGTATAGAGGTTAGTGACATCCCAACCTTCTTTGAGCATATTTACATGGATAACTATTTCAGTAGGTTCATCGGTATGTTCTACTTTGAGCAATCGCTCTACCATTTCATCTTCTTGAGCGCCCGTTTTACTAGAATCAACTTGAATAACTTTATGTTTATAATCCCCTTCGGAAAATTCATCGGATTGAATGAGTTCCATGAGTTTTGAGGCGTGGCTAGTGTCACGGGCAATCACTAACATAAAGGGTTTAACAATGTGTTTTCCAGTTTGAATAGCATAGGTTTCTAATTCAGCTTTAATATTTTCATGGAGATAGATGCCGTCTTCTAGTTTAAGACGCTCGATCGCTTCTGGTGACATTGCGCTAGGGTTAAAGTCTTTGCGGGTAACGACTGCTGGATCTTTAACAAATCCATCGGTTATGGCGCGTCCGAGGGGATAGTCATAGATGACATTTTTGAAAGCTACTGAACCTTTATTGGTTTCGATAAAGGGTGTGGCGGTAAGTTCTAGTCCCATTAATGGTTTTAATTCGTTAATAGCGCGAACTCCTGCTGATGCGCGATATCGGTGCGATTCATCCATTAGAATTACGAGGTCTTTTAATTGAGACAGGTAATCAAAATAGCTTTCGCCAATAAATTCAGATAGTCGTTTGATTTTGGGGCTTTTGCCCCCGCGTACTTCCGAGTTAATTTTTGAGATATTGAAGATGTTGATTCTGCAACGGGAAAAATCAGTGATGATGGATGACTTTTCGTAGTTATCACCTGTGATGATTTCTGGTGGGGCGATCGCAAATTCAGAAATACCTGTAAATACATATTTTGAGGTATTGGGCGTAAAATCGGTAATTAGTTTGTTATAAATGGTTAGGTTTGGGGCAAGGATAAAGAAGTTTTCAATGTTATATGCTAGGTATAAGTAACTGATAAATGCGCCCATGAGTCGAGTTTTACCAACACCTGTGGCTAGGGCAAAACATAGGGATGGAAAGTCGCGCTCGAAGTCAGTAAACGTTGGGAATTCTTTTTTGATGGCGACTAAACTTGTTTCTCTATCTGTGATGTCTGGGATGGATAAGAGTTCACAAATGCGATCGAGAATTTCTAATGATTGGCGCTGGGGATGGCGCAGACTGAGACGATTAGAAATATTATTAACAAGTTTATTTAGCATAGGTATCCACGTCAAATAGTGATAGTTGTCCGAACTTGGGAGGTGCTTTTGGCAAGTTTTCAATTTTTAGGCTGTAATCATCATGTCCCCATTCACACCGTGAAAGGATTTGTTTAGGAATTTTTTTAACGGTGAGATTTGGGAATGTGTCAGTTTGGCCTCGAAAGGCGGTACATAAAACAAGTAGGGTGCGCTCTTGTCCTACTTCATCTGCAAGTTTAGATAGTTGTTCATGACTAAGATTTTGGGTGGTGACATAGATAAAGTCGCTTTCCGTGGAATAGCCATGTTGCCAATAGAAGGTGTCTGATGGTGCGTAGGTGAAACCTTCGATTTTGCAGAGTGCTTCGGCTAACATGGCGGGGTTATAGGTTTTGTTGATAATCCAGTTACCCCATTTATCTTTTTCTAGCAGTGAGGGCGCAAGATGATAGTACCGAAACCCGCCGCCGCCTTTCCAGTTGACTGCTGTGCTAATTCCACCTTCATCTTTGCCAATTACTTTTTCGCCAATTACTTCTTCGCCAATTACTTTTTTGAGTCGGGGAATAATATGGGTATGACAATGTTCTCCTAGTTCAATCATGATCCAACGTCTTCCCATTTTGTGCGCGACTGCGCCTGTAGTTCCTGAACCTGCGAAGGAATCTAAAACTAAGTCTCCCGAGTTGGTTGCTATTTCTATTATTCTTTTTAGAAGTTCCTCTGGTTTAGGATTATCAAAACCATCACCATCAAACAATATATTAGAATGCCTTTTTGCTGTGTCGTTAGTACCTACATCATCTGCATACCAAATGGTTTCTGGAGTCAGTCCAGCATCTTTGCTTTCGTTGAGAAACTTTTTTTGCCTTGGAACATTATTTCCCGACTCTCCAAAATATATTCTGTTATCGTCAATAAGCTCCATTAATCGAGCTTCTGTGAATCTCCAGCAATTTCCAGATGGTGGATCAATTTTTCGTCCACTTGGTGTCATCAAAGTATAAAACTGAGAGTTAGTTCCATGTCCTGCTTGTGCAGTTATTGCAACCGATTGCCATAAACCTCTTGGATCATTATCAGGATTTTTGTATCTAGAAATCACTGATTCATTTAGAGGGATAGAGTTTCTTATCTTTTCAAAGTCAGCCTTATTTTTTGCATAAACTATTAAATAATCATGCTTAAAGGAAAAGACTCTCCTGTTCTCACGACTTTTTCTTTTTTCCCAGACTATAGAACAAACAAAATTTCCACGCCCAAAAATCTCATCACATAACACCTTCAAATAATGCGCCTCATTATCATCAATCGTAATCCACAGCGAACCATCCTCTGACAATAAACGGCGAATAATCTCTAAGCGATCGCGCATTAAAGACAGCCAAACAGAATGCTCCACACCATCATCATAATGCGTAAAAGCTGACCCCGTATTGTAAGGCGGATCGATAAAAACACATTTAACTTTTCCTGCAAACTCAGACTCTAAAGCCTTGAGAGCCAATAAATTATCGCCAAAAATTAAGCGATTATCAAAAATATCATTTTCACTTAGCCGATGCGGTGCATGATAGGATTTTTCTGTATTTTCCAATAAAATACGCGGCTCTAATTTCGGGCGAATATCCTTACCAATCCATGTTAATTCTAATCTCTGGTTCTTAGTCATAATTAATTTCTATCTCAATCTTTAAACAATAGGTAAATTTGGATTTTCTGCCTCAGCATCCCTACGAGCCAACTCTTGCATTACCTTACTCATTAAAGGGACAACATCTGTTAAATTCTTAAAAATAGCTAGATAACCCTTATTGTCAGTAGCAAATCGAGATTCTGCAAGAGTGTAAATTAACTCAGCAATCTCTATGGCAGTTCGTGAAAGATTATCTTTATCAGATTCAGATAAATCAATCTCAGGTTTATTGATTAAAGCTTTATTATGTCTTGAAAAAATGTCTAAAATAAAAAATTTACCATGTCGATAAAATGCCTTTTGTTTACCTCTTGCAGCCCTTTCTGAAACCGTAAAAATTTCATCGAGATATTGAAATATTCGGACGCACCTACAAAGCGTAATTCCCGAAAGCTGATCACTAAAGAGTGTCGAATAATGGTACTCGCGCTTATAAAGCTGACTAATCTCTCTCTTTGCCGCAACGATTATTTCTGTATTACCACTAAAACAAGCAAGAGCGATCGCTGCTTGTTCAATCGTAATCCCATCCTGCCCACGATCCGCCGATGGTCGATAGTGATAAACAATACCTGATACCATACATTCCTGACGTAATCGCTCCTGATTGGTATCTAATGCCGCAAAATAAACATCCCGCACCGCATTTTGCGTATTTCTTGCCTCAGTAATTTTTACGCCAATATTATCGGTTTCTGTCCCTACTTCAATGATAGTTACCAATAACTTTGCATCAGCCGATATTGAGCCATTAGCTTTATATACAGAAGCGATCGCTCCCACCGTCTGCGCCCCATTTACTACCGAAAACCCCTGTAAAGTAAATGAAGTTGAGTACTGATTATGTGAAGGCGGCAACTCAACCTTTGAGCAAGTAATCGTTAAGCCATTATTGAGATAAAAAAGTTCAGATGGTTGCTCTTTTACGGTTTCCGCGATCGCAGAATTAACATCCTCAGTACCAAGATAATAGCGAATATTCTTCTCAAAAAGCCTTTTATCATGTTGTTCATACAACGCAGCAAGCTCTAAAGCCTTCACCAATCCATAATAAGCCTTTCGTGGCTGCTCTAAACGATGCCAGTTCTCCAGCGTCAAAACTACATCAACAGGAGCGATCGCTTGTTTCGCCGTCAACCAACTATGAGTCTTTTCAACATTTAGATCTTCCCATTCAAACCGAGGTGCAAACTCATTCAGTTCTGTCTTTAACTGATTTAGATCCGTAATCACATGAGAGCTAAGGCTTTCATTTAGATATACATTACAGCCAATTATTTTTAACCCGTTAGTATCTAAAGCATTCTCCACATCTGGCTGCAACCGCACAAACCCATCATTAAATTTCTGAAAACGTTTATGGACAAGATCTCTAATCCCATCACAAAATTTTTTATTATCTCCCATGTTTGGCGCATTCCCTGCCTTAGCCTGTACTAACCAAAGCTTGTTTTGTATCCGATCAAAATAAACTGCATCAATCCCGTTATCATTTTCCCCGTTGATAATCGAGTTAGCAGCTTGAGCAGGAGTAACATCAGCAAGATTAGCGATCGCAAATGCAGCCAAAGAACGACTCAAGCGATTTTTTTCATGCTGTTCGGCTGTCCAATTTCTCGCAAGTTGCGGGATCATCGGAAAATAATCTTGCTTTAGCACCTCAATAATTTGAGTTTTTTTGGGCATTTGCATTGGTTTGGTGGGACTTAAACAAAACAGAAAAGAAAAAAGTAGGCGTTGCTGAACGGTGGTATAATTCTACCAAATTCTCATGGGAGTTTTCACCGCTTTCAGCTATCGGTTCATACCTTGAATCAGGAACACCCAAAATTAAATTATGCGATCGCCTGTGATAGCGAAACTGCTGAGATTGTCGCGTAAACGTTGATGAATGCGATCGCACCAAAACGGCACAACAGGCCACCCCCGATTAATCGTTTCCAACGCCAAACCACTGTCAAAGTTTACCAAACATCGCCGCTTTAAATCCAATAATAGCATAAACCGTTTCATCTGCCCTTCTAACACAGAAGGCTGAAACAGCCACGACTCACTAGCTTTGAGCGTTTCCAGCACTTCCTGGCAAACCTCAAAACTCAAACCCATAGACAGCAAATATTCCATCACAGTCAGCGCCAACAAGTCTGTTTGCGAATAATAAACATTCCGACCCTTACCGCTAGGGTTAACCGTTGGCACAACTACCCCTTTCTCTCGCCAATACTGTAATTGCCGCCGAGAACATCCGGTAATTTGTGCTGCTTCTGTGCTGGTGTAGAAATCATCCATAGATTTTCATAATACCTAACAAAGATGCAAAATAATCTCGGCATTTTAAACACAAAATGTTATTCTGTGATACTATAGCTACTTCAGGCAAGTGTTACAGCGATCGCTGTTTCAAAGACCATTCCAACTAGGGATGGGTTGAAAGAAGTCCAAATAGAGAAAGACCCACCAAGTATTTGGTTTCAAGGACTATTCCAACTAGGGATGGGTTGAAAGGGACTACTACTACGAAATGCTGGAAAAAATCATTAAGTTTCAACGACCATTCCAACTAGGGATGGGTTGGAATTATAATTTTTAGGATGGATTGAAAGGAGCGCTGCGATCACACTTTTACCTAAAGATGATAAGCAGCAACTTAATACGGTTAAAACATGACATTTAATTTGTCACTGATAGCTAAACGACATCAATTTGTCCCAACGACATATATTCTGACTTCACGACAGCAACTTGTCACCGATGACAAATAATTAGTCACTGTACAATTTGAGGGATGGAGAATAGGGAACTCGAATCCCTGACCTCTGCGGTGCGATCGCAGCGCTCTACCAACTGAGCTAATTCCCCGGATAGATTTTGGATTGAATCGCCAATCTAAAATCGGCTAACTGCCATTACATATTCTAACACTCAGCGACAGTTTCCTGGAGTTCCTGCCGGGAAAATACTTCCTGCACTCGTTCCAATTCTAGATGAGTAAGATAATCCACCGTCCAGTGGGCCCGACGCTGGAGCATATGGAAGGGGTAGGTATTCGCCACGCCAACTACCTGTATTCCTGCTAGCTTCGCCGCCGTAATCCCAGCAAAAGTATCTTCAATTGCCAGACACTGGGATGGTTCCAGGTTAAAACCGGGAATTTGCTGATTGAATCTCTCCACCGCCAACAGATAACTATCCGGTTCGGGTTTACTCGCTTTTAAGTCATCTCCCGCTACAATCAAGTCAAAGTTTTGGGCCAGCTTAGCTTTATTTAACACCTGTTCCACTTCGGAACGTAAGGCACCGCTGACCACCGCCATCCGCAGCTTAGCCACCCGCAGCTTATAAATTAAGTCCTCCAATCCTGGATAAATGGGTAATTTTTCCAGTTTTTCCAGTTCTATCTGGTAAGCTTGGGCTTTGCGGGCGATCAGTTGGGTTAAATAACTTTCGGTGATAACGCGACCCCGACGAGAGAGTAGCTCAATGATACAGGCCCGATCGCTTCTACCCAGACAAACTTGTCGGTACTCCCCCGGTTTCGATCGCAGATTTTCCTCAATCAAAATCTGCGCGATCAACTTTTCGTGAATCGCCTCATCATTAATGATGATGCCGTTAAAATCAAACAGTACTGCCTTCAATGTCATGTAGTAAAAGCTTGGGCCCGAAAACCCTCCAAATCATCACTTTCTGCTGTGCTACCAGTCGCCACAGAGTTGCTGTCTTTCACACACAACCAACCCGTGCATTATGTAGTATAATAATAATACCAGCGTAACACTGCTTTGAGAAGATAACGAATTATATCATGTCCGGCTGGCTGTTGTCTATTAATCCCTATTAAAATATGCCCTACGAAAAGTTAGAAATTTCAACTCCAGCGCCCATACTCTCTTGGGCTAACCACGCCTTGGGCGCTGAAGAAACCAAGATGGCAAAGAATGTAGCATCCCTACCATTTGTTTTCAAGCACGTAGCGCTGATGCCAGATGTTCACCTGGGCAAAGGTGCCTTAGTAGGGTCTGTAATTGCCACTAAAGAAGCTATTATGCCAGCTGCTGTAGGAGTAGATATTGGTTGTTTCACAGGAGATACACTGGTTCCTTTGGCAGATGGAAAATCCTATCCAATTAAAGAACTAGCTAACTGGAAACAGGACTTTATAGTTTACTCCTGCACACAGACAACTAGAATCGCAGCAGCTAAAGCGACAGCACGATTAACTCGGCACAACGCAGAACTGGTAAAGGTAATTCTGGATAACGGTGAAGAAATAAAATGTACTCCTGACCATGAATTCATGCTAAGGGATGGGACTTATCGGGAAGCCAGTGAATTAAAAGCTGGTACATCTTTAATGCCTTTTTATTCCAAAGTTAATAAGGATGGTTACATCTTAATTCAACAACCTTATTCGGGTAAATGGCAAAAAGCACATTGGATAATTGCTCGATCTGGTTTATTAGGAAAGGTGCCTTCCTTTAAGGAGCAAAGAACAGTTATCCACCACAAAAACTTTGAGCAAGCTGACAATCGCCCAGAAAATTTAGAATTTATGGGTGATAAAGACCACTCTGCCTACCATCGCTCATTGGTAGAAAGGAATAACCATTGGCAATCTTCAGAGTTTGAATCAAAAAGGAAGCAAGCATTAGCTGCTAAATCCAGTACACCAGATGGTCATAAATATTACTCTGAAAGAGGGACGAAAAACATTATTCAGTATATGCAAGAACGTCCCGCTCACTTCAAAGCCTCTGTATCGGGAAATGGTGAAAGAGGAAAACAATATCTCACTAAATACAACACGAGTGAGAAGGGAAGAGCAAAGAGCAAAGAAATTGCCAACAGACTATACACCTGTGAGACTTGCGGCTCTCCGATTCAAACCCCAATTGGACTTCACAACCACAGGAAAAATCAACACGGTTATAATCACAAAGTTATAGCCGTTATCCATCTACAAGAAAAGCAAGATGTTTATTGCCTGACGGTTCCAGAATATGGAAATTTCGCCCTAAGTGCTGGCGTATTCGTTCACAACTGCGGCATGATGGCAATCAAAACACCATTTACTGCCGATAAACTTGAAGGCAAACTGAAGAAAATTCGCCTGGAGATAGAAGCAGCTATTCCAGTTGGCTTCAATGAGAATAAAGAAGTCGAAAAAGCTGTGACTAACTGGCAGCATTGGGATGAGTTTAAAGAACTGCATCCAGGAGTGCAACACCTGGAAAGTAAGGCGATGAAACAGTTAGGTTCTCTCGGTGGAGGAAACCATTTTATCGAAGTTTGCATCGATACAGAGAACCAAGTTTGGCTGATGTTGCATTCCGGTTCGCGCAATATTGGCAATATGCTAGCCCAAAATCATATTGGTACTGGAAAGGAACTAGCCAAACTGGCAAACATACGTTTAGCAGATCCAGATTTGGCTTATTTTGTGGCGGGTACGCCAGAATTTGCAGCTTACTGGAACGATTTACAGTGGGCGCAAAATTATGCTCGTTTCAATCGCGATGTGATGATGTCTCGGTTCAAGCGAATTGTTGAAAAACATCTCGCTGGCGGTAAGCAAACTAAGCCTTTATTGTCGGTGAATTGCCATCACAATTATGCTGAAAAAGAAGTCCATTTTGGTGAAGAAGTGTATGTTACTCGTAAGGGTGCGGTAAGGGCGCGTGAGGAAGATTACGGCATTATTCCCGGTTCGATGGGAGCAAAATCTTTCATCGTTAAAGGGAAGGGAAATCATGACAGCTATTGCAGTTGTTCTCACGGCGCTGGGCGTTTGATGTCTCGAAATAAGGCGAAACTTAACTTTTCGCTGGATGATTTGATTCAGCAAACTAATGGTGTGGAGTGTCGTAAAGATGAGGGGGTTTTGGATGAAATTCCCGGTGCTTATAAACCGATCGATGAGGTGATGAATAATCAATCTGATTTAGTGGAAGTTGTAGCAACGCTGAAACAAGTTGTCTGCATTAAGGGATGATATCGTCAAGTTGTCTGTTTTCATCGTTGGTTAAATTTTTACCGCAGATGTAGGCGCTTCGCCTTCCCGTAGGGTAGACAGATTAACGCAGATTAACGCAGATAAGAATAAGAACAAGAATATTTTAGGTGACAGATGCTACTGGACACGATCTGAATTATAAAGGTGATAGAGGAAATATGAAAGTCTTTCTAGAAAGTGAAAGATTGATTTTGCGTCAGTTTACTGATGAGGATGCAGATAATTTATTTGCCTTGGATAATGACCCGGAAGTAATGCGTTTTATCAATGGGGGAAACCCAGTCGATCGCGTATTTATTCAAGAAAAGTTTTTGCCAAGAATCAGATCGTATTATAGTAAATATGAAAATTACGGAATTTGGGCCGCGATCGAAAAATCCAGTCAAGATTTTATGGGCTGGTTTCATTTGTATCCAGCAGTAGAAAATGCCTTTGCTGTCGAAATAAATCTGGTGAAAGATGACGAAATTGCTCTGGGATATAGGCTGAAAAAAGATAAATGGGGCAAAGGATATGCAACAGAAGGTTCTCGATTATTGGTAGAAAAAGGTTTCTCTCAATGGGGCGTTCAAAAAGTTGTTGCTTGGGCTTTAACGGAAAATAAAGCATCTATACGAGTGATGGAAAAAGCAGGTTTAAAGTATGAAAAAAAGTTTATGTTTAAAGAAAGTCAACTACCAAATCTAAACCCGCTTGAACTAAAAGCAGTTATGTATTCTCTTGATAAATCTATCTACGAATCCCGTTGGTTGTGTTAGTCTGTAGGGGCAAAGCACTTGCGCCGACATTTTTGGTTATTACTAATAACGAAGGTATTTGGAATGATTTTACAACCTTCTTTGTACTAGCTAGAAAGTCAGCATAAAGTTAACTCTTAATTTTCATTTTCTGTGAATTCCACATCTTCATACAAAGCATCAATGCTAACGCGAAAGTCAATGCTGGCTAAGTAAATTTCGCTTCCCTGCCTATATGTTTGTAATACCCAAAGTCCTTCAGGATTGCGACGGAAACATTCAACCCGCTGGCGCTTTTGGCCGATCAATACATATTCTTGCAGTGTCTCTAATTCTTGGTAATCACCAAACTTATCGCCGCGTTCGCATAGCGTCTCCGAAGGAGAATCGAATCCTTCAGTTCCTCTAGACAATACTTCTACAATCAAACAAGGATATTGTTTGGAAGATTGAAATGCTCTATCTCGTTCATCGCAACTTACCATTACATCGGGATAATAAAAAATATTCGCTGTTTCAATCTGTGCCTTCATGTCTGACATATAGACACGGCAACCAGTACCCCGCACATGATTTCTTAGGAGTGCAAACAGGTTTCCCGCAATGGTTACATGGGGGTCGCTTGCCCCTGCCATTGCGTAGACTTGTCCGCAAATGTATTCGTGTTTGATTTGACTGCTCTCCTCTCCTGCGAGATATTCTTCTGGAGAGATGTAATTGGGACTTTTATTAACAACCATTGGTCAAGTACCTACTCTTGTATAATATCAGTTTACTATATTTATCCTGCATTAATTTTCAGCGAATTCTGTACAGCGTTAGCTAACCAATCTTTGACATGGTACGTGGCGCGACAGTCATCTTCATTGTATAGGACAATTTTGTCGAGCAAAGTGCGATCGCACGTCTTCAACCACAGATCGTACCAGTAAATGGCCTGAGCGCCATTTGCCTTGGCATCGCGCCACTCAAAACCCAGCCAACGTGCGATCGCTTTAAGAGTGTAATTTTCCACTGGCAAAGTCACCCCAGAACAGATCCTCTCATGCACATCCACAAAGCGCGTTAGCAACGGTTTCCACAAATGGTTTGGTGTATTGTAGCGCCCAGCCAGCCGCCGCACAGCCAGAACTTCGTAATCGCAGAAATGGAAAATTGGCGCTAAAGGATAAGTCCACACCAAATCTAAAAATTGCTGCCAAGCTGACGCCTCATCTTCCGGTTGTTCTGCCAAAAAAGGATAAAATTTCTCAGTTTTAGCTTCGCGATCGACAACCAGTACCCCCAAAAGATAAGCTAGATCTAAATCTGGTTCAGCTTCAATATCGAAATACAACTCAACAGTCGCAGTCGGTAAATTTAAAGGCAGATCCGATATCAAAATCTCCCGATTTTCTAACACAGATTGGGCTTGCCGTACTAGCTGCACAGCCACTTCCCGATCGAAAACTTCTTCCAGTACGCTTAAACTAACATTCGCCAAAGATGACAATGTTGTCAAATTAAGCGCTTGCAAATAAGTGTAGCGGCTGGGGGTAACACCGGGTAACAGCGAGAGGTGTTGCTGAGATTTTGCTATCCCATAACAGTAGTTATACCACCCGCAAATACTGCACCGCTGACGACTGATAAAAACTTCTGGTTCCTGTTCTTTAAGCAATACTTGGCTGCATTCTTCTAGAATTATCTGCATCTGAGACATCCGGATATCCAAATTCACTGGATATGCACCTTTTTCTCGCAAAATTAGCCACGCTGTTTCGGGCATTGCCTGTTGCACTTGTGCCAGTACCTGAGCGTGAAATGCTGCTATGATTTGATAATCTAGCTTCGCACGTTTACCCAACTGAATGTCTACGGGAACGTAAAGCCAATCGCCAAAGCGAGATTGTCCTGGCTGTTTAACCAATAAATCCGGACGGCTGAGAAGGACGATCGAGGATTCGTCCGATCCTTCGATCGCCATTTCAGTCAGAAGTACGCCTTTGTGGATGCGATCGACTCCCTGCTCCATTAATGCTAGAGTAGCGATCGCACCAGCTTGCCAATCTCCCTTGGCGTAGACAGGCTGATGATAAACGTCTTCTGCTAGAAAAGTTTTTTGATGATCGAAGCGGTCTTGTAGCAGTTTCAAATGAAAGTCACTCGGAAGTTCCCGCTTGGTGCGGTCTCCACAGACATCAAGAAACGCTCGTCGATTACAGCGTTGGTAGTGCAGCAGCAGTTCGGCAGTTAGCAACATGGCTCTACACTAGCAAGAAATCGGCAGCAACAAATGACGCTATCCTGATTTATGCAGCTAGCTGGGGATAAAAAATCTGGGTCTGTGTATGACGAACGTTTTTTCAGCACAAACTTTATTGGAACAATATCGCCAACAATTTCCCGCTTTGGCGAATAAAGCTTATTTCAATTACGGCGGTCAAGGGCCAATGCCCCAAGCGGCAATGGACGCTATCTACCAATCCTATCAATATATCCAGCGTGCAGGGCCGTTTTCGCCAGAGGTGTACGCTTGGGTAGTGGAGGAGGCGAATCGAACTAGAGAAGCGATCGCATCTGAATTAGGCGTTACACCTGAAACCATCACCTTAACCGAAGATGTCACTGTAGGCTGCAACATCGCCTTGTGGGGAATCGACTGGAAAACTGGCGATCGCTTGTTGATGTCTGAGTGCGAACATCCCGGCATTGTAGCAGCTGTAGGGGAAATTCAGCGGCGCTTTGGCATCGAAATTGACATTTGCAATCTGATGGCAACTTTGAATGAAGGAGATCCTCTAGCAGCTATTACCCAGCATCTGCGATCGAATACCAAGTTGGTAGTATTAAGCCATATCCTCTGGAATACTGGTCAACTCTTGCCACTTGCCGATATTGTCAAAGCGTGCAAGCAAAATAGTTCTGACACGAGAATTCTAGTTGATGCCGCCCAGTCTGTGGGGATGCTACCCTTAAATCTTAGTGAATTGGGCGCAGACTTTTATGCCTTCACAGGTCACAAATGGTGGTGTGGGCCTGAAGGGATTGGCGGTCTTTACGTGCGACCCGAAGCCTTAGAAAGCCTGCATCCCACCTTTATTGGCTGGCGGAGTCTCCAATATAACGATCGTAACTGGCAACCGGATGGGCGAAGATTTGAAGTAGCTACCTCTGCCTACCCGTTGTATGCTGGACTGAGAACTGCGATCGCCACCCATCAACAATCGGGTGACCAGCAGGAACGCTATCAACAAATTCTCGATTTAACCAAGTACCTCTGGCAACAGTTATCCCAACTTCCCAAAGTTACCTGTCTGCGAAAATCCCCGCCAGAGTCCGGTCTGGTTTCTTTCCAATTGCTAGGCGGCGTTTCCCATCAGCAGTTGATGCAGTTTTTGTCAGATCGAAGCTTCCTCCTCCGAACCATTCATTATCCCGACTGCGTGCGAGCTTGCGTTCATTATTTCACAACAAAAACTGAAATTGACCAGTTAGTCCATGTTATTTCCAAATTTAAAGTTTAACGACGCCAAATTAACCAGCCTGACCCCCAAAATTGCCGCGAAATTGTATTGCTATTCTAGAATTTTATGGTATTCTAATATAATGGTAATCTGTGCTATCATAAATACTCCTTTAAAAGCATTCAAACTGCGGTTAAAAAAATCAGAATTGTAGAATTGTAGGTTGGGTTAAGCGATAGCGAAACCCAACATCAGACATCAATCGATTGATGTTGGGTTTCGTGACCAGAAGGAAGAGCTTTGAGATAATTTAAAGATTGATTGGTGAGATAAACGCTAAAGTGGCAGCAGTCCGTTTACCGAGATGAAGTTTATGAGTTCAGTCATGCCTACTATCGATATGACCTTCCCTCTCTGGGGGCTAGCAATTTTCATCGGGTGGACGATTGCTGTCGTTACTCTTCTGCTCACGGTCAGGATTCGGCATTTATCCGCTGGGGGATCTCCAAAAGATTTTGGAACACAAAATGACGAAAGCTTGCTTTGGCGACTATTTCGGGTACAGTCTAACTTAGTAGAAAACCTTCCTTTATATATAGGAGTTGTGTTTCTCCTCACAGTTCGAGGCGTATCTGGAACAGCGGTAGATTTGCTTGTTGTTTTGTACATCGTATTTCGGCTTGTGCATTCATTGATTCACATAGCTGGGCTCAATCCGATATTCCGGCTCTTAAGCTTAGTTATTCAGTTAGTCTGCTTGGTGGCTTTGACTGCTCTAGCAATCTTCTAGTTGAGATAGTTGAGAAATTATGTCTCCCAAACCAATCTTATACGTTGCCATCACCAATCACGGTTTCGGTCATGCAGTGCGTGCCGCATCCGTCGCCGCAGAAGTTCAGCGGTTAGCTCCAGAAATTTTATTAATTATGGTAACAACGACACCGCGTTGGTTGCTAGAGTCTTACATTACAGGAGATTTTATACATCGCCCTCGCGGTTTTGATGTAGGCGTTATTCAATCCGATAGCTTGAATATGGATAAAACTGCCACACTGGAAAAACTGCGGCAAATCCAGACTCAGCAAAAATCTATTGTCGCTGCGGAAGCAAGCTTTATCCGTCAAAATCGAGTTGGTTTAATGCTGGCAGATATTCCACCTTTGGCAGCTGCGATCGCCAAAGCAGCTGGTATACCTTGTTGGATGATGGGCAACTTTGGCTGGGACTTTATTTATGAGGCTTGGGGAGGAGAATTTATCGAAATTGCCGATTGGATTCGGGAGTGTTTTAGTCAGTGCGATCGCTTATTTCGTCTACCTCTCCACGAATCGATGAGTGGGTTTCCAATTATAACAGATGTCGGCTTAACGGGAGGTTATCCCCGTCACAATTTAGATGAACTGCGAACTCGCTTTGGGATAACTACCCCGGCTGACAAAACCATTTTACTTACATTTGGCGGCTTGGGTTTACAGGAAATTCCCTACGAAAACGTACTTAAATTTCCCGATCGGCAATTCATCACTTTTGACAGCGATATACCCAAATTGCCGAATTTAGTCCAAATAGCCGATCGCACCTACCGCCCCATCGATTTTATGCCGTTTTGCGGGCGGGTGATTTCCAAACCTGGATACAGCACCTTTTCCGAAGCTTTGCGCCTCGACGTTCCGATCGTTTCCCTGACACGAGAAGGTTTCGCAGAGTCGCCTTTACTCCTGGAAGGTATCCAAAATTATGCTTACCATCAAATAGTGACCCCATCTGAGTTTTTCGGGAGTAGCTGGGAATTTCTGCATCAACCGCTACAACCACCCCGCCAGTCTCAGCAGTTGGCGAAAGATGGAACGGAAGCGATCGCTTTGGCGATCGTCAACTATTTCCAAAGTCTTTGAGTTTGACAATCTAAAATATGACTTGTTACCAACAATTACTTAAAATTAAAACCGCTGGCAAATCCTTGTGTAACATCACTGCCAAGGTTGAAGCCGCAGTTGCAGAATCGAGGATTGAAATAGGACTTTGTACTCTGTTTTTGCGTCACACTTCAGCTAGTTTACTCATTCAAGAAAATGCCGATCCGGATGTTCTTAGAGATTTAGAAAATTTCTTTGCTAAGCTAGTGCCAGAAGACAGCCAACGTTATATCCACAACGCAGAAGGGCCAGATGATATGCCCGCCCACATCCGCACAGCCCTGACTAAAACATCCGAACAAATACCAATTTGTCAAGGTAAATTGGTGCTGGGAACGTGGCAAGGTATCTACATCTGGGAACATCGACAGCGCAGTCATATCCGAGAAGTAGTCGTTCATATAGCCGGATGCTGAGCTAGTATTAGGTACGTTGTTGCGCTTTAGCGCTCTTATCCAAGTTGGTATAAGAGCGCTAAAGCGCAACAACATACCCAGAGTGCAACTAACTAGCAACTTGAGCTAGTATGGTAGGCGAAAACAGCTTCGGAAATTTAACAAGGAATGGCTTGTTTTTATGGCATTAAAAAATCAGGTCGCATTTAATAGAATATTTTCTATGTCCGCCAACACACTAATTAAAGCTGCTCAAAGGGAAAAGGGGAAAATAAAAAAAATAAACTCATTTCTTTTTCTTTTGACTTTTGACTTTCTACTTGTGACTTTAATATCGGCACCTGCGATCGCATCTGAGCGATTGAGGCTACGTCTTGGCCCTTTTGAACAGTCGGTCAGGATTTCAGATTTAGATCGCTTTGCTAGAACTGGCGAGTTATCTAGTGGACTCAAACCTTTTTCCATGCTTTTGACTTCCAGCGTGCGAGAAGCCCTCACCCAGCGTCTGCAACTAGACCCCAACTTGGCGAACAAGTTTATGGAGAATTGGTTGCGATCGCCAATGTCACAGCAATTACTGACAGCTTTGGGGCGTGCTATCCCTGGAATCACCATCGATCAAATGCAGGCTGCTGTAGCTGTAGCGGCGCGGCAAGCAAACGGTTTGACCCTAATTGGCATTTTACGAGCTATACCAGGGGAAACGGTGACGGTAGATGCCTCGGAAGCGATCGCAGTTGCCCTCCAGTTTAACCCCTCCTACTGGCAAAGCCACGCTCTAGGGCCCTTATTAGAGCGGGAACTCAGCGTCACCAGTCCCAGGTTCCGTGCCGCTTTTGACCCAGCTATCCCCGGTGAAGAACGGGTAATTAAGCAAACGCTAACCTTCCGCGATCGGCAACGGGAACGTAGAATACCAGTAGATATTTACTACAGCGATAATTCTTCAACTCAAAACTCTCCTAACCCGCTAGTCGTCCTTTCCCACGGTTTTGGGGCCGATCGAACATTTTTGGAGTATGTCGCCCGTCATCTAGCTTCTCACGGCATCACCGTAGCAGCCATAGAACATCCAGGAAGCAACTTTAACACGGTATCTAAGGCATCCGTCAGCGAAAACCCCAGCAGTTTAATATCGCCCAGTGAGTTCCTAGACAGCCCTAAAGATATCAGCTTTTTGCTAGATAAACTGGCAGAACTCAATGTCCAACCAGGTTCGCTACAGGGGAAATTTAACACCCAGCAAGTCACCGTCATCGGTCATTCTCTGGGAGGTTACACCGCCTTAGCCCTAGCCGGAGGTGAGCTGAATTTAGACGATTTGCGACAGATCTGTAAATCTCTTTTTCGAGCAGATTTAACTAGAACATCTGCAAACGGAGAAAATATCTCGTTAAACTCGTCGATATTACCATCTCCAGGTGAGTGGTTGCAGTGTGCCGCCGCTAATTTACCCAATAATAAGGTGCAGCTGCGAGACGATCGCGTTAAGAGTGCGATCGCGCTCAATCCCCTCGTCGGTCAGCTGTTTGGTAAAACGGGTCTGAAAAAGGTGAAAATTCCCACACTCATTCTAGCTAGTACCGAAGACGCCTTTACCCCAGCCATTAGGCATCAACTGCAACCTTTTACCCAGTTCGGCGGTAATAAATATCTTTTAACAGCAATTGGTGCAACTCACTTAAGCGTTGGGAACCCAGGCAATTACGGTAGAAATACTTTCCTCAAAGAACGTCTTGGAGAAGACGCCGAACCCCTCCGCCAGCTGCTTAAAGGTGTCAGTTTAGCCTTCATCAAACAGCTAACGCCTGAAGCTAAAACCTACGAACCATTTTTGACACCAGCCTACGCCCAATCCCTCTCCACCTCAGAAATAGCACTTCGCTTCAATGCAGAACTACCGCCAATTGTATCCCAATGGCTTAATTTAGCGACTGTACCATAAAGTTAGTTGTAGGTTGGGTTGAGGAACGAAACCCAACTTACAGCGGTTCCCGCTGTTAAGAGGTACAGTATGCGAAGGGGAAGGGCGAAGCATTCCGGTAATTCATCTTTGCTGATTACCAATAAATCATCTACCGGAATGCTTCGCCCCTACTTAAAATGTACTTCATTACAGCGGTTCCCGCTGTATTAGTCTAAGTTGGGTTTCGTTCCTCAACCCAACCTACGAATAGATTAGCTAAAGTTATCACGCCTTTGTACCGGAGAACCAATAACTCAATCCAAAATCCTCTCATCCAAAATCCAAAATTCAACAATACTAGCAGGAGAAAATTTTTATGGGAGCGATTATTGCCGCCATTGCCTTAGTGGTTATTGGTTACACAATAGGCTCAGTGAAAATTATCAATCAAGGATATGAAGCTTTGGTAGAGCGCTTGGGCAAATACAGTCGTACACTGAAAGCAGGTATTAATTTTATCGTTCCTTTTCTTGACATTATAGCTTGGGAAGAGACGACGCGGGAGCAAGTTTTAGACATCCCTCCCCAGGAAGCTATTACTAAAGATAATGTTTCTCTCAAAGCTGATGCCGTTATCTATTGGCGGATTCTGGATTTAAAGAAAGCCTATTATGCTATTGATGATGTTGAAAGAGCGATTAAAAACTTAGTTTTGACTATGCTGCGATCTGAAATTGGTCAGATGGAATTAGAGCAAACTTTTTCGAGTAGAAAGGAGATTAATCGGGACCTATTGAAGGAATTGGATGAAGCTACCGAGCCTTGGGGTGTCAAAGTTACTCGCGTAGAAATTCAAGATATCTTACCAGCACCGAAGGTTCTGGAGTCGATGGAGCAGGAGAAAGCAGCTCAGATCAAAAAACGGGCAGCCATGTTGGAAGCTGAAGGCACGGCGGAATATATGAAGCTTATTTCTGAAGTTTTGAACTCCCAACCTAATGGAAAAGAAGTTTTACAGTTTTTATTGGCTCAAAAATATGTAGATGCCAACTTTAAACTGGGTGAGAGTGCCAATTCTAAAATTCTTTTCATGAACCCGAAATCTATGTCCGAAGCGCTAGCAGAGTTGATGAAGTCTTCAATTGAACCTCCTCAAAATGGTAGCGAAAAGTAATGAAATTGCCAATTTAGATCGAGTTTGTTAACATCAATAGTGTATTTGGTATGTAGTTGCGCTTTAGCGCTCCGGCAAGTTAGAGCTATAATACTAAATCCGCTTGCATAACCCCTTTTTTACCCGACGACTAAAGTCGCGGCTTGCGCGTACAAAGCCCGCCTGCGCGGGCTTCAAGAAAAAGGGGGTAGTTAACCCGGATTTGCTATAAAGCGCAACTACATACCTATGATATTACTTTTTAAATTCCCAAATCAAAAATCTAAAATCGAAAGATGGCATCGGCGACGCGACAGACATCCCGCATTTCTTTAACGTCGTGAACTCGTAGGATATCGGCACCAAACGATATTGCCGCACAACAAGCTGCACCAGTTCCCCAAACTCTCTCTTTTGGATCGGGTTGATTCAAAATATGACCGATAAAACTTTTGCGGGATAGCCCCACTAAAATAGGACATCCCAGCAAACGAAATTCTGCTAGTCGCCGCAAAATTTCTAAGTTTTGGTTGGAAGTCTTAGCAAAGCCGATACCTGGGTCAACAATAATCTTCGTTCTATCAATTCCAGCTGCTACAGCAGCGGCAATTCGACTTTCCAGAAACTCGTAAATCTCCCCAACCAAATCCTGATAGTCAGTCATCCGCTGCATAGTTTGGGGTGTGCCGCGAATGTGCATCAACACAATTGGAACACCCAATTCTGCGACAGTTGGCAACATTTCTGGATCGAAAGTGGCACCGGAAATGTCATTCACCATATCAGCACCTGCTGCAATAGCGGCGCTCGCTACAGACGCTTTTGTAGTGTCAACAGAAATTGGTACAGAAGACTCTTGGCGGATGGAGTTTACAATAGGCAGTACGCGATCGAGTTCTTCTTGTTTATATATGTCAGCAGAACCGGGGCGGGTTGATTGACCGCCAATATCGAGGATATCAGCACCCGCCTCTAGCAAATATCGAGCTTGCGCTAAGGCAGAGTTTGGGGCGCTGAACTCTCCCCCGTCGCTAAAACTATCGGGCGTCACATTCAGGACGCCCATCAGGTATGTGCTATGGCCCCAATTAAAGGTGCGATCGCCAATAGTAGTTTGTCCAAAGTCATTGTTCATCTCAAACCTCCTTTGCTAATGACCAATGACCAATGACTAATGACGACTACTGATAATTGACAATCCGCGCAAAACTGTCCGGTTGCAGACTCGCACCCCCCACGAGGACTCCATCGATTTCTGGCTGGGCCATAATTTCGTCGATATTATCCGGCTTGACAGAACCGCCATACTGAATCGGCACATCGGGATTAGTTAGCACAGAGCGAATTAAGCCAATTACCCGGTTTGCTTCCTTAGTCTCGCAGGTATCGCCAGTGCCGATCGCCCAAATCGGTTCATAAGCGATGACCAGATTGTGTTGATCCACATCAATCAAGCCTTTTTCCAGCTGGGTGGCGATCAGCGATTCGGTTTCGCCAGTATCTCGTTGTTGCTTGCTTTCGCCCACGCATAGGATCGGCGTAAGGTGGTAGCTTTGAGCTGCTTTGAGCCGTTTGTTAACAGTTTCATCGGTTTCGCCAAAGTATTGACGCCGTTCGCTGTGACCGACGATGACATAACGCACCCCAATTTCGGTTAGCATGGTGGCCGAAATTTCACCAGTGTAGGCTCCACAATCTTCCCAGTGGACGTTTTGGGCACCCAGTTGCACGCGACTACCGTGCAAACTCTTGGATATGATGCCCAGATCGGTGAAGGGAGGGCACAGAACTATTTCCCGATCATCCGGGGTTTCTTCTAGACTGTGCATGAATCCTTGCAAAAACTCCAGAGCTTCTGTCTGGGTTTTGTACATTTTCCAGTTGCCAGCGATGACGATTTTTCGCACGGGTACTCTGAAGTACGAAGACTAATAAACTTAAACAACAGTTTACGGCTTTCTGGGGATCGTTTTGCGCCTGTGTCCTCAAATGTTACAGATCGCAAACCCGGTAACTTCTGCTCAGTATTGCATGGTAGGGGCGGGGAAAGCAGATAACCCTTCTGTCGAACAAACAATCTCTAGGGCAAAACCCGCCCCTACAATCAGACAACATATACAAGTCTGTTGCTACCCGACTTGATATAACTCACAACTCACAATTCAAAACTTTGCAGCAAAGGTAAAAAGCAAAAGCGAAAAGAAAACAGTCTTTCTTTTGCTTTTTTCCTTCTCACTTTTGCTGCTTATCGTTTGGCGGAACTATTAGCACGAGCTGCTGCGGCTTCATCCGGGTGAATTCCCAGCCGTGTAAGATTGATACGTCCCTTGTTGTCGATTTCGCGTACTTTGACAATCACTTCATCGCCTACTGCCACTTCATCTTCCACTTTGCCCACTCGGTAATCCGCCAGTTGGGAAATGTGAATCATTCCTTCCTTACCGGGCAGAAATTCCACAAAAGCACCAATGGGGATAATCCTGGTGACGCGACCGGCATAAACATCTCCTTCGTTCAGCTTGCGCGTCATGTTGAAGATAATACTGCGGGCTCGTTCTGCCTTTTCCACATCTAGGGCAGAAATGGTGACTGTGCCATCATCTTCAAGGTCAATTTTGGCTCCCGTTTCCTCTGTAATACCCTTAATCGTCTTGCCACCAGGGCCGATAACAAGGCCAATGAGGTCTTGATCGATTTTGAGGGTGAGTAGGCGGGGGGCAAATGGGGACATTTCGCTGCGCGGTTTGTCGATCGCACTCAGCATTTTCTCCAAGATGTGCAGTCGCGCCGGACGAGCTTGATTGATGGCTTTGGCAATTACATCTAAAGACAGACCATTGATTTTCATGTCCATCTGCAAAGCCGTAATGCCAGTATCCGTGCCTGCCACCTTGAAGTCCATATCGCCCAGGAAGTCTTCAATACCCTGAATATCCGTGAGGATGCGGACTTCTTCCCCTTCCTTAATCAAGCCCATAGCGGCACCGCTGACGGGCTTGGAAATGGGAACGCCAGCATCCATCAAAGCTAGGGTGGAGCCGCAAACAGAACCCATCGAGGTGGAACCGTTGGAAGAAAGCACTTCCGAGACGACGCGGATTACGTAGGGGAATTGTTCTTTGGTAGGCAATACCGGCAGCAACGCTCGTTCTGCCAAGGCTCCGTGACCGATTTCCCGGCGTCCGGGGGCACGCATGGGTTTGGTTTCTCCCACTGAGTAAGGCGGGAAATTGTAATGGTGTAGATAACGCTTGGCATCTTCTGGATGGAGGTCATCTCCCATTGCTTGGGCATCGCCTGGGGTTCCCAGGGTGACGGCGGACAAGACTTGGGTTTGTCCTCGGTTAAACAAACCGCAACCGTGGACTCGTCGGGGTAATAGTCCGACGCGACAAGAGACTGGTCGCACTTCGTCGAGTTTGCGACCATCGACGCGGACGCCATCTTCGACGATTTGGCGGCGCATCATCTGCTTGGTGATGTCTTTGAAAAGGTTGCCCAGCGCTTTGCTGTCAGAGGCTGTGATGATTCGGATGGGATCTTGTTCGGGGAGCTGAGCGATCGCACTTTGCACAGATGCTTTAATCTCATCCAATGCTTGATCGCGAGCGGCTTTCTCCAGTTCAAACCGGGACAAGATGCTTTTGATCGGACTTGTGGCGCGATCGCGAATAAAATTCGCCAGTGTTAAGTCTACTTCCGGTCGCGTCTCGTAAATCTGCTCAATACCCAGTTCTTTAAGCAACTCTTGCTGAGCAGCAATTAGATCGCGCACCGCTTCATAGCCAAAGTCAATAGCTTCAATGATGTCTGCTTCTGGCAACTCGTTTGCCCCCGCTTCCACCATAATCACGCCTTCGGGAGAACCTGCTACGATCAAATCCAAATCCCCGGCATCCATCTCCGCGTATGTGGGGTTAATAATAAAGTCATCCCCAACCAATCCTACCCGCACCGCCGCCATCGGCCCATTGAACGGGATCTTGGCTAACAGCACCGCTACGGAAGCGCCAGTCACAGCCAGCACATCGGGCGGTACTAGCTCATCCATTGATAGCGTTGTGGCGACAATTTGAATGTCATCTCGCAGCCAACTGGGAAACAAGGGACGCAGCGGTCTGTCAATCAGACGGCTCGTGAGAACCACTTTTTCTGGCGGACGGCCTTCCCGGCGCAAGAAACCGCCTGGAATCCTACCGGCGGCATACATTCTTTCTTCGTAATCCACCAACAAAGGTAGAAAATCGATGTTCTCTCTGGCACTAGATCGGGTCGCCGTCACTAATACGGTCGTCTCTCCCGATTGAATCAACAAGGAACCACCAGCCTGTTGAGCAAGGAGGCCAACCTTCAGTCGAATATCCCTTCCATCAAAGGATATAGATTTGTCTATCTCTACCATTCGGTCCTTTTGTATTACACTTCTTTATCTGTGGCAATCCTAGCACTGATCTAGGGGCTAAGGAGAGGGGCTAGGGGCTAGGGGCTAGGGGCTAGGGAAGAGGGAGAGTGGGAGAGTGGGAGAGTGGGAGAGTGGGAGAGTAGATATTTTTTACCACAGATGAACACAGATGTAGATCTAGAATTATCGTGGGGTATGCAAGTAAAATCGGATTTTTGGGTATTGCTCTAAGTCTGGTCATCTGTCGATCGCTAACTATCGATCGCTAATGATAAAAACTGTTTAAAGGAAAGTTTGAGAAGTTTGTAAATGGCAATTTTACACGGTAGTTGGTTAGTTCAATCTCAGGGTGGCTATCTATTCATTTGGGGAGAAACTTGGCGCAGAATTGCTGCTGGAGCGTCTTTTCAATCTGGAACTGTGCCGCCTCATCCATTGGCGATGAATCCAGCGGATCTGATTGCTTACTTGAAATCTTTACCTCATCTGAGCCAGGTTTTGCCTGATGATGCTTTTCTGCCAGATGAAGGATCTTCTTCTTCAGGTAAAACTGTTACCAGGCAAGGTCGAAAAACAAAGGTTGCCAGCAGCGATCGCACTCCATCTTCGAGACGATGGCAATTACAAACTTTGGCATTACCCAGTCATATCGATGAAGGAAATAACGAGCCAATTTCTCCCTGGCATTCTGGGACTGCACTTTCTGAAAGTACAGGTGAGGATACTTCGTCTTGGCAATATCTGTATCCTTGGCAAGTTGAGGGAATTTGTCTGAATTCTCTGGAAGCGATCGCATTTTTGACTGCTTTACCTCTTGGCTCAGTTAATGGATCTGACTCGTTTTTGGGCAGAGATTTACGTTTTTGGTCGCATATAGCGCGGTGGAGTATTGATTTACTAGCTAGGTGTAAATTTTTACCAGTACTTAACAAAAGTGAAGATGGGAATGCGATCGCTCGTTGGCAACCACTTATCGATAGCGCTGCCGATCGAGATCGCCTGCAAAAATTCGCCCAGCAGATGCCCGCCGCTTGCCGCACTTATCAGGGACTGGGAGAGAAATTTTCAGATCCCAGTATCGATTTGCCGCTAGAACCAAAAAAACTGTTGCTGCAATTCTTAAGTAACACAATAGATGCCCAAGTGCGAAATGTTGCAAGTACACAGTCTCCACCAGCTACAGAATCGGTTGTGGGAGAGTGGCTGAAAGGGTTGGGAAGCGAGTCTGGTATGATAACGGCAGAAGCCCAAGCAGCAGAACGTTTGCAAGCAACCCTCAATAGCTGGATTGCGCCAGTTCAACCATTTTTGACTGGTCAAAGTTTGTTTTGCACCTGCTTTAAAGTTCATCCTCCAAGACAGGGCGAGACAGACTGGACATTAGAATATTGTTTGCAAGCTGTAGATGACCCAGAATTTTTGGTAGATGCGGCAACTATCTGGAATAATGCAGTTGAGCATCTGGTTTTCCAAGGAAGAAATATCGAATTACCCCAGGAAACTTTTCTTAGAGGTTTGGGTTTAGCTGCTAGACTAATGCCTGTTATTGAACCCAGTTTGGAAACTCCATCTCCCCAGTCTTGTCGCCTCAATCCCTTGCAAGCATACGAATTTATCAAAACAGGTTCTTGGCGCTTTCAGGATAGCGGATTGGGGGTAGTTTTGCCGCCCAGTTTAGCAAATCGCGACGGATGGGCAAGTCGTTTAGGTTTGAGTATAAAAGCAGATACTCCCCAAATCAAAAAGAATGAGCGTTTGGGTTTGCAGAGTCTGCTGAACTTTAAGTGGGAATTATCTATTGGCGGACAAAGACTATCGAAGAAGGAATTCGATCGCTTGGTAGCGCTTAAGACTCCACTGGCGGAAATTAACGGGGAGTGGGTAGAATTGCGATCGCAAGATATCAAAGCAGCACAAGCATTTTTTGTCAGTCGCAAAGACGAGGTGGCCCTCTCCCTGGAAGATGCTCTGCGCCTTGGTAGTGGCGATACTCAGACAATTGAAAAACTGCCAGTTGTCAGCTTTGAGGCATCGGGGGCCCTACAGGAGTTGATTACCACCCTAACTGGTAATAAGAAGGTAGAAGCGATCGCAGTTCCTGCTAGTTTCCAAGGTCAATTGCGTCCATATCAAGCATTAGGTGCTGGGTGGCTAGCTTTTTTAGAGCGTTGGAGCTTAGGTGCTTGTCTCGCGGACGACATGGGATTGGGAAAAACCGTTCAGTTGATCGCATTTTTACTTTATCTGCAAGAACAGAACACACTGGAAAAACCAACATTAATAGTTTGCCCAACATCAGTCTTAGGTAACTGGGAAAGAGAAGTAAAAAAATTCGGCCCAACTTTAAAAGTTTTGGTGCATCACGGTGATAAACGCGCTAAAGGAAAAGTCTTTGCTAAAGCGATCGAAGATAAAGATTTGATTATCACCAGTTATGCACTAGCTTTTCGAGATGCCAAAGATTTGCAGAGCATTTCTTGGCAGGGTGTAGTGCTAGATGAAGCCCAAAACATCAAAAATCCAGAAACAAAGCAGTCCCAGGCTTTGCGGCAATTGTCAAGTACATTTCGCATTGCGCTGACAGGAACGCCAGTGGAAAATAGGCTGCAAGAACTGTGGTCAATTTTAGATTTTCTCAATCCAGGTTATTTGGGGCAGCGTAATTTCTTCCAGCGCCGGTTTGGAATTCCGATTGAAAAGTATGGCGATACAAACTCTTTAAAGACACTGCGATCGCTCGTCCAACCTTTTATCCTACGTCGCCTCAAAAGTGACCGCGAAATCATTCAAGATTTGCCAGACAAACAAGAAATGACCGTATTTTGCGGTCTGGTTGAGGAACAGGCAGCGCTTTACCAAAAATTGGTCGAAGAATCTCTAGCTGAAATAGAAGAATCTGATGGTATTCAACGACGAGGAATGATTTTGGCGCTGTTAGTAAAATTGAAACAAATCTGCAATCATCCAGCGCAATTTCTAAAAGAAGCGACAGTAGGCGATCGACATCGTTCTGGAAAGCTTCAACGTCTGGAGGAAATGTTAGAAGAATTAATTTTGGAAGGCGATTCACTACGTAACGGCTTCGCCGAACGCGCCTTAATTTTCACTCAATTTGCCGAATGGGGAAAACTGCTCAAACCGCATTTGGAAAAGCAACTTGGCCGAGAAGTCCTGTTTTTATATGGCAGCACTACCAAAAACCAAAGAGAAGAAATGATAGACAGATTCCAAAACGATCCGCAAGGGCCAAGAATCATGATTCTTTCCCTCAAAGCTGGTGGTGTTGGCCTTAACTTGACGCGAGCAAATCATGTTTTTCACTTCGACAGATGGTGGAATCCCGCTGTAGAAAATCAGGCCACAGACCGGGTATTTCGCATCGGTCAAACTCGCAACGTTCAAGTGCATAAATTTGTCTGTAATGGCACTTTGGAAGAAAAAATACACGATTTGATTGAAAGTAAAAAAGCACTAGCCGAACAAGTTGTAGGTGCTGGCGAACATTGGCTGACCGAATTGGATACCGATCAATTGCGTAACTTACTATTGCTCGATCGCAGTGCTGTGATTGACGAGGAGGCAGAATGACAAACAGCTATACTGAAATCAGTCGCGAATGGTGGGTAGAACGCTGGCTGGAACTCCTAGATTCCTACCGTTTCAAAAAGCGTTTGGAACGTGCGCGGGTCTATGCAAGGCAGGGAAACGTCCTCAGCATCGATTTTCAAGGACAAAAAGTATTTGCCAGAGTTCAGGGCACAGAAATAGAACCTTATCAAGTTTCTATATGGCTGGAATCATTCACCGATGAAGAGTGGCAATATGTAATTGAAACAATGTCGCAAAAGGCGATATTTTCGGCTAAACTATTAGCAGGAGAAATGCCAACCAATATTGAGCAAGTTTTCACTGGAAATGGTTTAAGTTTGTTTCCATTCAGACTGGATGATGTTCGCAGCCAGTGCAGTTGTCCCGATCAAGCTAATCCCTGCAAACATATTGGAGCAGTTTACTATTTGTTAGCCGATCGCTTCAGCGAAGACCCCTTTGTATTATTTCAGCTGCGGGGTCGCACTAAGGAACAAATTATCGAAGCACTCCGGCAGATGCGAAGTCGAGGATCTATTGAGCGGGGGAATAAGGGAGAAACTCCTATTTTACAACCACAATATTCTCTAAAAATTGACCATTTTTGGCAATATGATGAGCCTTTAGAATCTTCCCTAGTTGTGATTGTACCGCCGCCGAGTAACGAGACTGTTTTAGATGTTTTGGGAAATATCCCCTTAGCAAATGATGCCACGAAAAATCCCGAATCTAATACTGTTTCAGCTAAGGCTGTGATGCAGTATTTGGATACAGTTTACAAGGCGGTGAGTCAGCAGGCAATTATTTCGGCAATGAAGGTAGGAGAATGACTAGAAACTTTCACTATCAATTTGCCAAGCACTATTTCAGCGAACTATTAGGGCCTCTGGGTGACGTAATAGTCAGTCGAGAAGTAACTGCTGAAGTTCGTCAAATAGATGTTTGGTTTTCACCAGGCACAGCACCGAAAACAAACTTGGAATTTTTGGGTTTGATTGCTAAAATGGCTTCAACAGCCTGTCTGATCGAACCTTTCCGCAATCCGCCAAACTGGTCGGAAGTGCGTCGATGCCAGATTAAATTATTTGCCATGCAAGGCGATTTCCAGCGTGAAGCAAGGCGCGAAGAAAGATCCGTAACAGAAGATGAACTGCCTCGTTTGTGGATTTTATCGCCTTCCTGTTCTGAGAATGTACTAGATGCCTTTGGTGCCAAAGTTGACCCTGAAGGAAATTGGCCTAGTGGGGTTTATTTTCTGCCAGCGGGATTGCGATCGGCCCTGGTAGCAATTAACCAAATTCCGGCGACAGAAGAAACGCTGTGGTTGAGACTTTTGGGACGTAAAAGGGTTCAGCAACAGGCGGTGAATGAGGTGAATGCACTGCCGGAAAACCATCCGTTCAAGAAAAACATTTTAGAGGTTGTGGCTAACTGGCGGATCAGCCTAGAAATAAGTCAAAATTTAAATGAAGAAGAGGAGGAATTACTTATGAACTTTTCATCAGCCTATGTACGTTGGCGGGAAGATACTTTACGAGAAGGCAGATTAGAAGGTCGGCAGGAAGGCAGACAGGAAGAACGGCAGCAGATGGTTGAAAACCTTCTGAGGGTTCGATTTGATTCTCTTGATGAGCAACTTTCCCGAACAATAACGCCTTTGTTACAGTTGTCGCCAGAAGAGTTGACTCGACTGCTGCTGACACTTTCTCGTCAGGAAATAGTGGCTAGGTTTGGTGGGTAATCTAGTAGTTGATACCAAATCCGCAACGATTACCCCCTTTATGTCGATCGGCTGTAGGGACAATTCATGAATTGTCCCTACAATGTTTAGGCCAAAAATTAAAGGGTGTAACCAACCCGGATTTGGTATGAGAGGACGAAGGAGCGATCGCGCTTTTCCTTTCCTCAGCTATTGAGAATATGGCCCTGATGGTGGGACAGTCAGAGTGCGATCGCGAATCCAAATATTTTTCGCATAGGTTCTATACCAGTGACCCACTCCATCGCACAGATGGCGATCGCTCAGATCGAGCTTTGCATTCGTTCGCAGATAATCCCGCACCCAATCGCAACCATATCCCAGTGGGTCAAGATTGAAAATATCCTCCACATCCCACAAAATCACCGTCTTATCCTGACCCGCCGAAGCGATCGTCTTCCCATCAGGACTAAAGACAACTCCGAAAACCCCATTGCTATGTTCCCTTAAGGTACGAAGCTCTTTACCATCACTCTGCCAAAGTTTGACCTTGCCGTCTAAATCTGCCGAGGCAATTATCTGACCGTCCGGACTAAAAGCAACTCCCCAAACCCCAGCGCTATGGCCTCTAAAAGTATAAAGCTCTATGCCATCCGTGTGCCAAAGTTTGACCGTGCCGTCTAAACCTGCGGAAGCAATTATCTTTCCGTTAGGACTGAATGCCACTCCTGCTACCTCGTTACCATGTCCGCTTAGGGTATGTAGAAGCGCGTAGTGCGGTTTCCCGTCGGCTACAACCGTAATATCTTGTCCCCAAAGCTTGACCGTACCATCCAAGCTTGTCGAAGCTAGAGTCTGCCCATCGGGACTGAACGCGACTCCGTAAACTTCATCTTTATGACCTTTAAGGGTGGCGAGTTCGGTGCCGTCAATCTTCCATATTTTGACAGTTTTGTCCGCACTCGCCGAGGCTAGAGTCTGACCGTCGGGGCTAAAATTAACACTGAAGACGCGATCGCTATGGCCTCGGAAAGTCTTGAGCAGGCTACCATTCAGTCGCCAGAGTTTGACGGTGTTGTCATAACCGCCCGTAGCAATTGTCTCTCCATCAGGACTGAAATCAACTCCGAAAAGTTTATCGTTATACCTTTGGAAAGTTCTTAGCAGGCTACCATCTCGCCGCCAGAGTTTGATGGATTTGTCCCCACTAACTGTGGCAATTGTCTTTCCATCAGGACTAAACTTCACTGTGTAAACCGGAGCCGTATGACTCTTGAGGGTCTTGTACAAAGCGCTGTCAATCTTCCAAAGTCTGATCGGCCCATTCCAACTGGCTGAGGCGAGCAAATTTCCGTCAGGGCTAAAAGCAACTCCGTGAACTATATCCCCAGTTCCATCAAGGGTCTTGTACAAAGTACCGTCAATCTTCCAGAGTTTGATAGTTCTGTCTGCACTTGCAGAAGCAACGAGTTGACCGTTGGGGCTAATTGCCACTTGGTAAACCGCATCGCTATGACCTTGGAGGGTATTTAGCAGACTACCGTCAATCTTCCAAAGTTTGATCGTCTTGTCCCAACTTGCCGAAGCAAATATCTTTCCGTCAGCAGAGAAAGTAACTCCGTAAACTCGATCCCTATGTCCTCGCAGAGTCTTTAGCAGTCTACCGTCAATCCTCCAGAGTTTGATCGTCTTGTCTTGACTCGCCGACGCAATCAGCTGACCGTCAGGACTGAAAGCGATCGCATAAACTTCTCCCTGATGCCCTTGCAGCGTTCTCAACAACCTGCCATCTCGCTGCCAGAGTTTGACGGTTTTGTCTCCACTCGCAGAGGCAATCAGCTGACCGTCAGGGCTAAAAGCAACGTCCCAAACTGTAGCCCTATGACCTCTTAAAGTTGTAGGAACGAAGCATTTGGGCGATAGATTTGTGTCTTTACCAGAAGTTGTCACCTCAAATGCTTCCCCCCTACATATGTTCCAGAGTTTGACAGTTTTGTCCCTAGAACTTGAGGCAATTAGCTCACCATCAGGACTGAACGCCACTCCCCAAACAGTACCGCTATGACCTTTCAGGGTTCTCAGCGCGGTACCATCTCGTTTCCAGAGTTTGACGGTGTTATCCCCAGCGCTGGAGGCAATTAGCTCGCCATCGGGACTGAAAACTGCTTTAGTAACTTCATTGTTCTGCCCTGACAACTGATTGTACTCAACGGCTCCATAAACTGCTTGCTGTAGAACTTCCTCAACCTGATGCTCGATCTCTGCGTTTGTACCACCGAGTTTTTGCAGTTGTCGCTTTGCTCTGATTGCTTCTACTAGCGCATCTAATCCTTGATTCGAGGCAAAGAGAATTTGAGAAGATTTAGCGAGCGCTTCGATCTCGCTTTTTGTGGCTTGACGGTACTGAGAATAAGTCGCCATCCCCAACAGACAGGCAAGCAGCAATGCCATCGTAATTACAATAAGTAAGAACTTTTGTCGGAATGCGCTTTTTTTCTCTACTTCCAGTCTTTTTTGTTCTTCTGCCAGTCTGGCTTCAACTTCTTTAGCTCGTTCTGCCTCTAACCGCATTTCAACTTCGTGTCTGTCTAATTCAACAGAAGCAGCTAAGAATTGATAATCCAAGTCGCTCAAGCTTTTCCCCAGCGTCCAGATTTGGGCTTCTTTAAGAGCTTGTCCCCGCAACAGTCGCGAACCATCCTGTTGTTTGGAAGCCATCCAAGCGTCATAAGCCTGGGAGTAAGGACGCAAACAATTGAGTTGTTTTTCGACCCATTCCAGATTGAAAACTTCTTGATAAATCGGGTTTCTTACTTTCAGAAAACCTTGCCCTTTTAGCAATAAACCTGACAGCAGAAGTTCTACTTGTTCTCGACTGTCATCTGTTGGTATTTCCACACCTTGTAAGATTTGCTGATATATGCCCAGCAATCTGCCAGCGCGTTGTTCGTTTCTGAGGAGGCGATCGCGGATCGTCCTTAAATGCTCTGGCTCATCTTGGGATTCCCACTTGTCGATAATGCGCGATCGGACCACCGACTCCACCCAAAATCCCTCCATCCCCGTAGGAATATTCAAAACATCGTTGAGCGGTTCGCAACTACCTCTAAGCAACTTACATAACTTTTGCGTTAAAAATGGCTGTCCTCCTGTCCACTTCAATACCTCTTTTAATACTGTCTGGGTATTTTCAATATAAGTTTCTAATCCTTTAGCTAATGGCGCGGCTTCTTCAATGGCAAATCCATTCAGATCGATCGCTTTGCCTATATTAAACGGGGTGCGACTTTTATTTATTATTAAATCCGAAGGTGTCGCCACCCCAAATATGACCCATGTAATCCGGTTGTATTCCGGCGCGATCGCCCTTTGGTTATAGCAGAATCTGATCAGTGCAAAAAAGTCATCTACCGGAAAATTTAGGCTGAGAATACTATCTATTTCATCAACAAATATAAAAATTCTGTCTGTGGGAAATTGCACCAGCAGCACTTCAGAAATAAACCGGCTCAATCTCTGGAGGTAAGAAAGTTCTTCTTCCTCTCGCCACCAGGCTTTAAAATTTAGTTTTTTAACGAGATTGAACCCCGACCATAAGTCAGCAACTACTCCCTTATACCATTGTAGTGGGGTAATATTTTCGCTGCCGATCCCAGTCATGTCGATCGCAGTGCAGCGGAATCCTTCTTGTTGGAGGCGATACTTGATTCTCACCAGCAGGGAGGATTTTCCCATTTGCCGAGAGTTGAGGACGTAGCAAAAATCTCCCTTTTTTAAGGCTTCATACAGTTCGCCATCAGCTTGCCGCTCCACATAGCTAGGAGCATCTTTTTTCAGACTACCACCAATCTGGTATTCGTAACTGTTCATCGTCTGCTTATCCCCCTTGTCCCGCCTTACGATCGCTTCGGTGCAGTCGTGGATATCCCGGATAATTTGTATTTTGTACGGCAATACGCCGTACATACAGCATACAATTTATGTAATAACTTAGAGGCTGTTATGGCTACCAGAGCGACTCAAAGCGCCAAAACAAAACAGGAGCATTCCAAATCGGAACGTTTGGAAGCCCGCATCAGTATAGAACAAAAGCAACTCTTCCAGCGAGCCGCCGATATTCAAGGTCGAACACTAACGGATTTTGTTGTTAGCAGCGCTCAAGACGCCGCAAAGCAGGCTATCCAAGGACACGAGATGATGATTTTAAGCGATCGAGATCGGAAAGTTTTTGTTGAGGCATTGCTCAATCCTCCATCTCCCAGCACCAAATTGCGGGCCGCAGCGAGACGCTACAAACAAAACATGGGTGTATAAATGACCTTTGATTATTTAATAGAGCCGCTCTTAAAGCACGACCGGGCGGCTTTTTGTTGCGGTGTCGAGCCTCTAGATCGTTATTTTCGCCAACAAGCGAAACAAGACGCCCGAAAATATGTTGCTGCACCCTTTGTTTTAGTGGAAAAACATTCTGGTATTGTCGCCGGGTATTATACGCTATCTGCGACAAGCATTAATACAGGCGAATTACCGATCGAAATAGCTAAAAAACTCCCAAAATATCCCCTTCTTCCGGCAACTCTACTTGGTCGATTAGCTGTCGATCGCAACTATCGAGGTAAAAAACTAGGTGAGATGCTTTTAATGGATGCACTGTATAGAAGCCTACAAAATGAAATCGCTTCAACATCTGTAGTTGTGGAGGCCAAAGACGACCTTGCCCGCTCTTTTTATGAGCATTATAATTTTATTCGTTTTCCAAATCACCCTTGGCGACTGTTTTTGCCAATGACTGTAATCGCTGAATTATTCAAAGATCGGGAAGAAACAGCAACACAAGAGTAAGTAAAGGGGATAAGGTGTGAGTTAACCTCGTAGCGCCGTCCTAAAATCGGCTACCACTGCCGTCTCGATCGCACAAATGACGATCGCTCTTTTCCACATCCGTATTAGTCCGCAAATAATCCTGGACGCGATCGCAAGCATAACTCAATAAATCTAGACTCAGAATACGCTGTACATTCCACAGAATCAGCGTGTTATCCTCACTGACGGAAGCCACAAACGTTCCATCAGAACTATACGCCACTCCCCGAATCGCCGCACTGTGACCTCTGAGAGTCGTTAATTCCGTGCCGTCAAGCTTCCAAAACTTCACCGTATTGTCCACACTCCCAGAAGCAATAATTTGACCATCAGGGCTAAATGCCACTCCCCACACCGCAGCATGATGACCTTCAATCGTTCTTAACAACTTGCCATCAATTGTCCAAAGCTTAATCGTATTGTCCCCACTGCCAGAAGCAACCATCTTACCGTCTGGGCTAAAGGCTACTCTCCATACCGCAGCTTGATGACCTTGGAGAGTTCTCGCTAACGTACCATCAAGCTTCCACAACTTCACAGTCCCATCTCCCCCTGCTGAGGCAATTAGTTGACCGTCCGGGCTAAATACCACCTGCCAAATAGGAGCATGATGTCCTATCAGGGTCTTAGGGGCGAAGCATCCATTAGACATCGCCAAAAACTCTTGTGGGGCAGGCATCTTGCCTGCCATTGGTTTTGGGCGGGCATCCTGCTCGCCCCACCTACAAGTGCTGTTGCGCCGCCAAAGCTTAATCGTGTTATCTTGACTTGCGGAAGCGATCGTGCGATCGTCTGGACTGAAAGCTAATCCAGTCAGCCTAGAGGTATGACCTACGAAACTTGCGATCGAAGTGCCGTTCCGATCCCAGACATTCACAATATTATCGTTTCTGGCAAAAGCAATTAACTTGCGATCGTCGTGACTCATAGCAACTGCATAAATCGCCGCATCTTGTTCACTCAAAGTCGCCAGCAATTTGCCTTGCCGACTCCAAAGCTTAGTCGCGCCATCCTCGCTACCTGTAGCGATTATAGAACTATCAGCACTGACATCTAAAGCCCAAATCCCGGCTTTATGTGCCGTGATAATCGTTCGCAATGGATTTTGACTTTGCCACAGTCTGACGCTGTTTTCTGCACCCGCAGAAGCAATAAAGCTGCCGTCAGCACTCCAAGCTATCCCCCAAATCCCAGCACTGTGACCTCTAAATGTCGTCAGTTCTGTGCCCACAGTTTGATAGTTTTATCTACACTTCCAGAGGCAATTAGCTTACTATCAGGACTGATATCGACGGTCATAACTGCCGCTTTATGCCCCGATAAACGGTTATATTCATCTACTTCATAAACGGCTTGCCGCAGGATATTAATAACTTGATTTTCAATAGTTGTGTCGATCTTGCCTAACTTTTGCATTCTACCTTTAGCTTTAATTGCTTCTATTAGTGCATCCAATCGGCGATTAGAGGCAAACAGTCCCTCAGAGGAAGAAACCAGCGCTTGAATTTCGCTAATCCGAGCTTCAAGTTCACTAATAGCGGCTCGTCGGTATTGAAAATAACTTGTCACCCCCTAAAACGCTGGCAAGCAGCAATGCACCACTCACGGTAAACAGCAAAAATCTTTGTCGTTTGGTAGCTTTTTTCTCTTGCTCAAGTCTTTTGTGTTCCTCTGCCAGTCGCGCTTCCACTTCTTTAGTTCGTTCTGCTTCTAAACCTTGTTGCACTTCTCGTCTGTCGAGTTCGGTGCTAGCAGCTAAAAACTGATAGTCTAAATCACTCAAACTTTTCCCTTGCGCCCAATTTTGGGCATCAATCAATGCTTGTCCGCGCAGCAGTCGCGAAGAATCCTGTTGTTTTGACGCGATCCAAGCATCAAAAGCTTGAGAATAGGGACGCAGTTTGCCTAATTGTTTTTCTACCCATTCGAGGTTGAAAACTTCTTGATAAATGGAATTTTTGACTTTCAACAATCCTTGTTGTTTGATGACTAAACCAGAAAGCACCAGTTCGATTTGCTCGCCGCTGTCATCGGTTGGCACTTCAAATTCTTGTAAGATTTGCTGATAAATGCCGAGTAATCTGCCAGCGCGTTGTTCGTTTCGAGTTATGCGATCGCGTATCGTCCTTAAATGTTCCGGTTCGTCTTGGCTTTCCCACTTGTCGATGATGTGCGATCGCACCACACTTTCTAACCAAAATGCCTCTGTCCCTGGGATAATTTTCAGATTTTCGCTATTCTCATCCGACTCAAACGCCATGTTTTCTAGCAGTCTTACCAGCAATTGACAGAGTTTTTGAGTGAGAAATGGCTGTCCTGAAGTCCAAGTTAATATTTCTTTGAGTACTGCTCTTGAATTACTGACTTTTCCTTCTAATCCTACTGCTAATGGTGTGGCTTCATCCAATTGAAACCCCTGGAGTTCGATCGCTCTGCCGATATTAAATGGCGTCCGATTTTTATCCGCAATTAAATCTGAAGGTGTGGCTACTCCGAAGATCGCAAACGTGAGGCGATTGTAGGCAGGTTCCATCGCTCTTTGGTTATAACAATAGCGAATCAAAGCAAAAAAATCATCGATCGCAAAATCTAGTCCGAGAATGCTGTCAATTTCATCTATAAATATAAAGATTCTGTCTTGAGGAAATTGCACAAGCAGTAGTTCGACAATAAATCGACTCAATCTCTGGAGTAAAGACAAGTCTTCTTCTTCGCGCCACCAAGCTTTTAAGTTAAACTTTCCTAACAGGTTGAAACCCAACCATAAATCAGTTACTATTCCTTTGTACCACTGAAGAGGCGTGATATTTTCACTGCCTATAGCTGTCATATCGACGGTGGTACAGAGGAATCCTTCTTCTTGAAGGCGATGTCGCGTTCTTACTAAAAGTGAAGATTTCCCCATTTGCCGGGAGTTGAGTACGTAGCAAAATTCGCCTTGCTTTAAAGCTTCATATAGTTCGACATCAGCTTGACGTTCAACATAAGTAGGCGCATCTGTTGTCAGGCTGCCGCCGATTTGGTATTGGTAAGTGTTCATAGTTCATGCTTTATGGCAATAATCTATTAATTATTACTCACTTGGAGGTAAGGGAGTTTGAATTGTTTTAATTCTACTGTCAAGAGATGACTTGTGTAGTTTTGGTTTCGTTCCTCAACCAAAACTACAACTTATTACAATTGTTCGTCTTCTGGCGATCGTCCAGCTTCAAAAATCTGTTTGGCAGTCAAATTCAATTCTGGAAATGTCGGGGATACAATGCAGTCATCCACTCGATACTGGTTGACCTGATACTCACCTTCTACTAAGTAATAGATGGAAATAGTCGGCTGTTTGGGATTGCCAATGTACCGTCTACCACCCAAACCTAAATAGTCAATAATCCAGTATTCAGGAATGCCAAAAGTTTCATAGTCAACCAGCTTGTGGGCATAATCATCTTGCCAATTCGTGCTGACAACTTCAATAACTAGGGGAACGGATGCGGCTTGAGTAACGGTTGATGACTTTTTCCACATCGGTTCTGATGACAGATTTTTCTGATTGATAACTAGCACATCAGGCGAATAAGCAGAGTCTCGATCGGGAACCTTAATTAATGCTTGCTTGGGGATGAAGTAAGGGAGGTTTAATCGTTCAAATTGGACATTTAGTTTTTTTGCTGAAAACCCATTAATTTCTTCATGCTCTCCTATTGGCTGCATTTCAACAATTACTCCATCGTGTAGTTCATAGAGGCTGCCGTCTGGTTTCCATTCCAGAAAATCTTCAAAACTTGTTGTTTTTGGTAAGGTTTCAAACATAGGATTGGGTGCATCTCACTTTTGCAAATATATGCTCACACTGTTTCTGATTATTACGCAAAACCGTGATTTATAGCGGCTTGCAGTTGGATGAAGTACACCTCAGAAACCGGGTTTCTCTAGGCAAGTTGGGACTAAAGGCAGCTTTCCTCACCACACCCTAGTTTCGTGCCTCAACCCAACCTACAAAGCTGCCAGGCCCTTAGAAACCCGGTTTCTTGGAGTTCAGTTTATTTACACCCACCTACTTAAGTAGGTAGGGATGAAAAAACGAAGGTGGATTTGTAGGGGCGGGTTTAGCCAAAGTGCTTGATCTAAAACAGTTTAACTCCAGTCAAAACCCGCCGGGCCTATCTGCGTTTATCAATACCCTACTTACATCTTTCGCAAACATTTAGGTAAGCTGCTACGCATCTAATTTTACAGTCAGTTTTTCTAAGCTTCTTGTGGGATGGGCATCCTGCCCGTCCTTGTATTCGATTTAGATGCGTAATAGCTTAATCCATATTATGTTTAAAACGAATGGCACTAAGTTAAGCTGCGATATAGGAGGCAGAGCCTCCTTTTTTTCGCTCCCAGGTTTAACCTGGAAGCGAGAAGCTGCGATACAGGAGACTCACGTTTATAACCTCCTACTTATCTCAAGTTTTCCAACCAATTACTTAAATCAGAAACCTCATTAAAATCTAGTAACGCATCTCCTAGATTAATTAACTCTTCCATTGATAATTGTTCAATTTGGTTAGAAATTGCCTGTTCTAAGTCCCCAAATCGCCGCGTAGATTGTCGTAAGATAAACTGCCGTTGTTGTGCCTGTATTCTTTGTTGTTCCGATTGTAATTCTTGGCGTTCCGATTGTAATTCTTGGCTTTCGGCTTCGACTCTTTGGCTTTCGGCTTCGATTCTTTGGCTTTCGGCTTCGACTCTTTGGCTTTCGGCTTCGATTCTTTGGCTTTCGGCTTCGATTCTTTGGCTTTCGGCTTCGATTCTTTGGCTTTCGGCTTCGATTCTTTGGCGCTCTTCCATCAATTTTTGTTGGTCTTCGATAAAAAACATTTGGTTTTCTAACCGATCTAATTCTTCCGTAGTCAAGTTAGCCTGATTAGCAATTGTCAAAGCCATGTTAATTTCTGGTATAGTTCCCAGAGAGTCAGGGACAACTTGTAAACTCGGTGCTTGTTTAATAAAGTAAATCCATTTATCTGTTAGGGTTTCTAACTGTTCTAGCGACTTTTGGAATTTAGGTAATTCGACAAAAATCAAAGTCATCTCTCGCCAATAATCAACCAAATCTTCTGCTTCTTTAAAGACAAAAGTCGAAATAAGTCTAGGGCGATCGAATATCTTAAAATCCGTAATTGTCAGACTAATCACGGGATTGAGTTCGCCATATTTTCGACCAGAAGCAAGTTGATTTATGTAAGCTTTGGCAGTATTATATAAAATACGTTTTTCAAATCCGGATACGTTCAATACTTGCATTTCAATAATCACGTATTTACCGTCGTTGAGTTGAGCTTTAACATCCAGGTAACTATCTTTCAATTCCGGCCTTTGACCGGATTGATAAGGGTCGATAATTTGCAAATCTGTAATGACGGGATTGCCTTGATAAATTAAGGCATTCAGAAAGCTGATTAAAATTGGTTTACTTTCGGCTGAACCGAAGATTTTTTTGAAGGCAAAATCGGTTTTAGGGCTGATAAATCTCATAGTGATTAACCTCAATTTAATATGATTATAAAGGTCAATTACTAATATGGTCACACAAATGTCTGTCTTCCTCCTTCACATCGGCATTTGTTCGCAAATAATCCCGCACCCAGTCGCAACCAAAAGCCAACGGGTCTGTATTGAGAATTCGCTTCACATTCCACAAAATCGCGGTTTGGTCAGCGCTGGCGGAGGCAAGTTGAGTGCCATCAGGACTAAACGCAGCTTTCCTCACTAAACCTGTATGCGCCGTGAGCGTCCTCAGCAAGATGCCATCAGAGTTCCAGAGTTTTATCGTGTTATCCAGACTTGCCGTGGCGACGATCGCACCATCCGGGCTAAAGGAAACTGCCATGACTCCCTGGGCATGACCTTTGAGCGTTCGTAGGAGTAGTGCCTTGTGCCTGTCTGAGGTGTCACCCCCCGAAAGAGCGCGATCGAATTTCCAGAGTTTGACAGTGCCATCCGCACTGGCTGAGGCAATAACCTTGCCATCTGGACTGAAATCTACGGTATAAATTCCAGATGTCTGACCCTTAAGGGTTCGTAGGGGCTGTGGATCTTGCGGGAGAGTCGGGGCATCTTTGCGCCAAAGTTTAACGGTATTGTCTAAACTTGCTGAGGCGAATATCTCGCCGTCGGGGCTGAAATCGATGTCCCAAATGTTGGCGCTATGGCCTTGAAACGTCCGCAGTAAGCGTACTTTGTTCCAGCCTTTGCCGTCTTTTTTCCACACCCGTATAGCACCCTCCCCGCTTCCGGTAACAACCATCTCACCATCTGGGCTGAAGGCAAGGCTCTGAACCGGAGTGCCATTATCGAGAGTGGTAGGGGCGAAGCATACCCTTCGGGAACTGCTTCGCAGAACGGGCAAAAGATATCTGTTTTTACCCGAAGTTGTCCCACCGAATGCGGAGCCCGTACAAGCGCCGTTTTTGTTGGTGAGTTTCAGAGTGCTATTCTCACCGGATTTCATATAGTTCGACATCAGCTTGACGTTCAACATAAGTAGGCGCATCTGTTGTCAAACTGCCACCGATTTGATATTGGTAAGTATTCATAATTTTTCCCACTTCCCAGTTCAAGTATTTTATGTATGAAGGGTAACCCGATCGCGCCCTTGTCTTTTCGATTGATAAAGTGCCTCATCAGCAGCAGCAATGAGCATTTCAGGAGAACTTTGAGAACCAAGCTTTATACTCGCCACCCCCAAACTGACTGTGACAAACCGATCGGGAAGACCATCAACGTCGGGATTGTCATGGGCGATCTCTAAAGCTTTGACGATCGCTCGAATTTCTTCCGCAATATTAACAGCAGTATTGACATCTGTTTGAGGCAAAATTACCGCAAACTCTTCACCGCCATAACGCGCCACAAGATTCCCATGATGCGTCACGCAGACAACAATAGCATTGGCAATTTGCTGTAGGCATTCATCTCCAGCTGGATGTCCGTAAGCGTCATTGTAAAACTTGAAATAGTCAACATCGCACAAAATAAGAGATATATCTGAACTCTCACCAACCTGCTGCTGCCACACTGTTTTCAGATACTGGTTAAAGTAGCGTCTATTCGCAAGTTGAGTCAACTCATCTAAATTTGACAAGCGCTGTAACTGGACATTCTCTTGCTCTAACTCTTCCAAGCGAGAATCAATCAAATTTGGGTTTTTGAAATTCTCCCGAAAATACCTACGATATAATTGGCAACTTGGCTTTGCTCGATCGCCATCAAGATGTATTAGCCCCATACTCTCTAACTTATATATTGCGACGTCTCCTACAAAAACCGATCCCTCACTGCTAATCACTCGCTTAAATGCTGCTGCCAAATCTGGCTCTTCTTGAAGCATAACTGAGAGACTCCGCAAATGAGCGCTGTAAATCCCAGTTGGTTCTTGAGCTTTTTGCAATAACTCTTCTAATGTCATCTCTTTGCCAGACAACTGATAGAATGCCATGCTTAGCAAATAGGGGTGTCCCCCTACCATTTCCACCAAAGGCACAAGGCGTCGCATCCCCGCTTCACCCTCTGCCCAAGTAAGTTCGTAACGCATTGCCAGCTGCTGCACCTGCTCCAAACTAAATTCTGGCACTTTCAGCGGTAACCCAATATTGAAGGGCGATTGAGTAAGCTTGAGCGGAAGGTAAACTTCAGTGCTATGAACCACCACCAACCGCAGTTTTCGCCAAGTCTCAACCTGTACTGCCTGTTCGTGCCAAGCTCGCAGCATCGGCAGAAAGTCTTGGGCAATTTCAGGGTATTCAAAAATCCGATTTACTTCATTTAAAGCCAAAACCAAAGCACTATTGATAGGTTTTAATAAATATCCCTCAAAATAAATTTTGCAGCTCATTTTACTGCCCAAGTCCTCATCCCAGTAATCATTCAACTTGGGAGTGAGTTGCAACTGCCTGCTGACATTGGCACAGAACCAGCGTAAAAATTTATTAATAGATGTAAAAACGGCTGTGTCAGCTTCTTGAAAATCTAAGACAACAGTTTTATATCCTTCTGTAGTAGCATGAGCCATAATCCTATTTAGCAGTGAACTTTTCCCCATCTTCCTGGGCGCTTTGATCCGGAGTACGCATCCAGGTTTGTGAATTTCATAGCACGCTAGTTCTTCAATCGGTGGACGATTGATATAAAGTGAGGAATCTAACGGTACTGGACGACCGGGAAATTCGATTTCGGCCTGTGGAAAGCTACTTAGGGAATCCTGTCTCGCTATTTGCTCCCTTGGGGACACCTGTTCCATCCTGCTGTTGGATTTGGCTGTCCAGTTTTGTCCGTATTGCTTTAAGACTAGATGCAGATTTTTTTTGGTCACCCTTTGCCCTAAAGCATCTGAGAGGTCGTTCCACAACTTAGAGCCAATTTCCTTGATGTAGTCGAGGCCGTAAGCTGAATCCTGCGCTATGTCGGTATAGGTTTGCCCTATCCACGACGCACGGAAAACTAATCGCTCAATAGGACTGAGTTCCCTAGAGAGAAATTCTTGTTCGACAACTATTAGAGCTTCATCAACATTCATTTACATCTTCTATATATTGACTAGGAGAGATTGAAAGTAAAACTTAATTTCACCTTAGATTTTAGTAATCTAAAAAATATTTATTAACTTTTAACTCTTTCCTTACCTAGCACAGATATATGGACTCTTTGTAATAAGAAAAGTAAATTTTTAGCCGCGAAGGGTTAACGATCTTCTAAAATACAGTAAAATGTAGAAAATAATACCTTTTAATCCATTACTTTCTTTGGGCCCCAAGATTATGTAACTCAAGTTGCTAGTTAGTTCCATTGGCTCTTGTTCGGAATGGATAATGGGTACCTGCTGCACTCCCCACTCAGGACTCAGGACTCAAGAAGCACCTTGCTATACAATCCCATTTTTCCCACTTTTCCCACTCGTCTCTTTTGTGTTTGGGTAAAAAAGGCTTGGAGAGCCCACTTTTTTGACGTTTATAACTTAAAGTTACCCACTTTTCCCAATTAAATATAAGTTAACATTTAAAAGATACACAATCAAATATAATTGAAGACTATTTTGTTGAAATGCACGATGTTCAAATTTTCATTTAAACTTTAAATTTATCATAGGAGTACAATAATCACACAAAAACTCGCTCGAATAATCAAGGTTGACAAATTGTATAGATGCCAAATTGGGCGTTATAAAACGAGTAATATTGTCTTGCTTTAAGGGAGTAATACCAAATCCGCAACGATTCCCCCCTTTATGTCTCTAGGCTGTAGAGACGTTTCATGAAACGTCTCTACAATGTTTAGGCCAAAAATTCTCATGGGGTAACAAACCCGGATTTAGTATAACTACTTCAGTCACCAAAACTCACATCTTTCTGCTGTAAAGGCAGAAGTTTATAAAACTAATATGTGGCAAATTGTCAAAAATGTATTCTCACCGAGTCAATATATGCCTCACGGTCACTGCTACCTGTGGCAAACGCCTCTAGTGTGGCTGCACGTAGTTAGTGACTTGCTGATTGCTCTAGCTTACTTTTCAATTCCGGTAATGCTCATCTATTTCATTTATAAGCGGCGTGACGTTCCCTTTATGGGAATATTTGCTTTATTTGGAGCGTTCATTATCCTCTGCGGTACAGGCCATTTGCTGGATGTCTGGACGCTCTGGCATTCCGCCTATTGGCTGTCGGGGATTGAGAAAGCAATTACTGCCCTCATTTCCTGCTATACAGCTGGACAAATGGTAACCTTGCTGCCTCAATTCCTATCTTTAAAAACACCAGAGCAATTAGAGGCAATCAACCGGAAATTACAGCATGAAATTGGTGAGCGCCAACAGGCAGAGCAAATGCTACAAAGCATTGTAACTGGTACAGCCTCAGTAACGGGGGAAGCGTTTTTTCCGGCACTGGTGGAAAATCTCGCCAAGGCACTGGAAGTTCGCCAAGCCTTCGTTGCTGAATTGGTAAGCCAAAGCGCCAATAAATTGAACATATTAGCTTTTTGGACAGAGGGTAAAGCAGAGAACAATTATCAATGCGAACTAGCGGACAATTTCTGTGAGGCTGATATCCGGCCAACCAAAGTATGTAACTGTTCGCACGTGGTGCAGTCAGAATTATCCAAAGCGATAAATTCCAAGAAAATGGAGACAGCCTATCATTTAGAAGTACCGCTCTTAAACGGACAGGATCGAATCGGGATATTAAGTATTAGCCACGACTTCCCTTTGGCAAGGGAAGAAAATGCCTTGGCAATAATGACGGTTTTTGCGGTCAGAGCTTCTGCTGAATTGCAACGTCAGAAGGTAGAATTAGCGCTACGTTGTGCTTATGATGAATTGGAAGTGCGGGTGCGAGAACGCACGGCTAAGTTAGCAGAGACAAATGCTATCATGCAAGCAGAAATTAGCGAAAGAATAGCGGCGGAATCCGCTTTGCGCCTATCTGAAGCTAGAGAACGGGAAAAAGCACGACAGCTTGAAGTAACCCTGCATCAACTCAAAAGTACGCAAGCGCAGATCGTTCACAGTGAAAAAATGGCATCGTTAGGGCAAATGGTGGCAGGAATCGCTCACGAAATTAACAATCCCGTCAGCTTCATCTACGGGAACGTTACTCCAGCGATCGAATATTCCCATTATCTGTTGAATGCGATCGATCTCTATCAGCAACACTACCCCCAACCACCAGATGCAATTAAGGAGCAGATTGAAGCAGTTGAATTTGATTTTATCAAAGAAGACTTCATCAAATTACTCGAATCAATGAAAACTGGTGCTGAGCGGATCAAACAAATTGTGCTTTCCCTGCGTAATTTTTCCCATCTTGACGAAGCCGATCGCAAACCAGCAAACCTCAACCAAGACATTGAGAGTACCCTGATGATTTTGCAACATCGCCTCAAACCCCAGCCGAGGCGCTGTGCGATCGAAGTAATTAGAGAGTATGGAAAATTGCCCCTAGTTGAATGTTACCCCGGTCAACTAAATCAGGTCTTTATGAATCTCCTGAGCAATGCCATTGATGCTTTAGAAGAAAGGCTGCAAAGAGAGCCTAACTTTACACCCCAGATTCGCATCTGTACTGAAGTTAAAAATAATCTGGACAAATCTAATATAAAATCTGCGATCGTTCGTATTGCTGACAATGGTGCGGGGATTCCCGAAAAAGTTAAACAACGTATTTTCGATCCTTTTTTTACTACTAAACCTATAGGAAAAGGCACGGGATTAGGGCTATCTATCAGCCATCAAATCATTGTTGAAAAACATCAAGGCCAACTGGAATGCCACTCGCAGTTAGGACAGGGAACGGAATTTCTCATAGAGTTAAATTTTTGTGCCTATATAGCTAGGGGCTAGGGGCTAGGGCCTAGGGGCTAGTTAATCACTTATGATATCTGTAGGTTGGGTTGAGGAACGAAACCCAACCCGAACTTAAAGCTAAAGTTGGGTTTCACTCTGTTCAACCCAACCTACGGCTACTGAATTCCTGAAACCCTTGATTCTAAACCCTTCTTCCCCTAGTCCCTAGCCCCTAGCCCCTAGTCCCTAGCTATAGTTGCTCTGAGGGAAAGAAACCCGGTTTCTATAACACCGATATTGTTGTAGAGACGGTTCATGAAACGTCTCTACAACAATGAAAAAAAGGGGGGTTATCGAAGCGTATTTTGAGCAGCGCAATTACTGACCAAACTCAGATCTTGCCTGTTCAACAATCTCAACCGTCACGACTTCTTGTTCTGCCTCACGGGTCAATTGCTCAATTCGCTGTCGAGCTTGAGCGCGGGCAAAAAAAGGAATATTTTTCAGCTTCGCCTTAGCTTCAGGCGTCCATTCCAAAGCACCTGTAAAATCTGAATTTCGCATAGCAGATTAGCATTCAGCAATTAGTGGGCATTAGTCATTAGTTATTGGTCATTAGTCATTGGTCATTCTCTCCCACTCCTCCACTCTTTAAAATGCTGTACCTTACTTACTTGAAAACCGCTGTAGTTGTTAGCTGGCAAGTTTCTCATATTTATATAATAAGTACAAAAAAGACTCCAGCCTTTAAGCAGGAGCCATATCACTATGAAAGAAGAGAGAAATAGAAACTAAACTGGCAGTTTAGTCGAGGTCTTTCATGAACAGCACTGGCTCAGTTTCGCGGTCAATGCCTTTTTCAAAGCCAGCAGCAGCAGCGCGAGCGCGACCCGCGTGCCAGAGGTGACCAACGAGGAAGAAGAAGCCCAGCACTAAGTGAGAGGTTGATAACCAGGCACGGGGGCTATTGTAGTTAAAGCCATTAGTTTCCGTGATCAGGCCACCCACAGAGTTGATCGAACCGTTGGGAGCGTGCGTCATGTACTCAGCAGCACGACGGACTTGCCAAGGTTGAACGTCATACTTGATCTTGTCGAGGTCGAGGCCATTGGGACCGCGCAGGGGTTCCAACCAGGGGCCACGGAAATCCCAGAAGCGCATTGTTTCGCCACCGAAGATGATTTCGCCAGTGGGAGAGCGCATCAGGTATTTACCCAGACCCGTGGGGCCTTGTGCAGAACCGACGTTAGCACCCAAGCGTTGGTCGCGCACCAGGAAGGTGAAAGCTTGTGCTTGGGAAGACTCGGCGTTAGTCGGGCCGTAGAATTCGCTGGGATAAACGGTGTTGTTAAACCAGACATAGCAAGAGGCAATAAAGCCCATCAGGGACAGAGCGCCCAAGCTGTAGGAGAGATAAGCTTCTCCAGACCAGATGAAAGCGCGACGAGCCCACCCGAATGGCTTGGTGAGGATGTGAAAAATGCCACCAGCAATACAGATGAGGCCAATCCAAATGTGACCGCCGACAACATCTTCCAAGTTGTTGACGCTGACAATCCAGCCTTCGCCACCGAAAGGAGACCTGGTGAGATAACCGAAGATGACAGCGGGGTTCAGTGTCGGGTTAGTAATGACGCGAACATCACCACCACCAGGAGCCCAAGTGTCGTACAGTCCACCGAAGAAGATGGACTTGGCCACCAGCAGCAGGGCACCAATACCCAACACAATCAGGTGGAAGCCCAGAATGGTGGTCATTTTGTTCTTGTCTTTCCAGTCGTACCCAAAGAAGGAGGAGTACTCTTCGAGGGTATCTGGGCCGCGAACGGCATGATAGATGCCGCCCAGACCGAGAACAGCAGAGGAAATCAGGTGCAGAACGCCGACAACGAAGTAGGGGTAAGTGTCGATGATTTCACCGCCTGGGCCAACACCCCAGCCTAGTGAGGCTAGGTGAGGGATCAGAATCGCGCCCTGTTCGTATATGGGCTTATCTGGGGTAAAGTGAGCGACTTCAAACAAAGTCATCGCTCCAGCCCAGAATACGATCAGACCGGCGTGGGCAACGTGAGCGCCCAGGAGTTTACCGGAGAGGTTGATCAGACGGGCATTTCCAGCCCACCAGGCAAATCCAGAAGATTCTTGGTCGCGATTACCTGCAACCATAGAACTATTAGAGAGCGTTACCACGCGGTAGAACCTCCTCAGGGAATACAAATTTTTCGTGGGGCTGATCCTGTGGTGACATCCAAGCACGGATGCCCTCGTTGAGCAAAATGTTCTTGGTGTAAAAGGTTTCAAATTCGGGGTCGGCAGCCGCCCGCAACTCTTGGGATACGAAGTCGTAAGCCCGCAGGTTGAGTG